>PPYF01208792.1_pt1 | contig 18743 bp, 15 predicted proteins | sample 1559871 | NCBI WGS metagenome assembly PPYF01 (sample SAMN08240021, study PRJNA423297) | Human gut metagenome, whole genome shotgun sequencing project. | reverse complement strand
TACGCCCGCTGCACCTCCCGCTACAGCGCCTCCTGCGGATGGCGCTGGCGAAGAAGAACCAGATGACTAATTCTTAGATTTTCAAAAAACAGACGTGGCTGCTGTCCCGATCCTTTGTTTCGGGCAGCAGCCACGTCTGTTTTTCTTCTTAATTTATTCTACTACCAGTTTTGCAGCTCCGTAAATTCCCGCATCATTGTCCAACTTTGCCAGTACAATCGGGGTATCTTTACAGGAAAGAAATGCATCTCTCTGATAATATTTTTTCACCGCGTCGATCAAAGGCTGACCTGCTTTTGATACGCCGCCTCCGATAACGAAGATCTCCGGATCCACCACACATCCAAAGATTCCAAGGGCATTTCCCAGATATTCCGCAAAACGATCCACGATCTTTGCTGCCACTGTATCTCCCTCTTTGTACGCATCAAAAATATCTTTTGCGCTGATCTTCTCTGGATTCAATACTGTATTTTCTGTCTCTTCTGCCAAAATCTTTCTTGCCAGCCGAACGATTCCGGTAGCTGACGCCATCTGTTCCAGACATCCTCTGTTTCCACAGTTACAAGTCTCCGTCTCAGAAGGATCCACACATGCATGACCGATCTCGCCGCCTGCGCCATGGGATCCCGTCACAATCTTTCCATCCACAATGATGCCGCCGCCTACACCGGTACCGAGAGTAACCATGATAAGACTTCTGGTTCCCTCTCCGCCGCCTTTCCACATTTCTCCCAAAGCAGCCACATTTGCATCATTTCCTACTTTTACAGGAATCCCATTCAGTAATTTTTCCAGTTCATCTGCCAGCATGGTATAACCCCAGTGAAGATTCACCGCTACCGTTACTTCACGTTCTTTTATAACAGGTCCCGGAACACCTACGCCCACACCAGTCACCTGTTCTCTTGTGATTCCTTTTTCCTGCATCTTCTCACAAATAGCTTTCGCCACATCAGGAAGAATCTCTTTTCCCCCGTCCTCTGTCCGGGTAACAATTTCCCATTTGTCGCACAGTTCTCCATTTGTCGTAAAAAGCCCGCATTTTACAGTTGTCCCACCAATGTCAATTCCAAAACAATAGTCTGCCATTTTCTCTACTCCTCTCTTCTCCTTGCAAGATTCGCCTGCACACGGTTATATAATTCCTGAGCGGCGTTATACCCCATCTTTTTCTGTCTGTGGTTGACGGCTGCTGATTCCACAATCACCGCCAGATTCCGTCCCGGACGAATAGGCAGGGAATGACACACCACTTTATTTCCCAGAATCTCTGTATATTCTTCTTTCAGTCCCAGACGGTCATATTCTTTATCCCGATCCCATTCCTCCAGCTTGATCACCAGATCGATAGACTGGGTATTCTTTACACTTTCCACACCAAACAGGGTTTTCACATCGATGATTCCTATTCCCCGCAGTTCAATAAAATGGCGGGTAATATCCGGCGCGGTTCCCACCAGCGTCACATCGCTGACCTTGCTGATCTCCACCACGTCATCACTTACCAGACGATGTCCCCGCTTTAAGAGCTCCAGAGCCGCCTCGCTTTTACCGATTCCGCTCTCTCCCATGATCAGAACGCCTTCTCCATATACATCCACCAATACGCCGTGGATAGAAATACAGGGCGCCAGCTGCACGTTCAGCCAACGGATGATCTCTGCCATAAAATTCGAGGTTGTCCTCTCGGTACCCAATATGGGAACCTCATACTGTACTCCCAGAGCCAGCATGTCCTCATCTGGTTCTGTCATTGTCGTAAAAATCACACAGGGAATCTTCTTTGAAACAAATTCTTCAAAACAGCGAAGTCTTTTTTCCTTCTCCAGATGCATCAGATAGGTATACTCCACGTAACCGATGATCTGCACTCGTTCTGAAGCAAAATGTTCAAAATACCCGGTAAGCTGCAAAGCAGGCCGATTGATATCCGGAAGTGTAATGCGGATTTTTTCCATATCCACATTAGGTGTAAGATTCTTCAGATTCATCTCTTCCACCATTTGTGTCAATTTTACAGCCTTCATATTCCATCTCCTTTTCCTGGTCCTTCCAACAGACCGGAAACTTTCTCCATTTTCACTGGTCTGTCAACATAGCCATTAATCTCATTTGATTGTATCATACGGTATTTCCAGTTGCAATATAGAGCCGGTCACTGATGAAAAAATTCATAGACTTTTTTTGCCGCCTGCTCACTCATGGAAGGCGTCTGCCGTAATTCTTCCACTGACGCTTCCCGAATAGCTTCCAATGACTTAAATTGTTTCATCAGGGCTTTTCGCCGGGCAGGACCGATTCCTGAAATATCATCCAAAACAGAGTGAATCTGCCCCTTACTTCTCAGCAGTCGATGATATTCTATGGCAAAGCGGTGTACCTCGTCCTGAATTCTCGTAATCAGCTTAAATCCTTCCGTGGAATGGCTGATGGGGATCTCCCGATCATGAAAATACAGCCCCCGGGTACGGTGATTATCATCCTTCACCATACCGCAGACAGGAATATCGATCCCCAGTTTTTCCAGCACCTGCTCCGCAATGTGCACCTGCCCTTTTCCTCCGTCCATCAGAATCAGATCTGGAAAACGGCTGAATCCATTTTCTGCCTCCTCCTGCTGTTCCTTTAGCCCACGTTCAAAACGCCGGGAAAGAACCTCTTCCATACTGGCATAATCATCCGGTCCTTTCACGGACTTGATCTTAAATTTTCGATAATCACTTTTTTTCGGCTTTCCTTTCTCATAAACCACCATCGACCCCACCGATTCAAAACCACTGATATTGGAAATATCATACGACTCTACCCGGGTCACTTGCTTCAATTCCAGCAGATCGGCAATTTCTTTCATCGCCCCAATCGTTCTTCCCTCTTCCCTTTTCAGCTTTTCCCGATCCTGGGACAACACCATCTGCGCATTCTTTGCCGCCAGTTCCACCAGCTTTTCTTTCGTCCCTTTTTTCGGCACGCGGATATGCACTCTTTGCCCTCGCTTCTTTGACAACCATTCCTCCAATACATCAATCTCTTCAATTTCTTCCTGCAGCATCAGTTCTCTTGGAATAAATGGTGTTCCCGCATAAAACTGTTTCACAAAATTTAAAAGTACCTGACTGGAGCTGGCATCCGCCGCAATGCGAAGATAAAAATGATCTCTTCCGATCATTTTTCCGTCTCGGATGAAGAACACCTGCACCACTGCATCCTCCTCATCCGCTGCCAGCGCGATCACATCTTTGTCCTCTCCCTGACTTCCCGTGATCTTCTGTCGCTCCCCGATTTTTTGAATACTCTGCATCAGATCCCTATAATCTGCCGCCTCTTCAAATTTCAACTCTTCTGAGGCCGCCAACATTTTCTGCTCCAGCTCTTTTAACAATTTCTTATAATCTCCGTTCAGAAAATCCAATACCCCGTCAATCTGCGCCCGATATTCTTCCTTAGACACATACCCCTGACAGGGCGCCTGACACTGTTTGATATGATAATACAGGCAGGGACGTTCTTTTCCAATATCCCGTGGAAGATTCCTGCTGCAGGTCCGTACATGATACAATTTCCGAATGAGCTCCAGAGAATCTTTTACCGCCCCAGCGCTGGTATACGGTCCAAAATATTTTCCCTTATCTTTCTTCTGTTTTCTGGCAAACAATACCCTCGGATACTCCTCATCCACTGTCACCTCGATAAAGGGATAGCTTTTATCATCCTTCAGCATCGTATTATATTTCGGGCGATGCTCTTTGATCAGGTTACACTCCAGGACCAGAGCTTCTACCTCCGAATCGGTAATGATATATTCAAATCGGGCGATCTGCTGCACCATCTGCTCCTTCTTGATTCCCAGATTTCTGCTGCTCTGAAAATACTGGCGTACTCGATTTTTCAGGCTGACCGCCTTCCCCACATAGATAATCTCATCTTTTTCATCGTGCATGATATAGACTCCCGGTTTTCCCGGAAGCTTTTTTAATTCTTCCTGGATATCAAACATGGATTCTCCCCCTTCTTTCAAAATAAAAATGAGACTATCAACATAAACATTTGGGAATATTTATGCCATCAAACTCCGTTTGCGCATAAATATTCTCTTAAATGTCTATGTGCGACAGTCTCCGACTAATTTTCTTCTATCTTTATTTCGCCGTCTTCTTTCGTCTCCAATGCTATATTTTCCGGCTGCTGTTCTTCCAGTGCAGTTCCCTCCACCTGATGAAGAATTTCCATAAATTCCTTACCAGTGATAGTTTCCCGCTCAATCAGAAAAGCGGCGATCTTATCCAACGCCTCCCGATGCTGAACCAGAATGTCCTTCGCCTGATCATAAGCATTTTTTAGCATCAGCATCGCTTCATGATCGATCTCGGTAGCCGTAGCATCCCCGCAGTTGAGCGTTGCCTGACCGCCAAGATACTGGTTTTCCACGGAAGCCAGCCCCATAAGCCCAAACTTCTCTGACATACCGTACTGCGTGATCATAGCTCGCGCAATCTGTGTCGCTTTCTCAATATCATTAGATGCTCCCGTAGTCACATTGCCAAAAACGATTTCTTCCGCTGCACGACCTGCCAGAAGTCCCACCAACATAGCCTCCAGCTCTGTCTTACTGTTCAGATATTTCTCTTCCTCAGGAACCTGCATAACATACCCCAGCGCTCCCATGGTACGCGGCACTATCGTAATCTTCTGTACCGGCTCCGCATCTTTCTGCAAAGCGCTTAACAGCGCATGACCCACTTCATGGTACGATACAATCTTGCGTTCTTCCTGACTGAGAATTCTGTCTTTCTTCTCTTTACCTACAAGAACCACTTCCACCGCCTCATAGAGATCTTTTTGTGAAACTGCCCTTCTGCCATTCTTGACTGCCAGAATAGCCGCCTCGTTGATCATATTTGCCAGATCAGATCCCACTGCCCCAGAGGTTGCCAGCGCAATCGCATCCAGATCTACGCTCTCATCCAAAGAAACATCCTTGGAATTCACCTTTAAAATATTCACTCTTCCCTTCAGATCCGGCCGTTCCACAATAATTCTCCGGTCAAATCGTCCCGGTCTTAAAAGCGCTGGATCCAAAATCTCCGGCCGGTTGGTAGCCGCCAGAATCAGAATACCTTTGGACGAATCAAATCCATCCATCTCTGCCAGAAGCTGATTCAATGTCTGCTCTCTCTCATCATTTCCACCGCCAAATCTGCTGTCACGACTTTTACCAATGGCGTCAATCTCATCAATGAAAATAATACAGGGAGCATTTTTCTTCGCCTCTTCAAACAGATCCCGGACACGGGATGCTCCCACACCCACAAACATTTCCACAAAATCAGAACCGGACAGGGAGAAAAATGGCACATGCGCTTCTCCGGCCACCGCCTTTGCTAACAGAGTCTTACCTGTTCCCGGAGGTCCCACCAAAAGCGCTCCCTTGGGAAGCTTCGCACCGATGGTAGTGTATTTTACCGGATTATGCAGAAAATCTACAACCTCCTGCAGAGACTCTTTCGCTTCGTCTTCTCCTGCCACATCTTTAAAGGTAACTCCTGTTTCTTTCTGTACATAGGCTTTGGCTTTACTCTTGCCAACACCGCCCATCATACCGCCGCCCTTGTTCATCTTTCTCATAATCCAGTTCATACCAACGATCAGCAGTAAAAACGGAACTAAAAGGCTGACGATGGTGTAGATCACGGAACCGGTAGGATCGGGAAGAACTGCATTATAAGAGATCTCTTTGCCGGTCTTTTTCTCCGCCTCTTCGATTCTCTTTACTAAAGCGTCTCCGTCCTCCATGGCAGTAGCGGAATACTGGAACTCAATACCTTCCACCTTCTGTTCCCGGGGAATAATAGTAAGCATACCATCCTGAAGCTCCACCGCCTTAATTTTACCTTCTTCCAGCATCTCCACAAATTTGTCGTAAGTGATTTTCTTTGACGTGGAGCTCTGTATAATATTACTGAATAAGGTCCAGATCAGCAAAGTCGCTAATACACAGATCAGCAGCACCAAAAGCGATGATTTATTCTTCGGATTCTGCGGGCCCTGATCCCCATTTCCATTTTGACCGGGTCCTCCCGGTCCCTGATTATAATTATTAGGTCTTTGATCCATAATTTCCTCCTTAACAATACTTCCTCATTATAAGTATTTCTACTGGATAAATCAACTCCTTTCCCCGCTTTCTTCCCTTAAAAACAACTTTTTCACGAAATTTTCATATTTACTGTAGCATTTGTAGAATGATTTGTAGTATACTAGCTTATGTATTTTTTCTACGGATTAATGACCACTACACATAGGAGGACTTGATTTATGAAAATTGGATTTGATAATCAAAAGTATCTTTCCACCCAGTCTGAGCATATCCGCGAACGAATTAATCAGTTTGACAACAAACTGTATCTGGAATTCGGCGGAAAGCTCTTTGATGACTTTCACGCCTCCCGGGTGCTTCCAGGCTTCGCCCCGGACAGCAAGCTCCAAATGCTGATGCAGTTATCAGATCAGGCTGAGATCGTAATCGTGATCAGCGCCGGCGATATTGAAAAGAATAAAATCCGCGGTGATCTGGGAATCACCTATGATACAGAAGTGCTTCGTCTGATCGAAGTTTTTACAGAAAAAGGACTTTATGTGGGCAGCGTTGCTATCACCCAGTATACAGGGCAAAACAGCGCCGATCAGTTCCGGAAACGCCTGGAGAAACTGGGCATCCGCGTCTATATTCTCTACTCCATCGAAGGATATCCCAACAATATCCCTCTGATTGTCAGCGATGAAGGTTACGGAAAAAATGATTATATCGAAACAACACGACCGCTGGTTATCGTTACCGCTCCGGGACCTGGAAGTGGAAAAATGGCTACCTGTCTCTCCCAGCTCTACCACGAACAGAAACGTGGAGTTCGGGCGGGCTACGCCAAATTTGAAACCTTCCCGATCTGGAATATTCCGCTGAAGCATCCGGTAAATCTGGCTTATGAGGCAGCCACCGCCGACTTAAACGATGTCAATATGATCGATCCCTTCCATCTGGAAGCCTACGGAGAAACTACGGTAAATTATAACCGTGATGTGGAGATTTTCCCTGTTCTGGAAGCCATGTTTGAAAAGATCTTCGGGGAATGCCCTTACAAATCTCCTACAGATATGGGCGTAAATATGGCTGGAAATTGTATTATTGACGATGAAGCCTGCAAAGAGGCTTCCTGCCAGGAGATTATCCGGCGATACTTTGAAGCTAAAGCAGGCGTTCTGGACGGTATGCGCAAGGAGGAAGAAGTATTCAAAATCGAACTTCTCATGAAGCAGCTACACATCAGCACCACGGACAGAAAAGTGGTGACACCGGCTCTCCAGCGGGCAGAGGAAACCGGAAGTCCTGCCGCTGCCATAGAGCTTCCTGACGGACGGATCATCTGCGGAAAAACCTCCGATCTTCTGGGCGCTTCCGCTGCTCTGCTTTTAAATGCGCTGAAAGAACTGGCAGGAATCGACCACAAGCTGCACGTGATCTCCCCCGCCTCTATCGAACCTATCCAGACTTTAAAAACAGCTTATCTGGGAAGTAAAAATCCCCGTCTGCACACGGATGAGGTTCTGATCGCTCTCTCCAGCAGCGCCGCTTCCAGCCCGGAAGCAAAACTGGCACTTCGCCAGCTTCCGCGCCTGAAAGGCTGTCAGGTACACACCTCCGTCATGCTCTCGAAGGTAGACGTGGGGATTTTCAAACGCCTGGGAATTCAGCTTACCTCAGAACCACGGTACGAACATAAATCTATGCTTCATTAAAAAACAGGAGACTGCCGCAGCGGCAGTCTCCTGTTTTTTGTAACTGTTCTTTCTATGATATTAAGATCATAAAGGCATATTCCTATTTTTCTGTAGCGTATCCATCCGGATTCTGGCTCTGCCATCTCCAGGAATCTTCACACATCTCATCAATTCCATACTGTGCTTCCCATCCCAGCTCTCTTTTTGCTTTTTCCGGATCGCAGTAGCACATAGCAATATCTCCCGCTCTTCTCTCTTTGATCTCATATTTAATCGCATGACCACATGCCTTCTCAAAAGCATGTACCACCTGAAGAACGCTGTAACCATGACCAGTTCCCAGATTATACACTGACACACCTGCTTTTTCTTCCAGTTTCTTCAGCGCTTTTACATGGCCTACTGCAAGATCTACCACATGGATATAATCCCGGACACCGGTTCCGTCCGGTGTATCATAATCATCGCCAAAGACACCCAGACATTCTCTCTTGCCAATAGCCACCTGCGCTACATAAGGCAGGAGATTGTTTGGAATACCCTTGGGGTCCTCTCCAATCATACCGCTTTTATGTGCTCCGATCGGATTAAAGTAACGCAGCAGAATCACATTCCATTCTGGATCTGCGGTGTGCAGATCTGTCAGAATCTGTTCCAGCATCCATTTTGTCCAACCGTAAGGGTTGGTACAGGTTCCCTTGGGACATTCTTCTGTGATCGGAATAAAAGCCGGATCTCCATATACGGTAGCGGAAGAGCTGAAAATGATATTTTTTACTCCATGGTTTCTCATGGAATCACACAGATTCAATGTACCTGCAATATTATTCTCATAATATTCAATCGGTTTCACTACGGATTCTCCTACTGCCTTCAGTCCTGCAAAATGAATCACCGCATCTACCTGCTCTTTATCAAAGACCGCATCCATAGCTGCCTTATCACGTATGTCAGCATTATAGAAGGTCACTTTTTTGCCGGTAATCTCTTCTACACGATCCAGAGCCTTTTCACTGGCATTATAAAGATTATCTACTACAACTACTTCGTACCCTGCATTCAGCAGTTCTACGCAAGTATGACTTCCAATATACCCTGCACCGCCTGTAACTAAAATTCTCATTTTGGCATCCTCCTTTAAACTCGAATATGGATTTCTAACTCATCGTCGTCTTTCTTAGTGTAACACCCCACTATGTAGAATTCAATAAATATTTGGACACATTTTTTGCACATTCAGCACTTTTCAGAATTTAAAGCCGCCGCTTTTCGGAACAAAATAAGCCCGATAACAAAAATAATGGCGATAGCTCCCACACCAAAATTCACTTTTCCGGTAAGCTGGCTTACCACACTCATCAGCGTTGTTCCAATAAAGGATGCGCCCTTTCCGCAGATGTCCAGCAATCCAAAATATTCTCCTGATTTTTCCGCCGGAATAATCTTTGCAAAGTAAGAACGGGACAACGCTTGAATCCCTCCCTGAAACATTCCCACGCACACCGCCAGAATCCAGAACTCAATCTGTCTGTCCAGCTGGATCGCATACACGGCAATACAAAAATATGCCACGATGCACACGGTAATCAGTTTTGTGCCGGAAAACCTTTTTGCCAGTTTTGCAAAAATCAGACAGAACGGAAATGCCACCAGCTGGGTAACCAAAAGCGCCAGCAAAAGTCCGGTACTGTCAAGCCCCAGAGACTGTCCATAAGCGGTCGCCATCTCTATGATTGTATAAACACCGTCAATATAGAAAAAGAAAGCAAGAAGAAACATAAAAATATGCTTTTCCTTACGCATTTCCTTTAAAGATTTCCAGAGCCTTCCGAAACTTCTCTTCCATATCTGCCCATGATTCTCCACATAATGTACCTGTTTATACTGCCTGAGAAGAGGGATTGTTACCAGAAACCACCACAGCGCTGTCAAAAGAAAGGTAAGCCCCATAGACACTTGCATAGACAATCCCAGTTTTCCTCCTCCCAAAACCAGAACCAGCCCAATCCCAAAAGGAATACAGCTTCCGATGTACCCCCACGCATACCCATGGGAGGACACATCATCCATCCTCTCTTCCGTTGTCACATCAGTGAGCATAGCGTCATAAAATACAATGCTGGAGGAATAACCGATCTTGGCGATCACAAACACCACCAGAAATGCCAGCCAATGCGTCATCACCCCCAATGCTGCGCAGCATACTGTTCCAACCAGCATAGCTGCAAAGAAAATTTTCTTTTTCAGATTTTTCGTATCAGCCATCGTTCCAAAAACAGGTCCGATCACCGCAACCACAAGTGTAGCCACTGACGCAGCATATCCCCAATAAGCCAGATAATCCGCTGCGCTAATCTTCGCCAAATCTGCCAGATAATCAAAATAAATGGGGATGATCGTGGAAACAAGAAGAATAAACGCAGAATTTCCCACATCGTACAGTATCCAGGCTTTTTCCATTTTTGTTAATTTTAGTTTCATACTTCCTCTCCTATGTACATAACATACTTTGTCCTACAAGCTTCTGTCTATATGCTCAGTCCTTCTTTCTGTTTCAAAATTTCGTCAAACACCTTCGCCATTTCCATTGTCATGCTGTGAGGCGCCACAGCGCTCTCTATTTTTCCTTCCCTTACGCAGCGGATCACTTCTCCGATCTCATAGACAAAGCCATTTTCCTCTTTATCTTCCGCAAACTTCTCCGGTTCTTCCCCTTCTATATACAGAAAAGCTTCTTTTCCATAATGGGGATACAAAAGTTCAATCCTTCCCTTTTCTCCATAAAAGATCATAGTATTAGGAATATCACCCTCAAAGGTAGCGATCAGAGATATCATACACTCTGGATATTTCAGCACAATCACATCCGTTTTATCCACACCGGACGCAGACCAGTCTGCTCTGCATACACATTCCTGAGGTATTTCCGGGAAAAAGTAACGGGCGATCTCATAACAGTACACCAGAATATCGTACGTTGCCCCTCCTCCAAGAGCTGGATTATAGTACCGGTTTGTGGAATCCTTCGGAGCCTGAAAACCTATGCCGCAGGTAACAAGATTCACCTTTCCGATTTTCTCGGCTGCCAGCCATTCCTTTACCTTTGCCATCTTCGGCAGAAAACGGGACCACATTCCCTCCATAACAAATATGCCGTGTTCCCGGGCATACCGGAAAATCCCCTCTGCCTCCTTACTGTTTCTGCACATCGCCTTTTCGCAGAGTACCGGAACATCATGTTCCAGACACTGCATCGTCAGCTCATAGTGAGCATTTGTGGTAGCCGCCACATACACTGCATCCAGCTTTTCTTCCCTCAGCATCTGTTCATAGCTTCCATATGCATGCGCGATCCCCTGATCTTTTGCAAAGCTTTCCGCCCTTTCTATCGATTTACTGGCAACAGCAGCTACCACGCCTTCCCCCTGGCGTGTCACTGCGTCGCAAAACTGTCTTGCAATATTCCCTGCTCCCATAATACCAAAACGAAATTTATCCTCCATCATTCTCCTCCTATAAGAACTTTTTTAATTCTTCCACATTCTTTTCTTCAAAATGCTGCAGCTGCTCCATCAGCTTCAGTATCTCTTTCTCTGCGTTTTCATACCGTTTTCTGTTCTGTACTGCCTCCACAATTCCCATATTACTGCCGGTGATCAACATTTTTGCAATATGATCCTCTCCCCGGTCCATCATCGTCTGCGCATTGATCATCAGATACGTTTTCAAACGGTCCAGCATACCGATTTCCTTCTCGTCGCACCCATTTTCATTCAGCATTTTTCTTGCTTTCTGCTGAAACTCTTCATAGCCAACCAACTGTTTCCTCAGATACTCTTTCAGAGCTCCCTCCCCCACCAGATCTATAATCTGTTTCATGGTATTGACTCCCATCTGAGCATTCTGATATACAAAGTTTAAAAGCTCGGCATTTCCGTTCATGACAAATTCTCCTTTCTCTTTTCTACAGTGAACCCATCATTAGGATGCCAAGCTTTTACTCCTTTTATTCTTCTCTTAATGTATACGGGAAATCAACTTTTCTGTCACGGAAATAATACTCCCGATCCCGCTCGCTGATAGGACGCATAACACGGCAGGGATTTCCTACTGCTACCACATTGGCAGGGATATCCCTTGTAACGATACTTCCTGCCCCGATGACCGTATTATCCCCGATCGTCACGCCGGGAAGTACCACAGAATTTGCCCCAATCCACACATTATTCCCAATATGGATAGGAAGGGAATAGTGTGCCACCATCTCCCGGTAACGCGGATATACCGGATGACCTGTGGTGCAGATCGTCACATTCGGTCCGATCATAACCCGGTCGCCGATATACACATCCATATCATCCACGATCACCAGATTAAAATTGGCATAAAAATGCTCTCCCAGATGCACATGCGTTCCATACGACATATGTACCGGATTTTCAATAAATACATGATCTCCGCAGTCTCCCAGAATCCCCTTCAAAATAGCTGTTCTCTTCTCATCCTCGCTGGGGCGTGTATTATTATAGTCAAACATCACTTCCTTGCAGCGTTTTCTCTCCGCATCCAGTTCCTGCTCCTGCTGAATATCCACCGGATCTTTGTGTCCATGTTCGTAGAACAGCATTCCTTTCTCCATACGATCTTTTAAATGCATTGTAAAACCCTCCTGTATTTTTAACTATGATACGTTCTTATTATATCTGAAAAAATCCTGAATTTCTACTCCCCATTAAAAACTTCTGATCTTATCTTCGTCCTCGCTCTGAGTATTTTCAATTTTACGAATCACTGCATAATAGCCATAATCTTCGCTCACCTTAATATACACCCGGTCTCCCACCTTATGCCCCAGAATTGCTTTCCCAATGGGCGACTCCGTACTGATGAGCCCCGCAAGAGAATTTCCCCGAATAGAAGTCACGAGACGATATGTCTCCTCTTCCTCATCATCCTCCAGATACAGTGTTACTGTATTATTCAACCCCACCTCATCCTCTTTTGATTCCTCAGAGATTACGATGGCTGTCTTCAGCATTCTTTCCAGATACCGTATCCGGCTCTCATTCTGATTTTTCTCTTTCTTCGCCGCATAATACTCAAAATTTTCGCTAAGATCTCCCTGGGCTCTGGCTTCTTTTACCGCTTCAATCGCTTCTTTTCTCACCACCAGTTTCCGATGTTCGATCTCCTTTTCTATCTTTTCCACATCCTGTTTTGTCAGTCTTTCCCGCATATGCTCACCTCTTCTAATTACTTAATGAATCACCTGATGTTCCAGCCACTTTCTGCTGTGGAAACGGAACATATACACGATCGCCCGCACCGTCCAGTCCGTAAACATTCCGATCCATACAGCGATCGGTCCAAATCCCATCACACGGCATAAGAACACGCAAAGGCTCACCCGGAATACCCACATGGAAATACAGGAAAGAATCATGGAAAATTTCACATCTCCTGCCGCTCGCATACCGTAACCGGGAATAAATGCCAGCACCCATACAATAGGCTTTACCACTGTGATCCATCCCATCATAAACAGACACATTTTAGCGCTTTCCGGCTCCATACCGCCAATCTGCGTGATTCCTTCCGCCAGGACATACACCAGAGCACAACTGATCACCACCACGATTTCTGCGATCCAGGACAATTTCTTGGTATAATAAATAGCCTCATCTTTTCTTCCTGCTCCGATACACTGACCTACGATCGTCATCAATCCGATTCCGATTCCAATCGCTGCAATTCCATTCATATTTTCCAGAATATTCGTCATTGCCTGAGCTGCAATCGCTGCCGTTCCCAACGTCGATACTGTGGACTGAATTGCCAGTTTTCCAAACTGAAACATGCCGTTTTCAATCCCTGTAGGAATTCCTACTGCCAGAACCATTTTGATTCTTCCAAAATGCGGGCGGATCTTCAGATAATCCCGGACAACAATCTCCTGCTTTGGCTTTCTCAGATACCACATCACCACCACTGCGCAAAAGATTCGGGATACCAGAGTAGAAATAGCTGCACCTGCCACTCCCATATGGAACACAAAAATCAGAATGGCATTTCCCACAATGTTCATGCCGTTGGAAATAACAGAAACCACCATAGGAAGCCGAGTATTCTCCTGCGCTCGAAAGACAGAAGCACCTGCATTAGAAATCCCGATAAAGGGGAAAGACAACGCTGTATACAGAAAATACGTTTCCGAATCCCGCATAACCGAATCCTCTACCTGTCCAAATACTAGGCGGAGAATCGGGATCTGAAAGACCACACAGATGACGGTGAGAACCACGGAAATCACACCAATAATAAAAACCAACTGTTTTGCTGCTTCCGTGGCATTTTTGGTATCCTTCTGCCCCATATACTGGGAGCAGATAATCGTTCCCCCTGCTGCCAGCGCAGAAAACACCTGAATCACCAGTACATTAATAGAATCCACCAACGATACTGCGGAAATCGCTGAGGAGCTTACATTACTCACCATCATGGTATCTACCGTTCCCATCAGCGCATTTAAAATCTGCTCAATCACCACCGGAATCAGAAGAATCCTCAGATCCCGATTACTAAATAAATGCTGTTTCATTTTTCCTTCTTCTTCCCTTCCAGATATTCTTTTGCTTTTTGATACTGCTCCACCCGACGATAATCCCGTTCCTTCGGGTGAGGAATCCTGCTAAGATCCATGTTATGTTCCAGATCGGCGATCTTCACGCAGCACGCCAGTTCATTTTCCCGGATCGCCGCCAGATACGCTTCCAAGGAAAATCCCTTTCCCTTTTCCTTTGTGAGAAGCTCCACTGCCCTGACCACTGTTTCTGGAAATAACTTCCGCAATTCTTCCCCGGTCACCCGCGTATCTTCCAGTACATCATGGAGAAGCGCCACCACTTTAGCTTCCGGCTTCACAACCCGGTCTGCTACGGCAAGGGGATGCTCTATGTACGGATTTCCTCCCTTATCCACCTGCCCCTCATGAGCCTTTTCTGCCAATTTCCACGCTTTTTCATACAAGCTCGTCCATTCTTCCATCCTCTTATCCTCTTTTAAAAACCGCCAAATCGTCCTCTGGTCTTTCTATCCCCACAAGGAAAAGCTCCCCCCGGTTCTCCCGGATATTCTTCCCAAAGCCTCTGAACTGCGCTTCGGTATTCCTCCATATTCGCTGCCCGCTTAATTCCCTGTTCCCACACATCCATGTTCGGAAAAGAAAATCGGAAGTAACACCAGAGCTCCTTCATCTTAAACAGAGCCTTCTCTTCACTGACAGATATCCTGCAAAAATCTTCTTCCAGCCGTTCCAGAAACGCTCTCCATTTCTCCTTATCCAGCTCCGATTTTCCCTTGATTCTTCCCATCAATCCCGGATCTGCCAAAATTCCCCGTCCCAGCATAATGCTGTCCACCCGGGGGAATTCTGCAAGAATTCTTTCAAAGTCTTCCACTGAAAAAATATCCCCATTATATCCAAGTGCACATCGCCCTTTCTCATCCCCAGGATATACCTTTCTGTATGCTGTGGAAAATGCGTCCAGCCGGGGACTGCCCCGGTAAAAATCTGTCTGCACTCTGGGATGGAGAATCCATTCCTCCAAAGGATATTGCAAAAACAGTTCCGAAAGAGGACCGATTTCCTCCGATTCCCACCGCCCCACGCGGGTCTTTATAGAAATCTTCATATCCAACTGGAATATATCATCCAGAAACCTTCTGAGTTCCTCCTTCTTTTCCAGAAATCCCGATCCCCTTCCGCCATTTACCACCGGTTTCGAGGGGCAGCCCAGATTCAGGTTTACCTCCTTATATCCATACGCCTTCAGCCCCCTTGCTGTCCTCACAAAATCCTCGCTGACATTCGTAAGGATCTGGGGCACCAGATATATCCCCTCATTATGCTCCGGAAGAATATCATTTTTTTCTTTGTAATTAAAGAGTTTTCCTCTATTCATTTTCGCCGCAATAAATGGTGCAAAATATTTGTCCATCGGGCAGAAAAACTCATGATAAGCTCTTCGGTAAATATAACCGGTCATCTCTTCCAATGGCGCCATATAAAACTTCATGGTTGTATCCCTCTTCTATTCTTCTTTTCTCCCCAGTCTGACATCTTCCATATATCTCGCGGTCTCCTCATCCAGCCCGTCGAAAAAATAATTTTTTCCACTTTCCCGGCGATTCTCCGTCTCCTGCCGGATCTGCCCCATGACCAGATCGATCTCCTCTCGCAGTTCCCGGGCAGACATCCTGCTCCCCCCCTGCCCTAAAATAATCACCTGTTCCAGCCTGTCCGAAGTGGCAACCGTTACATGGTATTTCTTTCCAATCTCATGTACCGTCTTCTCAATATACTGATCTGCCGTCTCCGCCTCTTTCGTATAAACCACATGAATGTTGTGATATTTTTCCGTTTTTCCCGGGTTACCCTGCACCTTATACGCATCAAATACCAGAATCACCGTACATCTTTTATATCCCTGATAATTGCACAAAATGTCCATGAGCTTTGTTCTCGCTCCGTCAATATTCGCCTTCGCCAGTTCCTGAAGATCCTCCCAGGCAAAAATGATATTATATCCATCCACCAGAAGATACTGTTTTTCCGGTGTATTCTCCCTATAACGAGTTGCCTCTCTTCCCCCGGCGTACCCATCCAGAGAACTCTCCCGATGCCTGCGTTTCCACCCTTTTCTTCTGGAAACTCCCTCATCTTCCTGTTTTCTGATCGGACCATATGTCCGCTCAAAAATCTCCGTCAGTTCTTTTTCATTCTTCCAGTAAGCTTCCGTCTCCGCTTTCCAGTCTCCCGAAGTTTTCAGCGGTACCGGTTTTTCCTGTGTCCGCCCTCCCTTTTTCGCCGGAAAACAACTTTCCAGATGCATATAATCCTCTACCTGATCCCAGTTTACCACAAAGCCGGCGCCATGAGAGCAAAATACAGAACCTGTAGGGTTTTCCATATCTCCTTCCGGATCATATCCTGCCTCCCGGATCACTTCTTCCGCATCATGACAGGGGAAATACCCTTTCAGGCTGCAAAACATCCTTCCTTTGCCACTGGTATAGGCAATCACCTGCGTCTGATAATCCCGCATGGTGACGACCGGACAAGTGCCGATAAGAACAGCCTCTTCTCCCTCCATCTGCGGCGGTTCAAACTCGCCGCACAGCCTCTGGATATCCGTCATGGCTCTTCCCACCAGCTCCGCCGGAAGCTCCAGGCGAAACTCATAATACGGTTCCAGTAAAATACTCTCCGCCTTTCTGAGTCCCTGGCGAACCGCCCGGTAGGTGGCCTGTCGAAAATCTCCCCCTTCTGTATGCTTCAGATGCGCTCGCCCCGTAACCAGGGTAATCTTCATATCGGTAATGGCTGCGCCCACAAGAACTCCCTTATGCTCTTTTTCCTCTAGATGCGTCAGGATCAGCCGCTGCCAGTTACGGTCCAAAATATCCTCGCTGCAATCCGCCAAAAATTCCAGTCCACTTCCTGCCTCCGTCGGTTCCAACAAGAGATGTACTTCTGCATAATGGCGAAGGGGTTCAAAATGTCCCACTCCCTCCACCGGCTCTTTGATAGTCTCTTTATAGACAATACTTCCCGCATCGAATTCCACACGGATTCCAAATCGCTCCCAGATCAGGCTCTTTAAAACCTCGATCTGCACCTCTCCCATCACCTGCGCATGAATTTCTCCTACTTCTTCCTTCCATACAATATGTAAAAGCGGCTCTTCTTCCTCCAACTGTCGCAGCTTCAAAAGCGTCTGATGCACCTCGCACCCTTCTGGAAGATTGATCCGATAAGTGAGCACCGGTTCCAACAGGGGAAGTTCCGAAGCTTTTTCCTCTCCCAGCCCCTGTCCCGCATACGTTCCGGTAAGACCAGTCACTGCGCAGATCATTCCTGCCGGCGCTTCATTCATCAATTCATACTTCTCACCGGAATAAATCCGAATCTGATCCACTTTCTCTTCCCGGTTCTTTTCCCCGTCCTTCTGATTTTCCTGTCCAGTACCTGGAAGAACTGTCTTAACCTTCAGACTCCCACCGGTAATCTTCATATACGTGAGTCTTGTATTCTGAGCATCCCGGCCAATCTTATATATCTTAGCTCCAAAAATCCCCGGATAGGCAGGCAGTACCATATTTTCCTGCATCCCCCGGACAAATTCTTCCACCCCGGTCATTTTCAATGCAGAACCGAAAAAACAGGGAAAGAGCTTTCTCTCCCAGATCAGTTCCGGTATCCTGCCCTCCTCCACAGTTCCTTCTTCCACATATTGTTCCAGAAGTTCCTCATCGCACATGGCGATCTGTTCCTGCCACTCCTCATCGTGAATTTGAGAAAAATCAATACAATTTTCATCCAGCCGCTTCTTCAGTTCTTCCATCAGCTTCATCCGATCCGTTCCCGGCTGATCCATCTTATTCACAAATAAAAATACCGGAATCTGATATCGTTTCAGCAGATGCCATAAAGTCTGCGTATGCCCCTGCACACCATCAGCGCCGCTAACCACCAGAATCCCATAATCCAGCACCTGAAGCGTTCGCTCCATCTCTGCGGAAAAATCCACATGCCCCGGCGTATCCAGCAAAGTAACCTGAAAATCGCCCAGCTCCATCACCGCCTGCTTAGAAAAAATTGTGATTCCTCGATTTCTCTCCAATTCATAGGTATCCAGAAAGGCATCCTTATGATCCACCCGCCCCAGCTTGCGGATCGCCCCAGCCGTATATAAAAGAGCTTCCGACAACGTGGTCTTTCCCGCGTCCACATGAGCCAGAAGCCCGATACTTACATTCCTTTTTCCTTTATCCTCAGACGTATTTCCCATGAAAATACCCCTTCCTCTTCTATCATATATAAATTCTTTGATGCCAGGGTCAAAAGGTCATAAACCACGTTGTGCTTGCACATAAGTGGTTTTATGCCTTTATGACCCGCCCCAATA
>PPYF01172019.1_pt1 | contig 18743 bp, 19 predicted proteins | sample 1559871 | NCBI WGS metagenome assembly PPYF01 (sample SAMN08240021, study PRJNA423297) | Human gut metagenome, whole genome shotgun sequencing project. | reverse complement strand
AGCGGTACTCAAAAGCAAAAAATCATACTGCGGAGCAGAGAAAACAGTTCCGTCTTGAAAAGGAGAAGCCGATACTGGATGCATTCTGGAATTGGCTAGATCAACAGCGCCCAAACAAAGGAACCCGTTTGGCGAAAGCTGTGAACTATGCCCAAAATCGGAAAGACACCCTGATGACTTATCTGGAAGATGGTCATTGCAGTTTATCCAACAATCTCAGCGAGAATGCAATCAGACCATTCACTGTCGGCCGGAGGAACTGGCTGTTCAGTGCCAGTCCGAAAGGAGCCACCGCTAGTGCTATTGTGTATACAATGGTTGAGATGGCAAAAGCGAATGATCTGAATACCTATAAATATCTGACATATCTCTTATCACAACGACCAAATGATAAAATGTCAGATGCACAGCTGGAGCAGCTTGCCCCATGGAGTGAGACTGCGAAAGCGAACTGTCAGAACTAAAATAGAGTAAAACGCTTGCATCTATCATTTTGGTGCAAGCGTAATTCATGGGTAGCGTAGCAATATTTTGCGCTTACGATTAAACATTACCACATCCACAAATCCCAGATTTACAATGATAACACGTTTTTTTACACCGATCATATTCGCCGCCATCCCAACGCATCTTTCTCGATTGGCAGCTAACGTATCCATTAAATCTCTTCCCACTTGAAGATCGGCTTTTGTTGCCGGCTCAGATTTTTGTCCTAAGAAAAATATATCTTTCATAATTGGTTTTACCATTTTCTTTATACCTCTATTCTTAAAATCACTTTTTGGATTGATCCTGAATTGTAGTATAACAGTTTTTTACTTTTTTTCTATCTCACCCTTTTTTTCTTCCCTGAGCCTTTCGTTATATGGGAGGAAAATTTTGCCTGTTCAGAAGAAGATGTAACAATATGCTTATTTTAGGATTGCTTTGCGGGATAAAGGTGTTCCCGCTAAAAGCACGCCTATTTAATAAAAATTGAGCGAAAACAGTATCAAACAGCACATGAATGTCTGATTTTATCTTTGGGTCGAAAAAAGAACGGAAATAAATTTGAGTATTCAAGAATGAAAAATATGGTCGCGAAGTTTTTGCGTGTCGGGATCTTCGGATTGAAGCACTCTCCTAATCCTTGAAAACACAAGGACTGTGGCACTTTTGGTTACGAACTAGAAATATAGTAATGTTTTATCTCCGCTTACTTTTTTCTGAATCTGTTTCATTTTCCGTTTTGTTATGAATTGATAATCTGCCGGAATCCATATATCTCATGAAGTTCATTCGTGATCTGCTGGTGTTCATATACCGACATGAAGCCTTGATTTTCCACATCGGTAAACTTTATGCGTTTTTTAATGTATTCAGTAACTGCTCTGTTGTACACGGGTTTTTAAATTCATGTTTTTACATAAAAGCATATGAGAAAATGAGCTTGGATACGATCTTCGCGACTTACATAGACAGGTCTTGCATTGGTGGCTACGCACCTACTATGGGGCGTTTACTGTTCTTTAGCTTTTTTCAATAAAAGCTAGAATTCGTTCTAATATATCATTTCCCCCAATCCATATATCTGGTTCGAATCCCCTACCTTCTTCAATATCGTTTATCGATATTGTATCTCCATAAGTAACTGTTAGTTTTGAATAGGGTAATGTACAGCGTATACTTTGTTTTGAAAGTGTACAACCAGATGTATTTGTTCCAACAAAAACAACATTTTTTAAGGTATCTAATGATTCAACAAACCATTCAGCAGAGGAAGCTACATTTTTATCAATTAGAACGAATATTTTAGTAGTGTTTGGCAGTACTACTTTTTTTTCTTTGGTGATATACCATTGATTTTTAGTCTGGGTTGCGATGTCAGATTCAATTTCATATAAGTTTTTAAAATATGGAGTTAAATTTTCGTAATCAATTATCTTAAGAGCTTTTTTAGTTACATAATTATTTATTAAATTGGCTAAACGAATATCTATATGATTTGTTTTAGGCATTTGGCCAGTAAAACTTTCAAACCATGTTGCTGGAATAGTGGTTTGTCCGCCCGAATTTCCTCTTAAATCTAAAATGATCAAATCTTTACCTTTTGCATATTTAGCAGATTCCTGATAAGCTGTAAGATTATTTGTGCTAATAAAGGATCGCATTGAAAAAATAGGAATATTATTAATTTTTTTACTACTATATGCTTCGGAAAGTTGTATTTCATTGTATATTTTCCCGGTACTTTTTTCTAATTTAACATGGATTTCTTTAGAGTCTCTTCCAGAATTAAGTTTCAGGGTAACCGCTGTGTAAGGATGCGTAGACAATATTCCTATATAATTACAGCGCGAGCCTGATTCATCTAAAGATGGTTTAATATATTGTTCTACATTGGGATCACCTTCGATAGATTCTATATACCATTTTTGGGTGTTTACATATAGATAAAATCCTCTGGAATCTTGTTGAATCGTAAATGTTTGATTATAATAATAGTCCTCATGGTTTAACACAGGTGTGTTATTTATTAAAAAATGGTTATCTTTAATAAAATATAAATTTTTTATTAGTATTTGTTGCAATGTAAAAACTGATAGTTTTTCAGGATATGCATTGATTTGATTTAAAATATTGTTTTTTGCAGTTTCCCATTTCTCTTCATTTCCAAAATATAAATATCCGGCATAAGAATACTTTAGTACTTCAAAAAGCAAGGTGACGTCAGAAATTGCTTCTTTTATTTCAATAGTTTTTTCTTGTAAATTATAAGAGTCTGATTCCAAAAGTGCAGGTTCTAGGCAGTTTAACTGGTTTTCTGGAATTCCTAGATCAGAGGGAGAATATTTCATCAGATATTGACGATAGTCTTCACTATTAGTTGGTGATACTTCTATTCTTTTTATATTAGCATTGATAAATAGTGTGTTAAGCTCTGAAACATTGCTGAATCTATATAAAATAAATAAAAAAAGAAATGTTAAAAGTGTTGAAAAGAGTTTTTGTTTGTTAAATTTCACTATTTTTACCTTGTATGATAATTAGGAAGTTAATTATCACATGTTTCCTTTCTTTTAATATCGTGGTTCAATACATTCAGATACTGTAGACTTTTGATTTTTCCCTGTAGCTTTGACTACTCGAAGGAGTGTATTGCCGCTACCTTTATCTGAATTGTTTATAGCTGGATGTTGCCGGAGTAATCCGAGTACTTATTTCCATCAAGTCTACGATGATAATCGCTGGTGGATATCACGGTATCAGACTTTAGAAAGGGAGGTACAACCTCATGATTTACGTAGGTATTGACATTGCCAAACTCAATCACTTTGCCTCAGCCATATCTTCTGATGGTGAAGAACTAATCAAGCCGTTCAAATTTACAAATGACAATGATGGCTTCCAATTGCTGATTTCCAAGCTAGATCCTCTAGACAAGGACAGCCTCATCATGGATTCAGTATCCAATCGTCCTTCCTTCCTGACCTTTTTTAATAAATATAATTTCTCGCTCAGTCACTCGACATTCTCTTATAATTTCGTCGCATTCTTCTTCCGTTTCATAGACTCTTGCACCCATTCTATCCATAAAACCATCAATTGCCTCGCGCTTTATTTTAGATTTATCTTTTCCTTTTACATATCCCATCGCTATTACATGTTTGATAATCTCTGCTTTTCCTATTGGATTTTCTCTACTTGCATATTCTCGCAAAATCTCACGTATAATATCATCATTACTACGTTCTCCAAATTCTTTTCCTAGTCGTGGCATACCGTTCCATCCTGTTTTTCTAAGTTAATCCTATCATATATCTTTCAATTCCACATTATAAATTGAAAAGAACGCAAAGCAGAAAGAAATTATAGTTAATATCATCGAAAATGTGGAATTTCCTGTCTTTTAATCGGATATGAAAACATCAAATTCATCGTCTTATTTTTATATGCACTTACAATAAATGTGGATAGCATAACTCCCGTAAAAATCAAATATGCCATATTTGTAAATAGTTCAATCGGTGCAGAAATCATATCTGCCCCCGGAGCAGCGTCTAACGTACCGTCTGGATCATTTGCAATCCCTAAGAAAGCCAGTGAAAAAATAAACACTCCTAATAATAACTCAACTTCATATTACCGGATTTTTACTTTTTGTCTTTATATCCATTCTTTATTATATCAGTTATTAAATATATAAACGCAGGAATCAAGATTATAAGCGGAATAACCGTTCCTGCTGGCTTAGGTAAAACCAATGCCAATATTGCTGCAATTGCAATCAAAATTAAAATTGTGTTTTTCTTCATTTTCATCACCCTTGTTGTCTTTTTATTCTATATCAACTTTCCTTAATTAGAAATACGCCTAATAAAAGAAAAAATTTCCATATTTGCCATTTTTTAAGACAAGAAATTCTTTTCCCCAGGGATAAAAAATGCAACCCGGCATTTTAATCTGCAATTCCCGTTTTCCTCCTTGCATTTTTCTTTTTTCCTGCTTTATATACTGCTGTTATGATAGTGCTTTTTCAGCAAGTCTTGTTTCTCCCCAAGGTGTTTTCAACATAGTGTCATTCCCAATGATTCCTGCCCGGACAATCTCTATAGGTTCTTCCAGTTCAGAAATTCTGATGCCGTTGATACAGGCATTCGACTGAAACTCCTCAAACTCCTCGAATACCTGATCCTGAAATACAAAGGAAATATTTTCTTTTCGCTCTTCTGCTTCCGGCGGAACCACACAGGACCCCATAAGATATACCCCTTCCTGATAATGAAATTCTATCAGGGTAAAAGACATTCCTCTATCATAATCCGATCGTATGATCTCCATTACCTCTTTTCCCATAATCCATAATGGTTTTTGTTCTTTCTTTTTAAATCCAAACATAAATTGTTCCTTTCCCCATTTTTATCTTTTATATCTTTCTCTTTAGCAAAGGATGCCCTCCTTCTTCTCCTAAATATCCCAAGGTCGTTTTATACCTTGGAAATTAGGATATTTCCATAGAAACAAAAAGCGGAAGAATAAGCACTACTTATTTCTCTGTACTGGAAGTTTCCTGTTTTTTCTTTTTGGACTTTGGGGCTGGTAATTCATCGTACATAGCACGAAACAAGCCTGTCAAAAATTCCTTACTATCTACTTCATCGACCAACAACATTTCTTTTGCTCCCTCATAGGGTAATTCATACGTAACTGTCGACACATAACTAATTGCTGATTTCACTGGCTTAACAAGTAATCTATCATCATAGATACCGCCTACCATCTTGCCACGAAAATAAATAATAAATTCTCTCATCATAGCTCGATAAGTAATTTCTTCTAACTCGGATAGTTGTCCTAAAATAAACTCTAAGTATTCCTTGCTTGATGCCATATTTCCACCCCTAAATTCAAATTGTTGCTATCATTATACCTCATCAACTTAAAGAATACAATTTTTCTAAGATACATAAAGTTTTTCTAAATCACTACAGTGAAAAAATTGTGAAATCATCCATCAAAAGTAGATGGAAAAATTTTATCGATATTTACAAAATTTAAAAATGGATGTATCCACAGCAAACGGCTCTTATAATTTATTTAATACATATTCTGCTCTTCTTTCTTCCACTTTTTATAATTATACATAGCCTGGATCAGCAGTATCATTGCAAAAGCAACTGCAACTAAAAATGTCCAAATAGTTGACCAGAATGTGATGTAAAAACAAAGAACAATGAAAATGGCTATTGGGATCATCCACAGTGTTCGAATAAGTTTTCTTCTATAACTTAATTTCCAATAACACAGCTCTATTCCTTTATCAACTTTTTCGTGCTTCTCCCATTTCTTCGACATTAATGCAGAAGTAATTATTGCTATAATCCCAGGAAACAAAATAAGTAGTAATTCCAATGCAACCCCTCCTCGTACATTTTGCTTATTAGGCGTTTGCGAAATAGCATTTTTTCTCCATTAGAATCTCATATCAGCATTGACAAAATTATTTTGTTCTCTTTTTGTCAAAAATAAGATTGAAAACCTGTTTTGCAATTACCTATTTGTTTATTATACTTTTTTTGTGTAAAATTTTTGCATCAGATCACATAAAAATGCGTAAAATTTTCTTGTTTTGAATTGATTTATAGACATATGTTATTTTTACTTCGTAACATAAAATTTAATACATTTCTATAAAGACTCCTACCATTTTACTGGAATCTATAGATTAGTCCCGCACGATTTCCGAGCATTCAAAATTATCCGGAATTGGTGGTACGCACGAATAAGCACTTAATTCAACTGCCTTTATTTTAATTACTCCATCAGAGCATAGCCATTCACAATTTACTAATTTTTCTAATTCTGCAGGCGAAATAGCTGTGCAAAGTACAATTGTATCTCCTGCAATGGAATCCTTTTTCAGAAAGTTCTGCATCACTTCCAGATTTTTAGCGTATTCTTCTGGAAGTTCCTACAAAATCTTGCTACAATTTAAGAAATGATCTGAAACGAACAGGCAGGGAGGAACAGACAATGTTAGAAAATTCACTGGCGGAAAAACTGATTGAACAGGTTACCAAATATACCAGCTATAATGTTAACATCATGAATGAGCAGGGAGTAATCATTGCCAGCCGCAATCCCGAAAGAATCGGAAAGTTTCATGAAGTTGCATGGCAGATCGTACATGGAACAAGTGATATTATGGTGACGGAAAATGACAATGAATACCCAGGTGTGTTAAGTGGAATTAATATGGTAATCGATATTGAAGGAAAGCGGGAGGGAGTAGTTGGTGTAACGGGAAATCCGGAAGAAATTCGTCCCATTGCCTTAATCATCAAAATGGCAATTGAAACACTGATCAAATATGAGAATCAAAAGATGCAGGCATTTCGAAGACAAACGAGAAAAGACCGGTTTATGGAAATGCTGACACAAAAGCAATATCGCGCTCCACAGGATATTCAGAAACTGGCATCTGAATTGAATTACAGGGAGGATTTGGTTCGGATTCCGATTCTTTGTCACCTGCAGTCACCTCTACATCAGAATGCCTTTTTATCGTCCATAAAAAACAGTCCGGCACATCTGACACAAGACATCAGTTTCAAAATCGAAGATCGTTATATTCTAATCTTCAAAACATTGAAAGAGGAGCACCTGTTTTCTGATTATAAGTTTTTACTGGCAGACTATTTGAAAAGTACACTAAAATGGATGCGTGAAGAAGGGATTGTGTGCACGTTTTATATAGGAACATTTCAGACCAGTTTTTCGCAGTATTATTATGCGTACCAGCACTGTAAATGGTTGGAAAGACATGCGTCGGGAGAGCATCAGGCCTTTTATTTTTATGATTTTACCGGAGAATATCTGATGTCTTGTATTCCACGTCAGGAACTGCAGCAGATATTTAATGTGTTTGCAAAGGAACTGCCAGATGAATTTCAGAAAAATTATATTGAAATTGTAGGCAGCCTGATTGGAAATAATTTTAACATCCAGAATGCAGCAAAACAGTGTTTTATGCATAAGAATACATTTACTTACCGTTACAATAAAATCCGGGATATTTTGCGCGTGGATCACCAGCGTTCGATGTCAGATACATGGATGCTGATCAGTTTGTATCTGTATCTGAAGCCATAGAACGTGTGTTTTGTGTGCGGGATACAAAATATAAAAGAAGTTTTAGTCAGCTTCTTCTGAATTTTTAGAAAATCTTCTGCTACAATGAATACAATAAAATAAAAGCAAAAAACAAAGGGGGATTTATTATGACAGGATTACCACTCATCATCGCTTTTATTATTGCAATTGTAGTTATGATTGTAGCTATTTCCAAATTTAAGATTCATCCGTTCTTATCTATTATGGGTGTTTCTTTGATTCTGGGATTGGTTGCAGGGATTCCGCTAGTGGATCAGACGGCAACGGACGGAACCGTTACCAGTGGGTTAGCGACCGTGATTGGAGCTGGATTTTCCGGTACATTTACCAGCATCGGTATTGTGATCATTCTTGGAGCACTGATCGGAAGTATTCTGGAAGAAACAGGTGCAGCACTGAAGCTTGCAGATATGGTCATTCATCTGGTTGGAAAAAATCACCCGGAATTGGCTATGGAGCTGATGGGATGGGTTGTTTCCATTCCTGTATTTTGTGATTCTGGATTTGTTATCTTAAATCCAATCCGAAAAGCATTGGTAAACCGAACAGGTGTATCCTCTGTTGCAATGTCAGTTGCACTTTCTTGTGGCCTGTATGTCTCACATGTATTTATTCCGCCGACACCAGGACCAATTGCTGCGGCATCAACTCTTGGAATCGGGGACAATCTACTGATGGTGATGGGAATCGGTGCACTTTGTTCCGTACTTCCATTGATTGCTGGATATTTCTTTGCAAAATACATCGGTAAAAAAGTAAAAGCAGACGACGAAGCAAACTGCAATGATGTAAAAAAATCTTATGAAGAGTTGGTTGCCGAATATGGAAAACTTCCAAATGGATTTGTTGCACTTGCACCGATTTTAGTACCGATTCTGTTAATGGCTGCAAGTTCTATTGCATCTATGGCAGGCTGGTCCGGAGCTGCAAATGATATTCTGAAGTTTTTAGGAACGCCGATCATTGCGCTTGCCGTTGGTACGATTTTGGGAGTAATCCAGCTTGTTGGAGCACAGCGGATTGACAAATTCTATAATTTGACAAACGAAACATTAAAAACAGTAGGTCCTATTCTGTTTGTAACGGCAGCAGGTGGTGTTCTTGGAAAAGTTATTGCTTCTACAAGTATGATTGAGTACATTACACAAAATGCGGAGTTGCTTGAGACGATTGGTATTTTCTTCCCGTTCATTCTGGCAGCAATCTTAAAGAGTGCACAGGGATCTTCGACTGTTGCATTGACTACAACCGCAGGAATTGTAGCACCAATCTTGCCTGTACTTGGACTGGATTCTCCAATTCGGGCAACACTTGCAGTGATGGCAATCGGCGCTGGTGCTATGACAGTTTCTCATGCAAACGATTCCTATTTCTGGGTTGTTACAAATTTTGGCGCAATGACTCCCGAAAAAGGATACAAAACACAGACCATGGCAACATTGGTACTTGGAATTGCCGGCATGATTGAAATCTTTGTACTTTCACTCTTCCTTCACTAAAAAGATACTCTATAAAAAGGGAGGCTGATTATTATGAAATTTTTATTTGCATCGGATTCTTTTAAAGGCACGTTATCTTCTGCACGCATTGCAGAGTTACTTACGACAGCTGCTAAAGAATCGTTTCCAGATTGTATCTGCACAAGTGTCGAAACTGCAGATGGTGGAGAAGGAACGACGGACGCTGTTCTGTGTGCAGTGAAAGGCGAAAGGATTCCTCTGACTGTATGCGGGCCTCTCTGGAAACCTACGGACTGTTTCTATGGGAAATTGGATGAAAATCGGGCGATTATGGAAATGGCAGCCGCATCCGGTCTTCCACTACTTTCAGAAGCAGAAAGAAATCCGGCAAAAACAACAACATACGGAACCGGAGAAATGATCCGAGATGCTTTAAACCATGGTTTTCGAGATATTTCCATTGCAATTGGCGGATCTGCCACAAACGATGGCGGCATGGGATGTATGTGTGCACTAGGCGTCCGTTTTTTGGATGAAAATGGAAGGGAATTAGAAGGTTGTGGAGAAAATCTAGGTAAGATTTCCAGAATCGATCTTTCTGAATTGGATCCAAGAGTTTCAAAAACAAAATTTACCGTTATGTGTGATGTCAACAATCCACTTTGCGGTGAAAATGGAGCAACTTATACATTTGGCCCTCAAAAAGGAGGAAGTCCAGAACTTTTAAACGAATTAGAAAGCGGAATGCTTCACTATCGGGAGCTTCTTTTGAAAGTGTTCCAGGTAGATGTCAATGAAATTCCAGGTGCTGGTGCAGCCGGTGGACTTGGTGCAGCCCTGGTCGTATTTTTGAATGCAACATTAAAATCCGGAATTGAGACGGTATTAGATCTGGTTGATTTTGACAGTCGCCTGCAGGGCGTTTCTCTTGTGGTTACCGGAGAGGGGCGGACAGACTGGCAGTCTGCTTTTGGAAAAGTTCTCCACGGAGTCGGAATGCGCAGCAAAAAATATGGGATTCCTGTTGTGGCGCTTGTAGGTTCCATGGGACAGGGGGCAGAAAAAATCTACGAGTCAGGAATCGACTCAATCCTGACTACAGTCAATGCCCCCATGGAACTGCATACAGCGCTGGAACAGGCGGAAGAATTGTATCTAAATGCAGCGAGACGTCTGTTTCGTATGCTGAAAGCAGGAAGTCAAATGCAGGAAACAAAGTAGAATCCCTAATAAGGACAGGAGTTTTCCGACATTGGCACCCGGTGCATGGTAGGAAATTTCAATCCGATGATTTCCTTTGTTTAAAGGGAATCCAAGAAATGCGGTATTGACTTTTTCACAGGAGATATTCCTGCCATCTACCAGAACTTCAAAATGAGTATCATAAGGAATGGTCGTGATAAAATAACCATCTGATTTTGTCGTGACTGTTCCTTTGATTTTATCTCCGCTGGAAGTTTGTCGATTTATTTGAAATTCAGACTGATACAGTGTATTTTCCGCATTGAACGATGCCCAGGATCCCAGAAAGATTTTCAGATCAGAAAGCTGATAATCTCCCGTTCCAAGAGTCAGCGCAATGTCCTTCTGACCTTTTCTGAGCGGAACTGCATAAGTAAAAGTTTCATTGTGGTTATAATAAATGTGGGATCTGGCACTTAATTTGTTCCGTTCTTTTTCCAGGGTAATGGATACATCAGAAGACGGATTCTGATTTTTAATCCGAAACTGCAGAAATAAAATGTCCTCCCGGTGGTCTTGGTTCTTCTTGCCGGGAAATAATTCTGTCAAATGTAGTCGGACTGTTTCGGGCTGCTGTAGATCAGCCGTTATGGCATCCTTCGTTTGGATAAGAACGTTGCCTTCTTTTCTTAGCTTTGGGAATTTCAGAGTCCCCGGTGTGATTTTCAGACTGTCGGAAGTCGGGGTCTCCTGCTTTCCGCCCTCTTCTATCACTGCGTAATCCAACAAGGTTGTCTGATTGTATGGAAAGCCTAATGTTTCATAGGTTTTTTGATTCAATAATCGATTCGTTGCATATGCGATTGGCGATACACGATCGTTTTGAAGTATCTTTGTGTTTCCCACGCTCCCCATTTTTTCATATCCGGGAATTTCTTCTTGACTGATCAGATATTTAACTCCCATAAACCGTTGATAAACTGGGTTTCTGGAAGCTGGCTGCATCAGAAAATTCCGGTAAGGTTCTTCCAGTTCAAAAGTTTCTGTACGAAATTTCTGATACGCTTCATTGTATACAGAAGAATATATAGAACTGCTGTGCTGTCCGATAGTTTGAATACGGTTCAGATTTGCAAATCCCTCCTGATTTGTTCCAAGTTGTTCCATTCGGCAGAAAGTATCGTTCGAGTCTACAAATTCGATTGCTTTTTTTGTATCATGAGTAGTTATCTTTTGATAAAAATCTACATCCAGCATATATCCCGCTTGTGTCTGAAAGAAATAATCATAGATGCTGAGAAACAGAAGCGCCGGAATGAAAAGGCATAAAATTCCCGTATACTGTAAGAATCTTTTGCACCTCCGGGTATACAATCGGTGGATTTTGTAAAAAAGCAGATAACAGAACATCATAAAAATGGCATCAAGGAATAAAAGAACTCGACTGAATTTTGGCATGGAACTTGTATCTCCGATCAGTATCAGAACAGCCGTCAGAAGATACGGTAGAATTCCATGTCGGAATGATCGGAATTCTTTTTGCTGTTTTTGGATATAATACGCAATCAGGTAACAGAAAAGCGGCAAAAATGGAATCAAAACCTTATCCCGGATGTATAATCCACCATTGAGGAGATACGAAAATAAAGGTATCGTCAAAATGAAAATCAACCCCCATGCAAGAATCCGCTCTCCTTTTCGTTTCCATGTAATTCCGGCAAGCAAAGCTGTCACAGCCAGTGTGGTCAGACCAATGCCATACGGGTGATACAAAACCGCAGAAAGTTTGATAGAAGGAATCAAAAGAGACAAAAGCGTTGTATCTCTGTTTTCGCCTCTTCCTCCTGTCAAAGCCATTGCAGTCGGCATCAAAAAGAAGGCACTCAGCAGAATTGCAAGCAGTGTGGGGTACAAAAAACGAATCCCATCTCGGAAAAAACGCCAAAGGTGGAGGTCTTCTTCTGATAAATCCTGCAGCAGAAAGTATCGATGCATCCCATATAAAATCAAAACCAGAATTCCTCCGACACTGAAATAAAAGCTGGTCAGGATCATGAAAAATACACTCAGTATATAGAGAAACGAACTCCCCTTTTCGAGAAAAGAATCTACGCCCCAGAGTCCCATACATAAAAATGGCATATAGTTTACAAACATAATCTGGTTATAAGACTGAAAAATCATAGGTGCTGCCAGCAGAAACAGACAGGCCGTCAGAAAACAGATGATGGGGGAAAATCCTCTTTTTTTCAGCCAGCAGTAAAACAAAATTATGGATGCGGTAAGACAGACAAAGGATGCAGCAATCAGATAATCACTCATTTTTACAAAGGGCAACAGGTACGAAAGCCAGAAAACAGGACTGTACAATCCGTAATAAGCAAAATGATAGATGTTTTGTCCGCCTCCTATATCAAGGGCAAATTCCGGAAAAAAATCTCCCGTATCGTAAAATTGCTGCCGGAAATAGTCCGGAAATACGCTGTGCTGGCTGATCCAATCTACTTTAGAACCAAACACCCCATATTTTCCACAAAATAACCAGCAAAAAAGCAGAGTCAAAAAAATGAAAAGAATGGAAACCCGTAATTGTGTATATCTGTTCTTCATATGTTCTCCTTTTCACTGGAATCTTTTAAAATAAAGATCGGGCGATGCTTTGTCTCCAGGTATGTTTTGGACAGATATTGCCCAACAATTCCCGTACACAAAAGCTGCACTCCGCTTACCATAAATATGATACAGGTAAGCGAAGGCCAGCCAGACACAGGATCGCCCCAGATCAATGTCCTTATGATAATCACCACGATCATGACAAATGAAATCAGACAAAATAAAAGTCCAAGTACAGATGCCAGTGATAGCGGAGCTACCGAAAATCCAGTGATTCCTTCCATTGAATAGACAAACAGTTTTTTCAAAGACCATTTTGTTTCGCCTGCAGAACGTTCAATATTTTCGTATTCCAACCATTTTGTGCGAAATCCTACCCATTCAAAAATACCTTTCGAAAATCGGTTGTATTCACTCATTTCCAAAACTGCATCTACCATGTTCCGCTTCATAAGACGAAAATCCCTGGCACCACGCATAATTTCTGTTTTTGAAATCCGGTTGATGATTTTATAGAAACTGTCAGATAAAAAAGAACGTATTTGGGGTTCTCCGGTGCGGTCTGATCGTCTGGTTGCAACACTGTCATACTCCTCTTCTATCAGGATTTTGTACATTTCTGGCAAAAGTGACGGTGGATCCTGCAGATCTACATCCATAACTGCAACATAATCGCCGCTTGCCTTGGAAAGCCCCGCATAAATAGCCGCTTCTTTTCCAAAATTACGGGAAAAAGAAAGATATTTACAGCGCGGATCTTTTTGATGCAGTTGTTTCATTTCAAGCAAGGTATGATCGCTGGATCCATCATCAATAAATAGAAGCTCAAAATCAACGGGATTCATCTGTTTCATGACAGGCAGCATTGCCTGATAATATACAGGGAGCGTCTCTTCTTCGTTAAAACAGGGAATGATTATGGTAATTCTATGTGCTTTCATGATTTTATCCACCTCCTGAAAACTATTATGCCGCTCCTTTCTTAAAAAAATCCCAAAGCAAATCTTAAACTTTATTAATTATTATGAATGATTGAAATGAAAAAACCGGCAGATTATCTCTGCCGGCAGTGTCTGCTAATCCACTCTTAAATTATGAACGAATAAAATTTGTTTTGATCTTCTCCTCTGCTGCCGGTTTTGGAATTCCGGCATTTTTTCCGGCTTCCAGACAGTGCAGGATCCATGCCATATTTTTCCCGAGAACATGCATGATCTGAAGACCTTCCTTGTCCTGCATCACTTCATCCGGTGTGTTGCCATGAACCATATTCCAATAGTTCGAAGAAACAACCGGCATCTGGTGAAATGAAAAATATTTTAAGAGAACATCCAGTGTTGCTGTCGTACCTGCACGTCTTGCAGATGCAATTGCAGCCGCAGGCTTCAGAAGCATATCCTTTCCGGCAATGGAACAAAACTTATCCATAAATTCCACGATCTGTCCAGATGGAGATGCCCAGTATACAGGAGAACCAACGATCAGAGCATCTGCTTCCTTCATTTTTTCAGCAGCGGCCTTTACATTTTCAAGCGCCGGATCTCCTGCCTGAAAGATTTCACTTTCAATCCCATTCTCTTTTAATGCCTCCGCAATCCGGCCAAGTGCAGTATACGTACATCCATCTTTTCTGGGGCTTCCGTTTAACATCAAAACTTTCATTTACAATTCCTTCTTTCTTTTTCCTTCTAGTAAATATTATAGCGCAGAAGGAACATTTATGTAACTACGAAAAACAGTTTTGAAAAAGAATCCTATTCTTCTTCATGGTTTGCAGCATACTTTTTGCCAGCAATGATCAAACCTGCAAAATACAAAGCAGTCAGAATCCCTGCGATTATGTATGCGACTGTCATCGGAAGACTAAACCCGATTTTTTGACTCAAAATGAAAGAAGATATAATGAACATATAAAAACTTCCCGGAATTAGGGCAATCAGGTAAATCCCTTTTTTTGCACCTTTTTTTGCCATCAGATAAATGGTGATTGCAGCAAACGCAAATACGCCGATGGTCTGATTGCTCCATGCAAAGTATCTCCAAAGGATATTAAATCCTTCTGCATTCATTTTTGCAAAAACAAGAATCAAAATAACTGGAATAAAAATTCCCAATGTCACAAGTACACGATTTTTTCTTGTTTTCTGATCAATGTGCAAGTAATCTGCCACCATCAGACGGCAGGAACGAAGGGCGGTATCTCCGGATGTAATTGGAAGAACAATCACACCGAGGATTGCCATGATTCCTCCCACAGGACCAAGCAGGCCTTTTGCAACTTCGCCAACTGCTGCAGTAGCTCCTGCAGTAGAACCGCTGTTGTAAAGTCCCATAGCTGCAGCTGCCCAGATCATTGCGATCAGGCCTTCCAGGATCATCATTCCATAAAAGACTGTGCGTCCTTCTTTTTCATGTTCAACAGAACGTCCAATTAAAGTACACTGTGTAGAGTGAAATCCGGATGTAATTCCACAGGCTACTGTTACGAAAAAGACAGGGATGAATTTTGTTCCCACTCCTGAATTTCCTTGTGCATCAAAAATTGGATATACATCAAAAATTCCTTTGAGACCGTGGCTAAAATCAATATTGTCAAGCTGATACCCCTGAATAAAGATTCCTGCAAATACTCCGATTGCTGATAAAAGCAAAATCGCACCGAAAATCGGATAAATCTTTCCGATGATCTTATCAATCGGGAACAACGTGGCCACCAGATAGTAAAGTAAGATCACTCCGTAAATTACCCATGTCCATACATTGACATCCTGAAATCCGCAAATCTGTCCTGCGAATAGATCTCCCGGGGTATAGGTGAAAACAGCACCAACAAGAAGCATCAGAAAACAAAGGAAAATATTATACACTTGATAGGTTTTATTTCCCAAAAATTTCCGGATGATTCCCGGCATTTGGGCACCATTCTGGCGAAGTGACATCATTCCGCTTAAATAGTCATGTGTTGCACCGCTGATCACACATCCGATTGGAATGGTAATAAATGCGATTGGTCCAAACAAGATCCCCTGAATCGGCCCAAAAATCGGACCAGTACCTGCGATATTTAAGAGGTTGATCAATGCGTTTTTCCACTTATTCATAGGAACATAATCAATACCGTCTTTCATTCGTACGGCTGGAGTCTCGCGATCGTCAGGTTTAAAGACATGCTCTACAAATTTCCCGTACAGCCAGCCTCCAAGTAAAAGTATTACAAGCCCTGTTATAAAAGTTGCCATAAAATTTTCATCTCCCATTTCTTTGTAATAGAGTGCACTCTGTTTTATAAATATTTTATACTTTTTTAATAAATTGTCAATAGGTTTTGCACTGTTTTCTTTATTTTTTTAAAGAACTGGCAAATTAACGCTTTAGCTTAATAAACTTTCAAAAGTAAAAAAGACAGGATTGCCATCTCTTTCAACGGCTGTCCTGTCTGTTTCTGTTTACATCAGTTTTCTGAATAAGTTTTTCAGATCTTCTACACTGGCATCTTTTGGATTGCCAGGTGCACATGCATCTGCGTGTGCAGATTCGGCAAGGAACGGAAGATCTTCTTCTTTGAGTGCTTCCAGCTTTGTTGGGATTCCTACATCTACAGAAAGTTTCTGTACTGCATCCACAGCAGCTTTTCTGTACTCGTCAGCAGACATCTCATCTACACCTTTCACGCCCATAGCACGTGCGATTTCGCGATATTTTTCTCCGGAGCAATCTGCATTGTATTCCATAACAATCGGAAGCATCATCGCACATGCGACACCATGCGGCGTATCATAAACAGCTCCTAATGTATGTGCCATGGAATGCGCAATTCCAAGGCCGACATTGGAAAATCCCATCCCTGCGATATACTGTCCGAGGGCCATTCCTTCCCGTCCTTCTTTTTCATTTGCTACTGCACTTCTTAAAGATCTGGAAATGATCTCGATTGCTTTTAAGTGGAACATGTCTGTCATCTCCCATGCTCCTTTGGTTGTATAACCTTCGATGGCATGTGTCAGTGCATCCATACCGGTAGAGGCAGTCAGTCCCTTTGGCATAGAGGACATCATATCCGGATCAACGATCGCAATGATCGGCATATCATGCGGATCCACACAGACAAATTTTCTTTTTCTTTCCACATCTGTGATCACATAGTTGATGGTAACTTCTGCAGCTGTTCCTGCAGTTGTCGGAACGGCAATGATTGGAATACAGGGTTTTGTTGTAGGCGCCACACCCTCCAGACTTCTTACGTCTTCAAATTCCGGATTTGCAATGATAATACCGATTGCCTTTGCGGTATCCATAGAAGAACCGCCGCCAATTGCAACAATGTAATCTGCTTTGGCAGCTTTGAATGCGGCAACACCATTCTGTACATTTTCGATGGTCGGGTTTGCTTTGATGTCAGAATAAATTTCATAAGCAAGCCCAGCTTTGTCAAGAACGTCTGTCACCTTTCCTGTGACTCCGAATTTGATCAGATCCGGATCCGAGCAGACGAATGCTTTTTTGAAAGCTCTTGCCTTTGCTTCTGCTGCAATTTCCTGGATTGCTCCTGCCCCATGATAAGATGTTTCGTTCAGCATAATTCTACTTGCCATTTGTATCACTCTCCTTTGTTTTGATTTTAACAATTTTTCACAAAAATAGAAAGTGACAAACTGTCAAATTTGTCACTTTACAATAGATTTAATGCCTTAAATACTTCCATTAGTTCCAGAGGCATAGCATCAACCAGAGAGCGTGCAATTTCTTCTGGAGTTCCTTTCAGCTTTCCAAGAACCCACTGTACAGTCATATAGATGGAACCCTGACAATACATTTCCAGTAGGAAACGCAAATGCTCTGAAATTTTCTCTCCGGTCTTCTGTTCAATCTGGTCTGTATAAAATTGAAGGATCAGATGAAAGTCGTGATCCCGCAGGCAGTTCTGATCATCATTCTTAAAGGCAGTACGAAAAAACAGGTTCTCCTGCTGGATATAATAAAATTTATTGACAAGTCCTTCGTAGATTGTTTCGCTCTCTCCCATGTACTCGAAAGATTTCAAAAGAATCTTATCAAAATACCAGTTGATCAAATCATATTTGTCCTGAAAGTTTCGGTAAAAGGTCTGCCTTGTTGTACCGCATACTTCAACAGCAAGATGCAATGGAGTCTCGTAATGGGAAATCGTCACCAATGGCTCAATACCATACTTTTTGCACTCATTCAGTACATCATCATAGAAGTGAAGTCCTTTTTCATTTGGCTCTTTGTCATTTCCATTTGGGAAAATTCTGGACCATGCAATAGAAAATCGAAACACCTTAAATCCCATCTCTGCAAGCATGGCAATATCTTCTTTGTAACGATGGTAAAAATCGACTGCCACAAGCTTCATGTTGTCCGCTGTAGGTTCTTCTGTAGGTGCCCCCTTGATTCCCTTTGGCATGATATCCTAAATGGACAGCCCTTTTCCATCCTCCAAATACACTCCTTCACACTGGTTGGCTGCCACTGCGCCGCCCCATAAAAAATCCTTTGGAAATATTACTCGATTCATCTCTTTTTTATCCTTTCTCTATTTTTTGACTGTTAAAATTGCATCTCCTGCTTTTACCGGACCGAATTCTTTTTGTACCACGATTTCTGAAAAATCATCTGCGTTTGTAATAAGAACCGGTGTAATGACATCATGTGTTTTCTGGATTTCCTGCAGATCAAATGTAATCAGCGGATCACCTTTTTTCACCAGATCCCCCTGAGAAATATGCACCTCAAAATGAAGTGCTATAATAAAGTTGTAACAGAAGTGGCTAATAAGATATAATCATCTTACAGAGAAAAGAGGAAGTATTATGT
>PPYF01469849.1_pt1 | contig 18755 bp, 20 predicted proteins | sample 1559871 | NCBI WGS metagenome assembly PPYF01 (sample SAMN08240021, study PRJNA423297) | Human gut metagenome, whole genome shotgun sequencing project. | reverse complement strand
GGTAGCTTAAAGCATAACACAGAAAAGGTATTTCCGCTTTTTAATTATTCAGTTGTAACACATGTATTGTAATCCTACAAGATAAAACGCCCGTTTTTAACGGGCGCCCTTGACATGCAAAATGATCGTCCTTTGCCATTTCGCCTCACCCTTCGATCTCTTCTATCATTTTTTCAAACATTTCTTTTTCATTCATTTCTTCCATGTAAAACAATCCTCCGTCTTCTCCAAATATTCCTTTTTTTGCAAATTCGATACCATCTGCGTATTCAATCACAATCGCATTGAATGTTCCGATGCTATCCAATCTAAAGATGTTTCCGGCTTCCGAAAAAAATACTGTTTTTCCGTCAATTTCGACGTTCTTATATTTCTTTTTTAATCTCTTATTTATATTATCTATCCTTTTTAATCTCATTCCCTTCTCTGTCATATCTTCTTGTCCCTTCTTTCCCTGTTGATATTTTATAGTATTCGCCCCCGTGATGGCTTCTTTCTCCCGGGTGATACATTAATATTCCATCCCCTCCGAAGTTTATCTTGTATCCTCCACCCTCTTCAAATGGAATATCTCTGTAATTTTTCCCTTTTAAAGGTTTTATCTCATATCCCGATTCTTTCAGTGCGTAGTATAAACCTCTCGGTGTATACGCGCTTAACATTTTGGGGTGTCCTGATATTCTTGAAGCAAGATCGAGTCCGTTTTTCTCTTTGATCCTTTTTTCTTTTTCCTTTGGTGTTTCTTTTATCTTATCACTTTTTTGCTTGTTAGACCACTCTTTCGCATTCTCTATTCTTCTGTTTATATCTTTCTTGTCTGTCGTTTTCTTTGTGTGTACATTTGTTACTTTTCCATCTCCAGCGTCATACTCTACGGTACACCTACAATGCTTGTGCCTCCTGAACACATCATTTCCGGTGTCCGATACAGCTTCGTAATCATATACCCCCGTAAGCCTGTTGCACCATTCGCAACATTTTCCCGTTGATGTTCTTCTGATTTTTGGTCTTAATCCTGCTTTTGAATATTTCAATCCACGTTCCCACGAGGGGAACGACCCAATCGTCGAAAATTTCTTCTAATTCTTTTTCAATTTCAATCCACGTTCCCACGAGGGGAACGACTGTATTCCATACCGTAGCAGCAAGCAAATGATATATTTCAATCCACGTTCCCACGAAGGGAACGACGCGGTTTTCTCTATTATGTAGTTTCTGTCAAAAAATTTCAATCCACGTTCCCACGAGGGGAACGACCGTGTGGAAAGATAACAAAGTAGACTTTTTCGGAATTTCAATCCACGTTCCCACGAGGGGAACGACAAAAAGGTTCTTCCATTTTATAATTCTCAAAATGATTTCAATCCACGTTCCCACGAGGGGAACGACATGTATCTATCAAGCTTCCGGCAACTCCGTTTGTATTTCAATCCACGTTCCCACGAGGGGAACGACACAGCTATTCCCGTTTGTGATTGTTTGGTTTGCGATTTCAATCCACGTTCCCACGAGGGGAACGACTCAATTATGTTTAAAGATGCAGTCACAGGGAGTATTTCAATCCACGTTCCCACGAGGGGAACGACTATTTCAGCTCCACATCCCATGTCTGGTTCGGGCATTTCAATCCACGTTCCCACGAGGGGAACGACTCCCCGTGGGATTCAACCTGCGATTCAACCTGCTATTTCAATCCACGTTCCCACGAGGGGAACGACCACTATAGACTGGAGGTGTTGACTTATGATTTATATTTCAATCCACGTTCCCACGAGGGGAACGACGGTATACGACACAATGAGCCTTGCAGACTTGGAATTTCAATCCACGTTCCCACGAGGGGAACGACGGTCTCTTTTTTATTATTAAGTGTTAGGAGGTGCAATTTCAATCCACGTTCCCACGAGGGGAACGACAATCCGTAACATCATTAATCAAAATATTATCTATATTTCAATCCACGTTCCCACGAGGGGAACGACGGTAAAAGCTTTCACACAAAGCATCAGAAACTTATTTCAATCCACGTTCCCACGAGGGGAACGACGTATTAGCGGTTCACGATACCCGATAGGTCATGATTTCAATCCACGTTCCCACGAGGGGAACGACTGCAATTTTTCCCAATTTTAGAGAAAATATTTTTCTAAATACAGTTAATTTATACATATCATTTTCTTTTTCTTGTTACACAACCATAATATCTCTACTTTTTATTCATTTTTGTGCACTCTTTATGGTGCGAATTCCCATATACTTTTATGTTCGCTTTATATTCGCACACAAATCACATAATAAGAATACTGTCCGCAGAAATTCCTCTATCGACCCCTATATGTTCTATTTTGGTTTTATATTGATTCCCCAAATAGTAAAATCTCAAACTATCTACTTCTTCATCTATAATATCCGTTAATTTTGCTTTAAGTGCTACAGATTGTGCATTATCCAAAATACACTCAAATACAGAATTTTGTACTCTTCTCCCATAATTTACACATTGTTTCGCCACTTGTCGTAGTCGTTTTTTTCCTGCTGCAGTCTCTGTATTCACATCATATGTAATCAGTACCAACATCCTCTTTTCGCCTCATTTCCATAGAAACACTGGATAACTATCTAAATCTCCTCTTAAATATCTTGCTAATAACATTGCTTGCACATAAGGAACCATTCCCCATTCTATTTTTTCCTTCAGATAAGGATGGGTCAATGTTTCTTTCTTTTTGTTCTGCCATTCTGTTAACAACTTTTTTCTTAAATCATCATTCATCAATACAGCACCATTTTCTTTTGTTACAAAATTTTTACCGGTAACTATTTTCTTATTAATCAGTGATAAAACAAATCTGTCTGCCAGTACTGCTCTCAGTTCCTCTATCAAATCCAACGATAATGAGGCTCTCCCCGGGTGCAATGTGTGAAGATAGCCAACATAAGGATCTAATCCAACACTCTCTAATGCCGAGGTGATTTGATTTGTTAATAACGTATAAACAAATGACAACAATGCATTTACATTATCTACAGGAGGTCTTTTATTTCTGCCTTGAAATTTGAAGTCTTTTTTCTGCTGTAATATCAATTGATCGAATACTCCAAAATAAATACTTGCCGCTTCCCCCTCATATCCTCTCAACTGTTCCTTTGATTGACTATTCTGAATAGAGTTTAAAGACTTTTTCAAAAAATCAGATGCAATTTTTACTCGTTCCACATCTATTTGAAGATCATGATCTCGCGTAGCACGTTCCAGCACCCACCTTGAATTATGTACTTTCCCCAAAATACAATTTTTTGCAATTTCAAGACTTTGTTCTTCATTTTTTGCGCTGGAATACTGCTGTTCTCTTAATATTACATTTCCTTTTATTTTCCCTGTCACTCTCGCTAAAAATTTTCCTTGTGGAGTCATATAACACAACGCAATATTTCGTTCTGCACATGCTCCCATTAATGCAGGACTTGTCCCTCGATATCCAAAAGAAACAATCCCTTCCAAATTATGTAATGGTAAACGCCCAATCTCCACTGTTCCTTCAAGAACGACTATATTTTCACCATCCAACGCCAGATAACTGTTTTCAGATGTCACATATAATGTATTCAATAACTTTTTCATTCTTCATCCTCCTTCAGCATCTGTTCAATATAAGTTTTTACTGACCCTGATTTTCCAAGTTTAGGTAAACAAATCTCTTTTAGGGAACATGCATTACACGCTTTACTATATTTTACTTTTGGAGTATATTTCCGTTCAAAATATTGATGCATCTCTCGGAACATTCCCCTGACTTCTTGTCGTAAATCTTCTGTGATTTCCAGAACTTCACGCCTTCTCGTTTCTCCGTAAAACAATGCACCTTCTTGAATATTCGTAGAAAACATTTCTTCCAGACATAAAGCCTGTGCCACAAGTTGTAATCGATCTTCTTCTGTAAGTTTAGGTTTTCCTTTTTTATACTCAATCGGATAAACAGAAAAAGTTCCTCTGTGACCATGTAGTTTTATTCCATCTTCACATCGATGAAATTCAACAACATCACATTCTCCACTAACCCCCATTTCTCTTGAAACAATAGGAAGAGAACGTGCTATCAATAAATCTTTTCTTTTTTCTACAAGATAAGGGTCGTGTGCTTTTTTATGCATCAATTCTCCTACAACTGTATGCACATTTTCTTCCCATTGCTGCTCGATATGAATCAAAGCCCATTGCCTCTTACAAAACTTAAAATGTTGAATACCTGATAACATTAAATAATTATCTTCTGGATATTCCATCAAATCATCCTTTTCATTTCAATCGAATCCGGTATATTTTCTTCATGGATTTCAACAATATAATCTCGATAACTTCTTGGAAATTCTATCTCTTCTTTCTTCTTCACCTCTACAGCATCAAACAATTTGTATGCCGGACAATCCCCCAATTCTTTACTATGCTTAAAGACAATCAGTTCCCTCACTGCCATATTACCTCTTGCCGCAGAATGATCGTGTTCAAACATATTGATAATCGCTTCCCATAATAATTCAAGATCTTCTTCTGAAAATCCGGTTACTTTCCGAGCAAGATTCGCAGATACATATCCTTCTGCCCGATACAGTCCATATGGTACAATGCTCTTTCTTCCCATCTCTGTACTCTTATTCTCTGCGTCTTTTTCTGTTGTAATGGCAACTCTTGTAATTGCCACTTCCTGTGGAATAATCGGATCAATACTATGTGCAAATCCGATTTGAACTGGTCCTCTTACCTGCCCGCAGTTCAATGCTGCCTTTACAAACGTTGTCATTACAGCACCAAACGTTCTGATATCATAAAAATTTCGACACATATAATCACGAAGTTTACTATCCACACCTTCATCACTTTTCTTCAATTTTTTCAAAGATTCTGTTACTTTTTTCTCATCTGTTTCATTTACTCCAAGACTTGCACAAGCTTCTCTGTCACTTCTGTTCAACGGAACATCATCTTTTATGTAGATTTTATACCCCTCTGCATCTTCTTTTACAGTTTCAATATAATTTCGAATCTTTCTTTTCAAACATACATCCGTTACCAATCCAAGCCCACTTTCCGGGTCAATTCTCGGCATATTTCCCGCATCCGGATCTCCATTTGGATTTCCATTCTCCACATCAAATAAAACTACAAACTCATACCTGTTTTTAATTACTTCACACATTTATTTTTCCTCCTTTTTTTCATATTTTTTCTGTGTCTGATGATAATAACCAATTGCAAATTTCCCCTGTTCTTCTAATGATAATCGTTTCGGGAATCCTTCATTCGCATCTATTTTCCACATGATTTCTGTAAAAAGTCTTTCGTAATATTTTCTGGTTCCTTCTTTTTCCCGTCCAATTTTCTTTATATGACTATTTTTTAATTTCATTAAAACAGGAAATACTGCTGCCGGAGTTCCACAGGCTGAATTAAAATATCTGTCTCGGATCGTTGCCTGTATTCCCGGATTTGCTTCTAACTGTATTGATTCCAATACAGAAAACAACCGTCCCAACACATATGCAACATCATTACTTTCTTCATTTAATCCCATATAATTCTCTCCTTCCTTCCAATTACAGTTGTGTATTAAATATGTCTTTATAATTGCAATCCTTCTCCAGTTAATCTTACTCTCAGCCTGTTCAGTCCGGATACGGATCAATGTATCTGAATATAACCTTTCCGGATATCGGGTTCCTGATAACATGGCGCGAAAAGTCATCGTTGCCATATTCGATACCGGCTTTTTATCTTTTGAATTCTTATTAACTGTTTCAAACAACATTTCTCGTACACTTAAATACTCTTTTTGCTCCCATTTGGGTCTTATAATTTCCATCCTTTCATAATGCTCAGAAATGTTCTTTAAAATATTTCCAAATGAATTTTCATAAAAAAACCTCACTGATAATCTTGCAGCATTTGGAGCTAGTCCTAAAACATAAAATCTTTGTTCCATATCCAGTTCATCACCTTTAAAAATAACGGGATGTCCTAACTGTACCTTTTGAAACAATTTTTCTAATTCTTCTTGATTATCCGTAGGCGCATTCGTACACATTGAAAAAAAATCCTGATAACTTTTCTTTCCACTTTCTGCCCAAAAAACAACCATAGTATCCCCGATTTGCAGAGAATATTCTCTATTAGCCAACAGATAATTCAATGCCGTTGTATAGGCGAACTCGGCATATTTTCCCACCGGTGCATTATAACTTTGCTCTTTTTCGTAAGATTCAAAAGCAGATGCATTAAAAGAAACCAATGCCGCACCACTTGACTGCGCTCCCGGAACACCTTTGATTCCCCGATGAATTCTTGCAATATCCGTCTGTTTTCCTGTTACAAGACAAATCCCTTGCTTTTCCTCTGTTTCCTCTATTTTTTGACTATCCCAAATTTCTTTGATTTCCGCATCTTCCTGTGCATAATCCTTTTCTATTCCAAAAACCAAATTCCCACCATCGGTAATCTCTTCCCAGTTATCTCTAATTTCCGAATGCTCTATAGCTTTTTCCGGATTCCATTTTTCAAAAAACCGACAGACCGCGTTTGCCATGTCTCCTTCTGCCCTGGCTAATAAAGAGAGATGCTTTTCTTTTGCAGCAAAGAAACATTCTTCTGCTCTCTTTCTATTCTTTTCATCTTCTTCCTTACTGATTCCCAACAAATACTTTGCATTGTCACACAAGAAATTAGCAGATACACCGGAAGATCTTGTGACCATCTCAGGCACTAAAAGCTGTTGCGGAATCAGTATTGTCTTCTTCCCGCGTTCTTCCTCCGTTTTTAAACTGACAAAGCCTTTTAATTCTCCTTCTTTTGTCAGATCGATCTGGTAAGATACTTTCGCACTACACCATCCCGGTCTTGCCACCTTTTCTTCTTCCGCCAAATTTTCATAATATTTCGCAAGAGCCTGTAGAATCATCGTATCACCTCACAGTTTCGTAAATCTAATACGCCCTGTTTCAACACTGCCCGAAAAAACATCGGACTAATATTTTCTATATCCGTATAATCCATATCGTACAGCATCAATCCTAAATCTTTTTCAGGTACATTGTCATACACAGTTTTCACTTCTTCCTCTTCACACAGTGCAAAATTTGCCGGAAATTCTCTGCATCCAAAATATGGCATATGATAGCACTCACCTCTTCGTAACCGCCTCATCATAATATCCTTGAATTTTCCCGGATTATCTGTTGCGTTTGCTTTTTCCGTCATCTCAAAATGAGCTTCAATCACATACTCCACATTTGTCAAAATCATAGATGCTCTTTGAACGATTTCCTCTTTACTACTTATGTAAAGAGGCTTATCAGCGCCATTATACGCTGCCAGCACATTGCTCCTTGAAATCTTGCTCTTCACTTCATTTCTTCGTACACTGGTAAATTTGATTGGATTCCTTACATATATTTTGTCAATCACCCATTTCATTCCCGGGTGCCAGTAAATAGCTTCTAATATCCCTCTTGCTGCAGATGGTGTCATTACATCATAAGAATATCTTTCCACTTTAAGCTCCGGCCGGGAAAATAATGCGTAATCCCCCCAAACCCTTACCTTTACTCCTACTGCCATTTTCTCACCTCTTCTCTCATTTTATAAGATCATTCCCTCTTCATAACAGGCTACTATATAATCCGAAATAGAATATCTGCACTCTTTCTCATTATCAACTGCCTCTACTGTTATCTTGCTTTCTTTTATAAATTTCGCCTTCCTTGCTTCAGGATATTCTACAATTTCATTATTTTCATGATATAAAATCATTTACGCACTCCTTTTATTATCTGAATTTTTTTAAATTTCGTTCTCTTACTTATATCATCAATATACCACTCTGCTATTCTATAATCAAGAGAAATATTTTCTCTTTAAGTTAACTTTAATGAAATTTAATTTTCAATAGCTTTTATAGATTTTATCTTTCATTCAAAACATTTATGAAAATCAATTCTGTATACATTGAGACTTTAAAAACTATATGCTATACTCTTTCTGTCAGATTACTCTGCGGGTTGAAATATTAATGTTAATCTTAACTATTAAGTCAGAAGCGGTGAATATGTACTATGGTTTTATACCACCTCCACATATTCACCGCTTCTTTCATTTTTCATTCATTTTATATTTTTTACACAAACAGCGCCATCCCAGTATCAATCTTCAATTCAAGTCCCATTTCTTCTGTATATCTATTTTCATCTACCAGCTCATAAAAATCTTCCATATCTTCTGACACCGGCTGTATCATTCCTGCATCATACATTTTTTCAAACGTCTGGTCATATACTGTAATACAATACTGACTTGCTTTTCGCATACCGGCTCTTGTAAGTCCTTTGCAGTGCAAATCCATAAGAATTTCTTTCGCTTTGTACTCTCGATTTATAAAAACTGTTTTTGTATTCTGTTCAATCAGCTTGAATTCTTTTCCTACTTTAGCGAAATTATACTTTGCATTCTTATTTGTAAATTCATCCAAAATCTTTTTCTTATCCAAACTATCTCCTTTAATATGATACAACATTTCAAAATATTTTGTAACAGTCTCCATCTCTGCAAGTTCTCTGCCATCAGCAAGCAAACTTTTTGCAGTGTCTATTTGCTGTTTTTGACCTAATACAATTTCTTTTTCTTCAAACCGGAAAATAAATACTTTACTACTCTCTGCTTTTCTGCGTCCTTCTCTGTTACAGCGCCCTGCTGCCTGTATCATCGAATCCACCCCCGCAAGTTCACGATAAACAGACTGAAAATCTAAATCCACCCCTGCTTCTACCAGACTAGTGGAAACAACAATACATTTTTCATTTTTTTGAAGTCTTTTTCTAATCTCATCCAACACTCGTTTTCTATGTATCGGATACATACTTGTAGACAGATGGTACACTCCCTCATTTTTTAATTCCATATAAAGATTTTGTGCTCTCCTCTTTGTATTAACAATACAAAGGGCCTGACGTTCTTCTTTCAACTGCGCTGCCAGAAAATTCTCTGTCACAATCCCCATGTTTTTAAACACAGTTCTCTTAAAAAATTCAAACTGTTCCTTCATTCTAGGACACAATTCCGTAGATAAAACCTTCCTATGAAAAAATGATTTCAAAGCTGGTTGCGTCGCTGTACATAAAACAACGCTTGTTCCATAATTATTCATAAGTTCCTCTATCATTGCAATACATGGCTTTAAATAATCATTAGGCAGCATTTGTACCTCATCAAAAATAATCACACTATTTGCAATATTGTGTAATTTTCTACACTTAGAAGACTTGTTTGAAAATAACGATTCAAAAAACTGTACATTCGTTGTAACAATAACCGGCTTATCCCAATTTTCTGCCGCAAGCCGCATCGGTCGAAATTCCTCCGAACATTCATAATCAACATTGCAATGATTTTCCAGTACATTTTCATCTCCTAATATTTCTCGAAACACCTTCGCATTCTGTTCGATAATACTTGTATAAGGAATAACATAAATCACTCTATCCATTTGATTTTCTATCGCATGACGCAGTGAAAACGCCAAAGAAGCTATTGTTTTCCCTCCTCCGGTCGGAACTGTCAGAGAAAATAAACCTCTGTCAGAACTTCCTTTTTCTAAACAATGCTTTAATATTTCCGTTCTTCTTCCGTTAACGGTATCTATGTCTTGATTTTTTAACCATCCGGAAATATAATTTTCCAGTTTCTCAAAAAGTATTTTTACACTTTCTCCCGAATCCCGTTCAGCTTTTCCTACGTCCATAAACAATTCTGTATCCAAAAAATCCGCATCCACCAAACAAGAAAAAATCATTCGCATAAAAACACTAAGTGAAAAATCAGGATTCATTGTTTTTCTTAAATCAAAAGGATTTGATATTATCTCCGGAATCTCAATTTCATTCTGATAAGCCCTGTAATCACTGATTTTTTTCTTTCTTCTCCCTATCAGTGTAGAATCTCCACCATTATCAAAATCACTTCCATAATCTGCCAATCCTGCATGGTGTCCCGCTACACAGTATTCCAAAAAGCTGTATTTTCCACCTTTCTCTTTGCACACTCTTGCTCCCGCAGTGGAATGATCTACTTTTCGTTCACACTTCCCTCTTATTTTTTCTTGAAAATCAACAGAATACTTTCCAATGTCATGTAACATTCCACAGCAATACCCCCACTCCTCTTTTCCGAATTTTCCTGCAAATTTTCCTGCCAGCTCTGCTGTTCCTTCCAAATGTTCTTTTATCGTCTGAACATCCCTTCCATTAAGATGCGCTATATATTTCACTATTCCTCCATCTCCTATTATAAATAACTATTTAACTTTCAAAATAAGGAAAATACCAATATACATCATCCACAAATCTTCTTTACCCATATCCGCCCCTCTATCAAATCCTCTAATTTTAACATTCAATTTTTCTAAAATTTAAAGACATATTGCACTTACACAATATGCCCCCACAATGTTTCTATAAGACAATTTATATCATACTTTTTGTACTCCTATAAAAACTCTTCTATACTCCCTTTGTACTCCCATTTTTGCGATACAGCCCGATATTTGACATCATTTTATATACTTTGACTTTTCAATAAATCCCGTAAATATCACATTAAAAAGGCGTTCCATACAAATCATACGGTGTCACCTGATATACGTAATAATTAAGCCAGTTCGTATAGAGGTTGTTGGCGTGTGCTCTCCATGTAAGTACCGGTTTATTTTCCGAATCATCATCGGGATAATAATTTTCCGGAATTTGAGGATTTAATCCACGGCTTATATCACGCTTATATTCTGAATCAAGAGTCATACGGTCATATTCCGGATGTCCCATCACAAATATCTGACGTCCTTCTTTGGCCATACACATAAATACACCTGCCTGAAGAGAATCTGCAAGAATCATGATTCTGTCATCCTTCTCCAAAAGTTCCTGAGGAACTTCCGTATGTCTTGAATGAGGCGCCATAAACACATCATCAAAACCTCTTACAAGAGGAATCTTCCTGTTTCTCACGCGATGTCTGTACACACCGGATAATTTCTTCGGAAGCGCTTTTTTATTGATCCCGTAATGATAGTAAATACCCGCTTGCGCTCCCCAGCACAAATGAAGTGTTGATGTCACATTTGTCTTTGTCCACTCCATAATTTCTGTCAATTCCTGCCAATAATCAACTTCTTCAAACTCCATTTGTTCTACCGGCGCACCCGTAATAATAAATCCGTCAAACTTTCTCATTTTAATATCTTCAAATGATTCATAAAACTTATAAATGTGACTCGTTGATGTATTTTTAGAAACGTGGCTCGTCATACGAACAAACGTCACATCTACTTGGAGCGGCGTATTTGAAAGTGATCTTAAAATTTGAAGTTCGGTATCTTCTTTCAACGGCATAAGATTTAAAAGTCCGATACTGATTGGACGGATATCTTGATGTGCCGCCCTATATTCATCCATCACAAATATATTTTCATGTTCCAGTATTTCTTTTACAGGAAGATCGTTTTGTACTCGAATAGGCATAATATTATCTCTCCTTTTCTTTAAATATATTTTTATCGGCATGGACATAAGTTCCGTCCGATTCTACATAACTATATTCGTCATAAGCATCTGTCCTGACAGGCAGTTTTTTCTTTTCAAGTTTGTTATTAACAAGCATTCCGACAATATAATAAACGACTGCAAATGTCGGAACTCCAAGTATCATTCCGGGAACTCCGAACAGACCCCCTCCGATCAAAATCGAAAACACAACCCAAAATGCCGACAAGCCTGTGGAATCTCCTAATATTTTAGGACCAAGCACATTTCCGTCAAACTGCTGTAAGGCGATAATAAAAATAATAAAGTAAATCCCCATCTTAGGCTCTGCAAGCAAAATAAGAATCGCGCTTGGGATTGCCCCTATATAAGGTCCGAAAAACGGAATTACATTTGTCACACCGACGATCACACTGACAAGCATCGCATATGGCATATTCAAAATCGACAGGCCTGCGAAACAAAGAACACCGATAATAGCCGAATCAATGATTTTTCCTATAATAAATCCTCCGAATATTTCATTACTCTTAATAGTAAGATGAAGAATCATATTGGCATTTGACGGTTTAAATATAGCATATGTTATTTTTTTAGACTGTTTTGAAAACTTTTCTTTACTGAACAGTACATAGACAGAAACAATTAATCCGATCAAAATATTCATAATTTCACGCATGAAATTCAGCACACCGACTGTCAAACCTGACATAAAATCATTAATGCGTCCAAGCAGATCTGTACGCATCCAATTTTGCACAAATGTAGTGGCCTCTTTCATCACACTTTCTACGATATTCCCGATCGTCGAATTTTCTGTATTCATTTCACTTAACTCTCTGATAAAACGGTTCATCTGACTCGGAACATTCATGATCATATCACGAATACTTTTATAAAGTTCCGGTATCATCATATTAAACAGTGTAAAAATAATCGTTGCCAATATCACAATCGAAATACAGATTCCTACGGATCTCGACACGCTTTTCGCCTGTTTAAAATTAGGAAATTTCTTTTCCAAAAAAGGAAGGAGCTTCCTGTCTACTGCTTTCACTATCGGATTCAAAAGATAAGCGATTGCCAATCCGTAAACAATCGGCTTTGAAACCAAAAATATTTTCCGAATCACTCCCGATATGTGTCCTGCCCGCAAAAGCAGAAAATAAAAAAGAATACATGTTAAAGCGCCGACTACGATCGCCACAGTTTTGCCGAACTGCTGTTTTAACCAAGAAGGTTTTCCTGTTCCGAATATCGGCTGTTTCACATAATACCCTGTTTTATTACCATTTTTTTCGTTCTTTTTATACTTTTCATCTTTTTTGTTTTCTACATTTTCCTGTTCATCGGTCATCTCATATACCTTCCAGTCTTTTTCGTTTATCAGATAAACTATAATTAATTTATTATAACGCTTTTATTCTTTCAGCGTCAACCGGAATATATCATAACCCGTACCATAACCCCATGCCATTTTGCCGCGCAGATTGTAAGCGATTGCCAAAGTCTCTCCCAAAATTCGTCTTCATTACAAAAATAAAAGGAACCGTCTTTTAATTTAAGACGATTCCTCTGACATTTACTCTGGATATATGATTTTCCTTTTCTCCGTTATCTTGAATAACTGCTTTGTCCTTTTTCGTTCTTGCTTAACCCTTAAAACATGTTTTTAAACAATCAGCCTATGCATGATTGAAATGTCGCGCACTCTGTTCCCGATGCCTGTTTTGCATCTCCGCCTTCTACGCTGATTTTTCCTGCATGGCATTCACACTCTTTATTATACATACAATTTGTTGCCTTACAATCAACGCAGGAACAATCTGAAGCCTCTTTCATAGAATTTGTGTAACTTCCTTCCTTTCTCTCCTGAAAGCTGTCACAACATGTCTCTTTCGGATTTTTTGCAGATTCTCCTCCTACTGTAATCTCATCAAGATCACAAAGAAACTGTTTGTTGTGTACACACGTCTGAACTGTACATTTTAATTGCGGCATAACGCTACCTCCTTTTATTCAATATCAATAGCATTATGTCCTGACATTACTCATAATATTCTTTTATTTTTCAAAAAAATTGCCAAAACCGCAAAAAACTCTCTCACAAGATAATTTATCTGAAAAACATAATTTGAAGAAGCCGATACTGAAAAAACATGAGCATATCCTTCCTGTTCTGCTAAAAGTTTTGCCCTGTAACTATGAAAATTATTTGTAACGATTCCGACCGTCTCATGTTTCGGATCAATAAATCTCCGACTGAAACTCAGATTTTCTCTTGTAGAAACGGACTGATCTTCCTTTCTGATCCGATTTTCCGCAACTCCTTGTTCGATAAGATATTGTTCCATTGCATCCGCTTCTGAAATATCTTCTCCCGGCCCCCTGCCGCCTGAAACAACTACCATTGTCCTTTCATTTTCCTCTAAATAATGAATCGCTGCATCAAGCCGCCTTTTCAGCGAATCCGTAATTTTTCTTCCTCTTACCTGCGCCCCCAATATAATGATCCACTGCGCTCCTCTTTCAGGTTTAGAAAACATACCTCGACAGATTTTAATTTCCACAGTCAGAAAAAGAATCCATAACCCCAGGCATATCCATCCGAAAACACTTTCCACATATGCAGGAAGCGGCACACATCCAAAAAACAGATGTGCGCCGCCGGTCAACAACCAAAAAACCGCAAAGGTCGATCGCAGTCTGCGGGAATAAATGACAAGTATTAAATAATACAACACACACAGACTTCCCAAAATCCAGAAATACTCTTTCATTTATGCATTTCTTCCGCAGCACTTTTTATATTTTTTGCCACTTCCACACGGACAAGGATCATTTCTTCCTATTTTCTTTTCTTTACGTATTGTTCCTGAATTTTTCTGCTCTTTGTACAGACGTTTTCTCGTATTTTCATCAAAAATCTTTTCCCACTGCGGAAGTTCATAAAGCCAGTCAGCTCTTGCATCTACCATGTTTTTATATAATTTTTCTTTATCAAATTCAAGACTTACTTCTGTATCCTCATCCATCGTCTCAATCGGATTCGGTGTTTTCAAACTGTCGTTGATTCCGTCAAGAAAACCAACCATCGTCATTACATCCTGACCGTATTTTTCGGCAAGTTCTTTCACTGTTCCTTTTACCTCTGTATCAGGATCATCCAGAAGCTGCTCGTAAATCGATGTCTCTATTGTAAAATATTTTCCCCAAAAACTCTCTAACTGCTCTTTTGACAGGTTTCTGTCATAAGCCATATCTCTCCATTGATCTAATAAACATTTTTCGCTCATTGTATATTGCTCCTTTATCTTTAAAATCCATCTAAATCATTATATAACAATTTCTGTTTGCCGTAAACTATTATTTTAGGTATAATTACAGCATACCTATTCAGTTCAACAAGAAACTTGATCAAGCTATTTTTTCATGTTGATCGTCAATTCAAAAATATTTTTATAGTAGGAAAGGATTTTATCATGAAAAACATAAAACGTATCCTTGCAGTCATAGGTGTTATCCTTCTTATCGGAATGTATGTCTGCACTCTCATATTTGCTCTGATCGGATCTCCTGCATCAGACGACCTGTTAAAAGCCTCTATAGCCGCTACGATTTTAATTCCGGTTCTGCTTTACGGGTTTATTCTGATCACCCGGCTTTTAAAAAATAAGAATGATCAGAACGATGATTAATTCATCAATTATATAATAACTCAACCAACTTTAAGGCTGCTGCGGTTTTTTCATGGCATTCATTTTCACCCATGTTGCCGCGCCGCCTTATCGCTTGTCTTTTCTTCAGGTATTCTTCCATCGTCATCATCCTTATTTCTGTCTCTCTGTCATTCCGGCGCATAAAATATACCTCCTCTTCTTGCTTTTTTCAAAACCCGGTCTTATATCTTATGCTTTCTCTTTAAAAAATATTACAAAAGGATGGCGAAAACCATCGGCTTACACCATCCTCATTCTCATATATTCACTCTTTATTTCCCCCGGAAACAAAAGCCTCCGAAAGACAAAATCCATATACCTTTTACAAGAACCTTACTTTTAACTATGAATTAACGGTTACGATAAATAATATCATCTCTTCCCGGGCCGTTACTGATCATTGTAAACGGATATCCGACCTCTTTTTCGATAAACTCTATATAATTACGGCAATTTTCCGGAAGATCTTCGTATTTTCTGATTCCTCTGATATCTTCTTTCCAACCCGGAAGTGTTTTAAGAACCGGTTTTGCTTTTTCAAGAAGATGTGTTACAGGAAAATCTGTCGTTACCTCTCCGTCAATTTCATAACCTACACATACCGGAATTTCATCCAAGTATCCAAGAACATCCAAAACCGTAAATGCAACATCTGTTGTTCCCTGCATTCTGCATCCGTATTTTGAAGCGACACAGTCAAACCAACCGACACGTCTCGGACGTCCTGTCGTAGCGCCGTACTCTCCGCCGTCACCTCCGCGTCTTCTAAGCTCATCTGCTTCTTCTCCGAAAATTTCACTTACAAATGCCCCTGCTCCTACCGCGCTTGAATAAGCTTTACATACCGTAATTACCTGTTTAATCTCATACGGAGGAATGCCCGCACCGATCGCCCCGTATGCGGCAAGCGTGGATGAAGACGTTACCATCGGATAAATACCATGATCCGGATCTTTTAAGGAACCAAGCTGACCTTCCAAAAGAATATTTTTTCCTTCTTTCAAAGCATTATGTAAAAAGAGCGAAACATCGCATACATAAGGAGCCACCATATCTCTGTAGCTTACAAGTTCTTTATATAATTCATCAGGATCAATCAATGGTTTGTGATAAAGGTGTTCAAGCAATACATTTTTTTGTTCTGCTACACGAACCACTTTCTCCTTTAGCAATTCATCGTCAAAAAGTTCACTCACCTGAAAACCGATTTTTGCATATTTATCAGAATAAAACGGAGCAATACCCGATTTTGTCGAACCAAAAGATTTTCCTCCGAGACGCTCTTCCTCATAAGCATCAAAATTTTTATGATAAGACATCACCATCTGCGCTCTGTCAGAAACAAGAATCTTCGGCATCGGAACACCCCGATCCACGATAGACTTAACTTCCTTAAACAAAATCGGAACATCCAACGCTACACCATTTCCGATGATACTTGTTGTATGATCATAAAATACTCCTGACGGCAGTGTATGCAGCGCAAATTTTCCATAATCATTTACGATCGTATGACCTGCGTTTGCTCCGCCTTGAAAACGAACGATGATGTCAGATTCTTTACCAAGCATATCTGTAATCTTACCTTTTCCTTCATCGCCCCAGTTTGCACCAACTACTGCTTTTACCATTTCCATTCCTCCTGAACATCGTTGCTTTTAAATAATTATGAGCGGTACTTATGAATAACCGCAGTTAGAATTATACTATATTTTTCTTATTATGTAAAATGTTATTTCGTTTTTTATAAAAGGATCATAAAATTGTTTTGAAACAAAGGAGCCAATAGATTTTATAATCTGCTATTGTAATTGCCCTGAAAAAGTATTAAAATAACAGATACATTCAGGATGTTTCTCCATTATACAGACGGAGCACATCTTCTTACAGAAAGGAGAGTCAACAAATTGAAAAAACTTGTTAAATGGTTTAGTATCTTCGCTGTCATCGGAACGGCGATCGGGCTTGCCGTCGCGTATTTCTGCAAGAACAGTTCCGACATTCCAGAGGAAAATGATCCTGCCGAGACCGAGGATGATGACTTTGATCTTGATGCCGATCTTCAACCTGCATCCGACAGAGAATATGTATCTTTAAAAAAGACTGATGATGACACAGATGGCGAATCCGAATCACTTGAAGAAAAATAGTACAGAAATATTCCGTGTATTTACTATTTTATACACAACTAAAACACGCCGGAACATAAGTTTCGACGTGTTTTTCTTTCTCAAAAGCAGAATCTGTTCAAACTGATTTGTCAATTCCCCTCTTTATTCCATGCTTCATCAAGCAGACGAGCCGCATGCAAGATTTTTTCATCGCTCATATTTGCATATCCTAACAGGATTACCGATTCGTTCTGTTCTCTGTCTTTTTCTCCCACATAATATTCTGACAGTCCGTATACTTTTACTTCTTTTTCTTCTGCCAAACGGATTAACTCTTTTTCGCTTCTTCCATCGCAAAAATGAAGAAGAAGATGTACTCCTGCATTTTCTCCCGACACTGTAAACTCTGTTTTCATTTCTTTTAAAGTGCTCAGTAAAACATCATGTCTGCTCCGATACAAAGCTCTTGTTTTGTTCAGATGACGTTCATAATATCCTTTTTCTATAAATTTCTGCAAAATAAGCTGATCTACTTTTGATACAGTAGAGCTGATAAATCCGCACTGTTTTTTATACAGCGAACATACTCTTTCCGGCAGGACAAGGTAACTCATCCTAATCGCAGGAGCTATAGATTTTGAAAAAGTTCCGATGTAAATTACCTTTCCGCTTCTGTCATATCCTTGCAAAGCCGGAATTGGTTTTCCTTTATAACGAAACTCACTGTCATAATCATCTTCTATAATAAATCTCTCTTCTTTTTCCTGCGCCCATTTCAAAAGTTCCATTCGCCGTTTTATAGGCATAACTATTCCAAGCGGATATTGATGCGAAGGCATCACAAATGCGATATCTGCATCCGATTTACGCAGTTCGTCCACACGCATTCCTTTGTCATCCATATCGACAGTACACACTTCATATGACAAATTTTTAAACAGACGATACGCCTGCTTGTATGTCGGATTCTCCAATGCGATTTTATGTTCACCTCCTAAGATCATTCCGAGAAGCATTAAAAGATAGTCATTTCCGGCTCCGACAATAATCTGCTCCGGAGTGCAATTTACTCCTCGGGCCTGATGAAGGTAACTGCATATAGCATTTCTAAGTCCATATTCTCCCTGAGGGCAGCCGAGACGAAACAGTTCTGCCTTATCATCCACAAGACACTCTCGGGATAATTTTCGCCATATATTATACGGAAAGCTTTTCAGATCCACTCCGCTCGGAGTAAAATCATACCGGTACTTTTGTTCCCGTTGTTCATTATTTTCTCTTTTATTATTTTCCTGCGCATCTATCTGAAACAATCCGTCAATCTGACAAACAAAATATCCTCTGT
>PPYF01024933.1_pt1 | contig 18758 bp, 17 predicted proteins | sample 1559871 | NCBI WGS metagenome assembly PPYF01 (sample SAMN08240021, study PRJNA423297) | Human gut metagenome, whole genome shotgun sequencing project. | reverse complement strand
CTGTTACTAATAGGTCGAGGGCATAACCAAGCAAGGTGATAGGAAAAAGGATGATTCTTTGTATGCAGTTTTGAAGGTACAGGATATATAGATGGAATGAGAGAGCAGCACCGGTTGGTGTTGTTTTTTTCTATATACAGATAAAATGAGAAGCGACAGAAAAGTCCAGGAACCTCTTGACTATTGTCGGGTTTCTTCTTATAATAATTTTGTGTTTTAATAAGTAAAAGCGATGACAAAGAGAGTAGGATTTTTCCGAACATTTCAGCGAGCCGGCGGTGGTGGAAGACCGGTATCAGTAGGATTTTTCCGAAGATCACTTTCGAGCTGCAGTCCTTGAACCGTAAAGAAGTAAAGGCTGACGGGGTTCCGCCGTTAAAGGAACGCATATAACGGATATTGCATCTGATATCTAAGTATGTTGTAACAGGTGGTTAACGTAAAGGTTACAGACTTTCGTCCTATTACAGGATGGAGGTCTTTTTTTATAACAGAAAGACAGCATCAGTTCCTGTGCAGCATAAACAGTAACTTTATCATGATGAAAGAGAAAGGAAAAGCGCTATGTACAAGAAAGTTTCCACGGATATGAATTTCGTAGGACGTGAAAAAGAAGTTGAAGCATTCTGGAAAGAGCATGATATCTTCCAGAAAAGTATGGAGGAAAAAGAAGGATGTCCGGAGTACACCTTTTATGACGGACCTCCGACAGCAAACGGAAAACCGCATATTGGTCACGTTCTGACACGTGTTATCAAAGATATGATCCCGAGATACCGCACAATGAAGGGATATAAGGTTCCTCGTAAAGCAGGATGGGATACCCATGGTCTGCCGGTAGAGCTGGAAGTAGAAAAGCTGCTTGGTCTGGACGGAAAAGATCAGATTGAAGGATACGGATTGGAGCCGTTTATCGACAAATGTAAAGAGAGCGTATGGAAATACAAAGGAATGTGGGAGGATTTCTCCAGCACGGTTGGATTCTGGGCAGATATGGAGCATCCTTATGTAACATACGACAATAATTTTATCGAATCCGAGTGGTGGGCATTGAAACAGATCTGGGACAAAAAGCTCCTCTACAAAGGATTTAAGATTGTACCTTACTGCCCTCGCTGCGGAACTCCGTTGTCTGCACAGGAAGTGGCACAGGGATACAAGGATGTGAAAGAGCGTTCCGCAATCGTAAGATTTAAGGTAAAAGACGAAGACGCATACATTCTGGCATGGACAACAACTCCTTGGACACTGCCGTCAAACCTGGCGCTTTGTGTAAATCCAAGTGAGACTTATGTAAAAGTAAAAGCAGCAGACGGTTATGTATATTACATGGCAGAGGCGCTTCTTGATACGGTTCTTGGAAAGCTTGCAGAAGAAGGAACACCGGCTTATGAGGTTCTGGAGACATATGTAGGAAAAGATCTGGAATACAAAGAGTATGAGCCATTGTACCAGTGTGCAGCTGACAGTGCAGAGAAACAGCACAAAAAAGCATTTTATGTGACATGTGATAATTACGTTACACTGACAGACGGTACCGGAGTGGTTCACATTGCGCCTGCATTTGGTGAAGACGATGCGAATGTCGGAAGAAATTATGAACTTCCATTTGTACAGCTGGTAGACGAAAAAGGAGATATGGCTGCAGAGACTCCATTTGCAGGAGTATTCGTGAAGAAAGCGGATCCGATGGTACTCAAAGATTTGGATGAGAGAGGGCTTCTCTTTGACGCTCCGAAATTTGAGCACAGCTATCCGCACTGCTGGAGATGTGATACTCCGCTGATCTACTACGCACGTGAGTCCTGGTTCATCAAAATGACGGCTGTAAAAGATGACCTGATCGCAAATAACAACACGATCAACTGGATTCCGGAAAGTATTGGAAAAGGACGTTTCGGAGACTGGCTTGAGAATGTTCAGGACTGGGGAATCAGCCGTAACCGTTACTGGGGTACACCGCTGAATATTTGGGAGTGTGAATGCGGACACATGCACTCTATCGGAAGTATTGCAGAATTAAAAGAAATGTCTGACAACTGTCCGGATGATATCGAACTGCACCGCCCATATATCGACGATGTGACGATTACTTGTCCAGAGTGTGGAAAACAGATGCACCGTGTACCGGAAGTGATCGACTGCTGGTTTGATAGTGGTTCCATGCCGTTTGCACAGCACCACTATCCATTTGAGAATGAAGATCTGTTCAAACAGCAGTTCCCGGCAGACTTTATCTCCGAGGCGGTAGACCAGACAAGAGGATGGTTCTACTCTTTGCTTGCGATTTCCACATTGCTGTTCAACAAAGCGCCATACAAGAACGTTATTGTTCTCGGACATGTGCAGGATGAGAATGGACAGAAGATGAGTAAGTCCAAAGGAAATGCGGTCGATCCGTTTGACGCACTGGAGACATACGGAGCAGATGCGATCCGCTGGTACTTCTACAGCAACAGTGCACCATGGCTTCCAAACCGTTTCCACGGAAAAGCAGTGGTAGAAGGACAGCGTAAATTCATGGGAACTCTGTGGAACACATACGCATTCTTCGTACTGTATGCAAATATTGATGGATTTGACGCAACAAAATATACACTGGAATATGATAAATTAGGAGTCATGGATAAATGGCTTCTGTCCAAACTGAATACACTGACAAAAACAGTGGATGAGCATCTGGCAAACTACAGAATTCCGGAAAGTGCAAGAGCACTGCAGGATTTCGTGGATGACATGAGTAACTGGTATGTCAGAAGAAGCCGTGAGCGTTTCTGGGCAAAAGGAATGGAACAGGATAAGATCAATGCGTACATGACATTGTACACTGCGCTTGTGACAGTATCAAAAGTTGCTGCGCCGATGATCCCGTTCATGACAGAAGAAATCTACCAGAACCTGGTGAAGAGTGTTGATGCATCCGCTCCGGAAAGTATCCACCTTTGTGATTATCCGGAGGTTCAGAACGAACTGATCGATGAAAAACTGGAAGCAGATATGGACAATGTATTAAAACTGGTTGTCATGGGCCGTGCATGCCGTAACGCATCCAACATCAAAAACCGTCAGCCGATCGGACAGATGTTCGTGAAAGCAGGATTCGATCTGCCGGAATTTTATCAGGAGATCGTGGCAGATGAGCTGAATGTAAAAAATGTAAAATTTACAGATGATGTAAGAGACTTTACTTCTTATAGTTTTAAACCACAGTTAAAGACAGTCGGACCAAAATATGGTAAAATGTTGGGTGGAATCAAAGCTGCGTTAGACCAGCTCGATGGCAATGCAGCAATGGATGAGATTAACGAAACAGGTTCTCTGAAACTGGATATTAACGGACAGGAAGTAACACTGTTCAAAGAAGATTTGTTGATCGATACTGCACAGATTGAAGGATATGTTTCTGAAAATGACAATGGAATCACAGTTGTTCTGGATACAAATCTGACAGAAGAGCTTCTGGAGGAAGGATTTGTAAGAGAGATCATCAGTAAGATCCAGACAATGAGAAAAGAAGCCGGATTTGAAGTGATGGATAAGATCAAAGTGACCTACAAAGGAAGCGAAAAGGCAGAGGCAGTCTTCGCAGCGAACGGTACACAGATCTGTTCTGAGGTTCTGGCAGTTTCTGCAGAAAAAGCAGAGCCGGCCGGATTCGTAAAAGAATGGAAGATTAATGGAGAAGCTGTTTTCATGGGAGTCGAAAAAGAAGGGAGATAATCGACATGTACAGCAAACGTTTTGAAAAGGAAACATTTAAAGAGGCAGTCAGGGAAAATGTAAGGACTCTGTATCGGAAAAATATTGCTGAAGCATCTCCACAGCAGATATTTCAGGCAGTTTCCTATGCCGTAAAAGATATTATTATGGATGACTGGATCGCTACGCAGAAGGCTTATGATGAAGCAGATGCAAAGACCGTCTACTATATGTCCATGGAGTTTCTGATGGGACGTGCGCTTGGCAATAACCTGATCAATATGACAGCATACAAAGAGGTCAAAGAAGCACTGGAAGAGATGGACATCGATCTGAACGTTGTTGAGGATGAAGAGCCGGACGCAGCACTTGGAAACGGAGGACTCGGAAGACTTGCAGCATGTTTTCTGGATTCATTGTCCACATTGAATTATCCGGCATACGGATGTGGAATCCGTTACCGCTATGGAATGTTTAAGCAGAAAATAGAAAATGGTTATCAGGTGGAGACACCTGATAACTGGCTCAAAGAAGGAAATCCGTTTGAGCTGCGCCGCGAGGAATATGCAAAAGAAGTGCGCTTCGGAGGAAATGTACATTTTGACAAAGATCCGGAGACAGGAAAAGATATCTTTGTACAGGAAAATTATGAATCCGTACTTGCAATCCCATATGATATGCCGATCGTGGGATACGGTAATCACGTAGTCAATACACTGCGTGTGTGGGATGCAAAGGCGATCACAGATTTCCAGCTGGACGCATTTGACAGAGGAGATTATCACAAATCCGTAGAGCAGGAGAATCTTGCAAAACTGATCGTAGATGTATTGTATCCGAATGACAATCACTATGCAGGAAAAGAGCTTCGTCTGAAACAGCAGTATTTCTTTATTTCCGCAAGCTTGCAGACAATGCTTGAAAAGTATAAAAAGAAACACAGTGATGTGCGTAAACTCTACGAAAAGGTAGCGATTCAGATGAATGATACCCACCCGACCGTGGCAGTGCCGGAGCTGATGCGTCTTCTCATCGATCAGGAAGGGCTCACATGGGAGGAAGCATGGGATGTGACAACAAAGACCTGTGCATATACGAACCATACGATTATGTCAGAAGCTTTGGAAAAATGGCCGATTGATCTGTTCTCCAGACTGCTTCCGCGTATTTATCAGATCGTACAGGAGATTGACAGAAGATTCCTGATTGAGGTGCGTGCAAAATATCCTGGGAATGAAGAGAAGGTACGCAAGATGGCAATTCTCTATGATGGTCAGGTAAGAATGGCACATATGGCGATCATTGCAGGATATTCTGTCAATGGTGTTGCAAAGCTCCATACGGAAATCCTCAAACACCAAGAGTTAAAAGACTTCTATGAGATGATGCCGGAGAAATTTAATAACAAGACGAATGGAATCACGCAGAGAAGATTTTTGCTTCACGGAAATCAGCTGCTTGCAGACTGGATCACGGATAAGATCGGAGACGGCTGGATCACTGACCTTGCCCAGATCGGAAAGCTGAAAGCCTATGTAGATGATGAGCAGGCGAGAAAAGAGTTCATGGAGATCAAATACCGCAACAAAGTCCGTTTGGCAGCGTATATCAAAAAACACAACGGTCAGAAGAAGTTATCAACTATGAAAATCATGGCGGATACAATCCGACAGAGATTTACTTCAATGACTGGGAGATTAAGCGAGTTGTGGATCAGCTGATGGATGGTACCTACGCAAATGGGGATCATGAGATGTACAAGGATCTGTATAACTCACTTTTGAATACACAGTGTACAGACAGAGCAGATACGTACTTTATTTTGAAAGATTTCCGTTCCTATGCGGAAGCACAGAAGAAAGTAGAAGAAGCATACAAAGATAAGGACAGATGGTCTAAAATGGCGATGATGAACACTGCCTGCAGTGGAAAATTTACTTCCGACAGAACGATCGAAGAGTATGTAACGGATATCTGGAAACTGGAGAAGGTTGTTGTAGAACCGGCAGAAGAATAGGAGGAAGCCTATGGGATTTTACAGTGAAATACCATACGAAGAGTTTGGGTATTATGATACTCCGTCCACTCATGAGGTGGGAGGCAGTATTCTGACAGGAATTTTGATGTTTTATCTGATCATATTACTGGTTGGACTGACCGTTGCGGTCGTAAACTATATTTTCCGCGGAATCGGAATGTACAACATGGCAAAAAGAGAAGGAATGGATTATCCATGGCTGGCGTTTGTACCATTTGCCAGAACGTACCTTCAGGGAGAGCTTGGCGGAACGGTACATCTGAAAAATAAACAGATCAAGAATCCGGGAATCTGGCTGATCGTACTGCCATTTATTTCTTCCATCGTTACCGGTATCCTGTATGTGGTCATATGGGTAGTGCTTGGATTTGGTGTGGTTTTCAACACCGGGAATGGCAGTTGCACATGCGGTTCTGGGAGTATTACTTCCGCTGTATGAATCCATTTGTCTGTTTGTGATGCGGAATCGTCCGTATAATCCGGGAAAAGAACCGGATCTGGGAACACCGTTTATGACAACACCTCCACCGATCGCGCCGGCACCTGAGATGCCGCGGCAGACATCGGAAGAGATACCGGCTGCTCCTGCGCCGAAGCAGGAGGAAACGCCTGCAGAAGATCAGAATACAGCGGATCCGGTAGACGGAGAGTTTAAGAAAGTAGACGAAGAGATCATCCCGGGAGAATACCGCAGGGTGGAAGAACCGCCAAGACCGGAGCATGAGCAGATGACTTCCAGCTATACGTATGGCGGGACAAAAGAAGAACCGAAAACAGATGACAAACCATCTGCAGAAGAATAAAAGGATATCAGACCTCCATGGTGCATATACTGCATCATGGAGGTTTTTTATGAAGATAAAACATCAAAAACTAAAATCAGCGGGAGCGTTTTTGACAATCCTGTTATTGCTTCCCTATGTAGTCACAGTTTTTGTAAACGGAATCGATGTACTGGGAATGTCGCAGGAAACGTGTGTTCAGACAGAAACAGAAGATCCGGATGGTGAGAAGACTGTAAGGACGGTTCCGTGGACAGAATACATGATGGGAATTTTAGGGAAAACAATGCCTGCATCCTATGAAAAAGAGGCGCTGAAGGCACAGGCAGTAGTAATTCGTACCATGCTGTATCAGCAGGCTGCACAGGATGTTGTGTTCAAAGAGGCATATCTGACACCGGAAGAATTGAAGAAAAAATGGGGAGCTGAAAATTTTGAAAAGTATTATAAGAAATTAAGTGAGGTGCTGGATGAAACAGAGACACAAGTGCTTTTTTATCAGGGTTCTTATGCCTGGGTTCCGTATCATCAATCCAGTAACGGAAAGACAAGAAGCGGAAAAGAAGTGATCGGCGGGGATACATATCCGTATCTTGCGACAAGAGAATGTCCGGAGGATGTGAAGGCGGAAGATGAGATGCATGTGTATCAGTTTTCGTATGATGAGGTCAAGAAAAAGTGCCGGTCGTTCCTGGAAGCGGCAGAGGGAGAAGCAGAAGCCAAAAAAGCGCTGAAATTCGAAGATTTTGAAATCCAGGAAAAAGATTCTGCAGGATATGTTTCCAAATTTCGGATTGGAAACACGGTCTGCAGCGGAGATGAATTTCGAGATGCGTTATCTCTTGCATCCAGTGCATTTTCCATACAGGAAGAATCAGGAGGACTCAAAATCACCACAATGGGAAAAGGGCACGGACTTGGGATGAGCCAGTGGACGGCAAATGAACTGGCGAAAAACGGTCAAAATTATAAAGAGATTCTGGAATTCTTCTTTGAGGGAACAACGATCACAAACTCCGAAGAAATTTTGGAAAAACCAGAATAAACAGCAGTGCTTCTGGCAAAAATATAGCCAGAGGTGATGAATATGAATAACAATGAAAAGCCTTCCTTAAAAAGTAAAGGAATGTCAGTTGCGATTGTGATCTGTTTCGTCGTTGTAGTATCTGTCGTGGGAGCCGTTGTATACAACAGCTATCATCGAAGAGCAGCGGGAAGTCAGCTTGCAAAAAACAACACCGTTACAGAAGAGACCAGAACAACCAATACCAATGATATTGTTCTGCCGCAGGCCGAAGAAGATACATCCGCAGAAAATGAATCAGAGACAGGTACGAATGAGGGCGCAGAGACACAGACAGCGGCACCGGCAAAACAAGTTTATTTTGATGAGAACAGTACACTTGCATGGCCGGCAAGTGGAAGTGTGATCCTTGGATACAGCATGGATAAGACGGTATTTTTTCAGACACTGGAACAGTACAAGTATAATCCTGCAATGATTATCGCAGGAGAAGCCGGAGAAATGATAGGAGCTTCTGCAGACGGAATCGTAACCAACATTGAAGAAACTGCACAGACAGGAGTGACAGTCACACTGGATATGGGAAACGGTTACAGTGCAGTTTACGGGCAGCTCAAAGATGTGCCGCTTGCAATTGGGGATTTTGTGGCACAGGGACAGACTGTAGGATATTTAAGTGAACCGACAAAATACTATAGCGTAGAAGGTCCAAATCTTTATTTCGAGGTGACAAAAGACGGAGAAGCGAAAGATCCGGCAGTATATATGGAATAACAGTCAGGGGGTGCGAAAAATAAAATGTTTCGTATCCCTTTTTATTTTCCATAACGATGCTTGATTTGGAGCACAAAAGAGGAGTAAAATAGAGGACATTGATAAGAGGTGACAAAATGAACTATACAGAAGAGGCAATGAAAAGAGAATATGCCATCAAACAGCTGTCCAGAAAAGAAAAAGAGGCACTGATCAAGACCAGGCCTCTTTAAAGGTTCTATATTAAGATAGGAAAATCTTAGCCAAAGTATCTCTTTAACAGACCTTCGAAAGCTTTTCCGTGACGAGCTTCGTCTCTTGCCATCTCGTGTACTGTATCGTGGATTGCATCCAGGTTAGCAGCTTTTGCACGTTTTGCAAGATCGAATTTACCAGCTGTAGCTCCGTTCTCAGCATCAACTCTCATCTCCAGGTTTTTCTTTGTGCTGTCTGTAACAACTTCACCTAACAATTCAGCGAATTTAGAAGCGTGCTCTGCTTCTTCCCAGGCAGCTTTTTCCCAGTATAATCCGATTTCCGGATATCCTTCTCTGTGAGCAACTCTTGCCATAGCAAGGTACATACCAACTTCTGTACATTCTCCTTCAAAGTTTGCTCTTAAGTCAGCAAGGATGTCTTCGCTTACGCCCTGAGCAACACCTACAACGTGCTCTGCAGCCCAAGATCTTTCTCCTGTCTGCTCTTTGAATTTATCAGCTGGTGCATGACAGACTGGACATTCAGCCGGTGCAGCGTCTCCCTCGTGAACATAACCACATACTGTACAAACAAATTTTTTCATAGTTCAAATCTCCTTTTCTTAATTGAATTTGACCGGAATGAGTCGGCCTTTGGTTAATATTATAATACGGAATCAGAAAACTTTCCATATTATGGACAAATTTAAGATTTTTTGATGCAGTTTCCGCATTTTCCATAAAAAGTCATCGTGCAGAAATCAATGATTCCATCAAAATCTTTAGCAGCAATTTCATTTAGCTCTGTGACATTTTGCATATCCATGTTGATATCCAGAACCCTTTTGCAGCAAGTGCAGAAAAAGTGGTTGTGAGGTCTCACATCACCGTCAAATCTGTCCCCGCCGTCAGGAGTTGTAATCTTGACTGCCTCACCGAGATCAGTCAGCAGATTTAAATTCCGGTAAACAGTTCCAAGACTGATATTCGGAAACTCCTCTTTGACATGCATATAGACCGTATCAGCAGTTGGATGCTCAGTGGTCGATGCCAGATAGTTCTTGATGGACTCTCGCTGTCTGCTGTATTTCAAAGTAGCCAAGTGAGTTCTCCTTTCAAAACAATAATAGTAATCGTTGCTATGTTTAGACTATAATACAGTTTTGAAAGTTTGTCAATAGGATTTTTGAAAAAAGAATATTTTATTTGATAAAATGTTACAAAAAAGTTAATAAATAAAAAATAAACAGACATAATATATCGTGATATGTCGAAATACAGGAGAAAAAACCCTTTTAAAACTGTTGACACATCGTATAACCACTGATATAATCACACTGTAACAAATTTAATAATTATGTAACATTTAAAACTTCCTACAAAAGATAAAGACAGAAAACAGAGGAGGTTTTATATGAAAGCAGCACACATGAAACAAAAAATAGTCATTCCTGCTCTGGTAGGAATGATGATGATTCCGGGGAGTGCAGTTTATGCGGCAGATCAGAAAGCAGAAGTATATCCGGTTTTGCCGGCTGCAGGAATCGAAACGGTAGTAACAGATTGTTATGAAACGAAAGTAAAGGAGAATCTGCAGTTATATCTGGTACCGACAGGTGAGGGTGAGTATTTGAATATGGCGTTTTCGAATACAGGTGAAGAATTTACTTATATAAGAAGTGCGCCGGATGAGAACAGTGACTGGATCGGAAAATTGTATCCGGATTCGGCAGTCAGAGTTCTCGAATATAAAGAAGACTGGGTGAAGATCCAGTCAGGCGATGCGCAGGGATTCGTTCCGGCAGATACATTGTACCTGGGAGAAGATGCAAAGTCACATGCAGGAGAATACGAAAAAGAGGTTGCAACGGTAACAGCTGATGTTCTGAATGTGAGGGCCGGTCAGGGAGTAGAGACACAGGTTCTGACACAGATTATGCAGAATCAGGAGTATGAAATTACCGGGGAACCAAAAGATGGATGGTATCCGGTGCAGGCAGGGGAGATCGCCGGCTGGGTATCCGGGGAGTATATCAGTATAGAGACAACGTATTCTTACGCAGAGACGAGAGAAGCAGAAGAGGCGAAGAAGCAAGAGCAGACTATAGTGCAGGAAACACAGAAGGTTCAGGAAGCTTCCGCCCAGAGTATTGTGCAGAATCAGGCTGCCTCGGGACAGGCTGTCATAGATTACGCCTGTCAGTTTATTGGAAATCCGTACGTATGGGGCGGTACCAGTCTGACAGAAGGAGCGGATTGCTCTGGATTTGTACAGTCTGTGTATGCACATTTCGGGATTAGCCTGCCAAGGACGACATGGGATATGGAAAATGTGGGAGTTGCTGTCAGCTATGAACAGGCACTTCCCGGAGATATCGTTTTGTATGACGGGCATGTCGGACTGTACATGGGAGACGGGACGATTGTAAATGCAATGAACGAAGCTGACGGGATTGGAATCTGCAGCGCAACTTATACAAATATCATAACGATCAGAAGAGTTCTGTAAATTCAGACCGCATTTTAAAGTTGACTGACTTTGAAATGCGGTATTTTTTCGAGTAAAATGAGATAGAAAGAAACAAAAAAGTCAACAGGAAAATAAATAAATGGCAAGATGCACAAAAATGTAAAAAAATGTCGAAATTTGAAAAACAGGAGTTTTCAACTTATCCACACTCAAAATATGAAAAAGCGTGGAAAACACGACATTTCCGAAAAGTTATTCACATTATCCACACTCAAACAGGTGTTTTTTGTGAATTACTTTTGTGAAAAAAAGAACGGATGTTTTGTAAGGTTGTTATGAAATTGCTTGTTTGTCGAAAAAGAAAGAAAAATATATTGACTTTTGAGTATTCGAAAAGCAGTAAAAACAGAGGGAACAATTCAGAAAATTCAAGCAAAATAAGGTTGATTTTAAAACGTATTTTCCGGTTTTGGTGGTTGATAATTTAAAAAATAGGGATTATAATAAAGAACACTGAATAATAGAAGGAGGAATCATAATGGAAACATTTACAAAGAATACAACAATCGGCGAATTATTATCAGTATATCCTGAATGTGCGCCGATCTTAATGGAAATTGGAATGCACTGCCTTGGATGCCCATCTGCACAGATGGAGACACTGGGTGAGGCAGCGATGGTTCACGGAATCGATGCAGATCTCCTGGTAGAGAAGATCAATGCGGCAAGAGCAGCAGCAAAATAAGACTTATAACATAAAAGAGTGTGGACTGGGCAGTGAAGCTTAAGTCCGCACTCTTTTTAGATGCGTTTATACCTGTGACAGCTTTTGAATCGCATCGGAAGAGATCACGACCTCGCAGTGTTCTTCCAGAAATGCAAGAACAGAGGCAGAGGCTTTCTCCAGACTGCCGTATTCAGAAAGCATATTGCAGATCTTGTTAAATTCATTGGCGGAATGATCCGATGGTGTCAGTGCCAGAATATACATATCTGCTTCATCGTCTCGATACAGTGTATTGGAACCGTGGTACGCAGGAGCCAGAAGATGGGCTGCCTGAATGACCAGGTCAATATGGTTGAACGAGAACAGACGTACATTGAGCGGTGCTGGTTCCTCCTGTGGTTTGGAGGCAGGCTTGATGTCGGCTGCCGCTTCTTTTACTTTATTGAGCAGGTTCAGGAAGTCTTCTGCGCCCTCCAGCTTTTCCAGCTGTTCTGTCGGGCTTGCTTCAGAATCCATGCTTTGTGTAAATTTCGAGAATCTTGTATCCAGTTCCTCGGGATCTTCTACTTTTGTGATGATCAGAACGATGGAATCACCAGATGAAGGAATCGCTTCAATCATCAGAGGTAAATCTTCCGCTTCAAATCCAAAATCAAAGGATGCCTGCTGCATCATATCCCGAAACAGAGATTTTGCTTTTTCCGTACCGTAAGCCAGTTCACTCAGTTTTAAGTGACGAGCTGCTAAATCAGCATGTGTCAATGTACAACGAATTTGATTTTCATTCAGTTTTTCGATTTTCATGTGCTCACATCCTTACGAATTGAAATGTTGAAAAATATAGTCATTAAGTAGGAAAATAATAACTTATATTTCTTCACTATTAGTATAAACAAAAAGAAAAAAGATGTAAAGGAAAATAGTGAGACTTCTGCATTCTTTCATGTTATCAACAAAAGGGAAGTAGTTATAAACAAAAAACACATTGAAATGACGGAACACAATCCCTATAATTGGCAGTACAGAAGATAGTGTTCCGGATAAATATCACTTATTTAAGAAGGAGGGATACAAAAGAGACGATCAGATCATCTGAAACGAGTTGCTGAATTTTTCATTTATCAAGACATCAAAGAGCATATCTATCATTAAAATATTCGAAATTCAATGTTCTCGAATCGGGGACGAAATCAATATCAGACAGAAAAGTAAATTCAATGTGAGTTCATGCTATCTTTTGTACCGTGATAATTCAAAGGTACGTCACATACCTTCTGCGGTCAGTTATTACCGGGGATATTTATCAGAGCTCACGGAGGGAAGGAGAAGAACATGAAATCTGATGAGACAGCTTATCAGGAATTATTTGAGGAACTGGAAAAATATGAAAATAAAGGAGTATACATCAGTATGGATGGATTCCCGGCCAGTCCGATGCAGATTGTAGCGGCACATATGACAAGGGAAGAAGGAAGTTATATGCGGGACTATATTCTGGATACAGAAGGATATATTGAATCACTTTCATTTGTAAATATCAAGACAAAAGAACAGGCGTAGATCCCCTTTTACGTCGGACAAAAAGATTTAAAATATTTCTGAAGAATGTTTAAAATACTTCTTAAAATGGCAAATTAGTAATGACTGGTAAAAAAAGTATGTTATAATGGTTCTGTATAGGAGGTACGCATGGACGAAAGAGAAGAGAGGGTTGTGAAAACCCGCAGCACGGCGGGAACACAGCAAAACAAAACAAGAAGGCGCCCACGCAGGATTGCCGGAGAACCAGAGGATACAAGGATGGATTCGAATCGCATACCGCCGTCTAAGAGACGGAAAAAGAGCCGCAGGGCAAGGCGAAGACGAAGAAATATGCTGATCAGGATGCTGCTGGTGATCATATTGATCATAGTGGCTGTTGGGGGCCTGATTTTCTGGAAGCGATATGGCTCATCGAATGAGAAGGCGAATCTGGAACAATATTATGGAATGACAGGTACGGACGATATCGCAGTGATCGTGAATAATCAGGTGATCGCAAAAGCGGACAACGGAGAATATGGGGCAGGAGGCCGTCTGATAGACGGACAGGCTTACATTGAATATTCTGTTCTGCATGATTTTGTGAATAAGCGCTTTTACTGGGATGCGAATGAGAATTTACTGTTGTATACATTGCCGCAGGGAAGTGTTGTTGCAAACATAGGAAGTAAGGAATATACAGAAGTCAGCGAACAAAAAAGTGAAGAGTATGTCATCTGGCAGACAGTCGATAATAAGGCATATGTTGCTTTGGACTTTGTGAAAAAGTACACGAATATGGAATGCAAAGAATATCAAGATCCGAATCGTGTGATGATCGTGAATGAGTTCGGAAAGACGACTGTGGCAGAGATGAAGCGGGATACACAAGTGCGGTTTCAGGGTGGAGTAAAGAGTCCGATCCTGACAGAGGTAAAAAAATCAGAAAAAGTGACTGTGATCGAGGATGAGGATGGCTGGAAGAAAGTTCGCACCAGCGATGGATTTATCGGATATGTACAGACGAATTCGCTGAAACATATCAAAGAGGAGACGATTTCCAGCAGCTTTGAAGAACCACAGTACACAGGTATATCGAAAGATTACAAGATTAATATGGCCTGGCACAATGTAGAGAATACGACTGCCAACGGGTATATTCAGGATATGCTTGCATCCACGAAAAGTCTGACGACGATCGCACCGACCTGGTTTCATATTGCAGATACGCAGGGGAATCTGAATTCAATCGCGGACGCAGATTATGTGAATTATGCGCATCAGTCCAATTTGGAAGTGTGGGCTGTTCTCAGGGATTTTCATGGGGGAATCAATTCGGCGGATGAGACTTATGAGGTGTTAAGTCATACTTCCAGGAGAACGAACCTGATCGATCAGGTTATAGCAGCAGCTCTGCAGGCTGGGATTGATGGAATCAATCTGGATTTTGAACTGATTTCTGCAGAGTGCGGAGAAGATTATGTACAGTTTGTGAGAGAACTTTCCATCAAGTGCCATCAGAATGGACTGGCATTTTCCGTAGACAATTATGTTCCGATGCCTTACAACACATTTTATGATCTGGAAGAACAGTCAGTATTTGCTGATTATGTGGTGATCATGGGGTATGATGAGCATGTGGAGGGTTCTTATGAAGCAGGTTCTGTGGCGTCTTACGGATATGTAAAAGACGGCATAGAGAATGCGTTAAAGTCTGTTCCTAAGGAAAAACTGATCAATGCGATCCCGCTGTATACAAGACTGTGGTTTGAGACACCGAAGACGCAGGAAGAGCTGGCAGCAGAAGCCGGTACAGAAGCGGCAGATTATCCAAATAAAGTGACCAGTACGGCACTGGGAATGGAGGATGCCGAAAAACGGGTGCAGGAAGCCGGTGTACAGGCGTCATGGGATGAAGATACAAGGCAGAATTATGCACAGTGGGATGCAGACGGAGGAACATACAAGATCTGGCTGGAAGACAGTCAGTCGCTGGAAGAGAAGTTAAAGCTGATCAAAAAGAATGATCTTGCTGGTGTTGCCGAATGGCGCCTTGGCTGGGAGAATTCGGGAGTATGGGATCTGATCTCGCAGTACATCAATTAAAAAGTGAATAGAAGAATATAAAAAGGACGCTGAAATTCCGTTTTGGAATTTCAGCGTCGTTGTGTTTAAATCTGATGTTCATTAAAATGATTGTTCTCCATAAAACGGGTGACGGTGTCAAGCATTTCCTGTGGTGTGTAGGACTTCACGGTTCCTTTTTTATTATGAGGGAGGGAGTCGCTGTTCATGTTCTTTTTGAACTCATTCGGAGTCTGCCCGGTATATTTTTTAAATGCATTATTCATATAGCGGTAGTCGGAAAATCCGCAGCCGTAGCAGATATCAATCAGAGAAAGTTCACCTTTCATCAGCAGTGCTTTTGCATTGAGATACCGGGTGTAGGTCAGAAATTCACTGAAAGAACGGTGCAGATTTTTATGAATAAAATGTGATAAATAAGAAGCGGAGAGCTGCATGTGTTTTGCCAGGTCAGACAGAGTCACTCTTTCGGCAGAATGTTCCTCAATGTAACGAATGATTTCAGAGAGCTGGCTGTTTCTCTTGGTAGTGAGCGCGAGTTTGTCTCCATACATTTCATAGTAAGCGCAGCTCTGCAGGATGTCATGCACCATAATGTTGATCAGACCGGCGCACTCCAGCTGGTAATAAGGCGCCTGCAGGAGATAAATCTTTAAAAGTTTGCAAAACGAGTAGGTGAACAGTCGCTCATTTTTACTCAAAAGTGTATTTTCCAGAAAGCTGATATGACTCATCTGCGGAAAATATCCTTCAAAATACTGTGGAAGAATATGAAGGGAGAGCAGGGTGGACGGCGCTTTCTCCGAAATAATCTCGTGGAGCTCGTTGGCGTTGATCAGGATGATATCTTTTTCAGAAAAGGACGTAGTATTGCCGTTGATGTTGAATGCCGGATCTCCTTTTAAGACCAGGATCAGCTCAATTTCCGGGTGCAAGTGGGCAGCACGGTATCCTACATCATAGACGGACAGATTCATATTTTTAATTTGGGGATGGTGGATATTTTCAATTTCCAGATGCATAAGAGAACTCCTTTTTTATTGTTGCTTCTATCATAATATAGTGCGCTTTATTATTCAATCAAATTCATAAAACAGCAGGAAAGTGATAGGAAGAAAGCTTAATTGACATATAAAAGAAAACAGGGGATGTGTATAGTAGAACATGTATTGAGCAGAAAGAAAATGTTAAGGAGAGGCTGATTATGAGATTATTAGAACCAATTAAAGTGGGAAAGATCGAGCTGAAAAACAGAGTGATGTTTCCGCCGATGACAACAGGATATGAAGGCAGAGACGGCACAATTGTAGAACAGAGCTTTAACTTCTATAAGAGACTGGCAGAAGGTGGCGTGTCCTATATTGTATTGGGAGATGTTGCTCCTGTAAATACAATCTCACCGACACCGAAGCTGTTCCATGACGGACAGATCGAAGCATTTAGAAAACTGGCAGATGCAGTTCATGAATTTGACTGTAAACTGGGAATCCAGATTTTCCATCCGGAGTATGATGTAGAGGCACTGGCTGAATTATTCCGCAAAGGAGATATGGAAGGCGGACGTGCAAAAATGCGTCATGATATGGTACATTTCATTCAAGAAGTGACGGAGGAGCAGTTGAACAGTATTTTGGATAAGATCGGGGAATGTGTAAAACGTGCACAGTCAGCCGGAGTTGATATTATAGAAGTACACGGAGACCGTCTGATCGGATCATTCTGTTCGACATTGATCAACCGCAGAACAGATTCCTACGGCGGAAGCTTTGAAAACAGAATTCGTTTTGTGGGAACACAGCCATATTGTTTCATGTCAAAATATACAAAACAGATCAAAGAAGCAGTCTCTATTCCGGTATCCTCAGTGGGACGTATCGTCACACCGGAGAACGCAGAAGCACTGATCGAAAATGGTGTCTGCGACATCGTGGGTCTGGGACGTTCTCTTCTGGCAGATCCGGATTATGTAAAGAAACTCGAAGCAGGAGAAGGAAGACGCATCCGTCACTGTATGATGTGCAATAAGGGATGTACAGATGCGATCCAGAACCGCAAATTCTTAAGCTGCGTACTCAATGCGGAAAACGGATATGAGTATGAGAGAACGATCACTCCTTCCGATGAGAAGAAAAAAGTAGTTGTGATCGGCGGTGGAGTTGCAGGTATGGAAGCAGCGAGAGTTGCAAGTGTAAAAGGTCATGATGTTGTTCTGTTTGAAAAAGAAACGACACTTGGCGGTCAGCTCAACATTGCATCGGTTCCTCCGAGAAAATCTGAGATGAACCGTGCACTCCGCTATCTGACAAATGAGATGAAAGAGCTGCATGTAGACTTACGTCTTGGAAGAACAGCAGATGCAGAGATGATCCTGGCAGAGAATCCGGACAATGTGATCGTGGCAGCAGGTGCGCACAATGTGATTCCGCCGATCGAGGGAAGTAAAATGCCACATGTATTTGATGCATGGAAAGTATTGAATCATGAGGAACTTCCGAGCGGACGTGTGGTTGTGATCGGAGGCGGTCTGGTCGGAGCAGAGACAGCAGAGCTTCTTGCAGAGATGGGATGTCAGGTTTCTGTAGTAGAGATGATGGAAGAAATCGCAAAAGAAGAATCCAAGACAGTAAGACCGGTATTATTTGAGAGCTTTGAAAAATATCAGGTTCAGCTGCTGACAGGAACAAAAGTAACAGCCATTACAGCAAACAGTGTGGAAGCAGAAAATGCAGAGGGCAAAGTGTCTCTTCCTTGTGACTACGTAGTACTCGCAGTGGGAGCAAGACCGAATTCGTTTGACGCACAGGCACTGGAAGACAAAGGCGTACAGGTGAGCTTTGTCGGAGACTGCAATGAGAGAGCAGCAGATATCAATCGTGCAGTAGAAGAAGGGTATCTGGCAGCAAACGTTTTATAAAAAACGTACAGGTGGATGAAACATCCTTCTTTCGCATATACATGAAACAGAGTATATGCGAAAGGGGATGTTTTTTTGAGGTTCAAAAAGGCATTGGGGATACTGCGGACAAAGATTCGTCTGCTGCTGATGATCGGGGTACTTCTGGCGGCGGCAGCGGGATGTCAGTTTGCCGGAGAGTATCTGCACAGTCATTATATTCGGGAGGAAGTATCTGAGACCTCCGGAAATATATCAGAGAAAAAGACGGTTGTGATTGATTCCGGACACGGGGGAAAAGATCCCGGAAAAGTCGGGATCAACGGGGCGCAGGAAAAGGAACTCAATCTGCAGATCGCAGAAAAATTGAAGAAATATCTGGAGGAACATCAGATCACGGTGGTGATGACACGTACAAAGGATGAGAGACTTGCAGATTCTCAGGTGGAAGATCTTAAAGCCAGAGTAGAGCTGATCGACAAAGAATCTCCTGCACTTGCAGTCTGCATTCATCAGAACAGTTATCCACAGGAAAGCGTAAGAGGACCACAGATTTTTTATTTTGCGCA
>PPYF01660542.1_pt1 | contig 18762 bp, 12 predicted proteins | sample 1559871 | NCBI WGS metagenome assembly PPYF01 (sample SAMN08240021, study PRJNA423297) | Human gut metagenome, whole genome shotgun sequencing project. | reverse complement strand
TAATAATATCTTAACTCATTAGCTGTTATATTTTTAGTATTGATTATCGCATTATTTAATCTAAAATTATTCCAATCATCTGTTAAAATTTCAATACCATATTCTTCACACTTGTTATATTGTTCTGTACCTGGAAAAGGAGTATTGATGCTACCAACAACATTAACTCCGTATTCTTTTTGAATAAATTCAGCAAAATTAAGTGTTTTTTCTATTGTTTCCTTGGTATCCTCCGCATGACCAATAATGAATGATGCCGTTATATGCATATGATATTTATACGCTAATTTGATCGCATTTTCTATTTGCTCAATCGTTACTTTTTTCTTTAACCCTTTTAAGATATTATTGTCAGCACTTTCCAAGCCAAATTGAATCTTAGTACATCCTGCTTTATTAATTGTTGCTATTAACTCTTCATCTACAATATCTGCTCTACTCTCACATCCCCATGTATAATTTACATCTGTATCTTCTAGTAATTTGCAAAATTCAAAAATACGTTTCTTCGAGGCAGTAAAAGTATCATCAGCAATGTAAAATATGCTAGCATTCAATGTATCATGAAGATATTTCATTTCATCATACACGCTCTTAGCCGAACGCATGATAACCTTTTTCCCCCAAAAAGCCTTTGATGAGCAAAAAATGCATTCTCCTGGGCATCCTCTTGCAGTACTTATGGTGTATGGAAGCGTATACTTAGACAAATCAACTAACTTTCTGTCAGGCCACGGTATTGAATCTAAATCTTTAATTCGTTTATTCATTTCGTTCACAATAATATCACCTGTTGAATTTTTCCATATCACACCTGCTGCTTTATATTCCTTTTCATCATTACTGATTTCATTACACAACTCTAATGTAGCATATTCACCTTCTCCAGTTACTACAAAATCCACTTCGCTTTCATTTAGTATGCTTTCATAACAAAAAGTAGCAAACGCTCCTCCAGCGAATATTTTAATATTATTATTTATTTTTTTTATTATTTTGCTCAATTGTATTAACGAATGCCATGCTTCATTATATGTACTCAATCCAATTATATCAGCTTGGCTCTTTAAAATAATACTTATCAATTCATCTACACTAAATGATTCAACTGCTAAATCAAGTGCTTTAACATTATATCCTTCATTTTTCAGAACAGTTCCTACATACAGCATTCCCAATGGTGGCATACTATTTGTTTCCGTAAAAAATTTTTTATACCATGTAGATATAGGTAAATTTATCAATAATATATTTTTCATTTGTAATCTCCTTATAAAAATAAAAAATCTAATTGTCCATCATTTCTTTTCAATAAAAAAATTAGATTAAAATTCATCATTTCCTCTAGTATATTTATAAAGTCCTCAAAAGGAATTTTTGATTTAACCTTCTCATATAAACTTCCAATTTCTATTTCATACTCAATTGCACACCAAATATCTTTTTGAATACCATTAAGCAATACTCGTTGTCCTCTTTGATCAAATATCTCGACTAAATTATCCTCTCTAACATACCAATTATTACATGCCCAAGAAATTACATTATTTATTTGTAACATTTTTGCACCTCCCAAATTAAATTTGATAATAGGCATTTGCGAAACTCTGAATGTCGCATATACTCTAGTATTTTTGAATTCATTTCTCACACCTCTCCTCACAGAAACTATATTATATATATTCTGTATAATTTCTTAATCTAAAACATTCTATCTAATGTCTTTTCCATACAGAATATACAAATTCTAATTAGAGAGTTCCGCAATTACCCACAAAACCTATAAGTACTAAACACCCTTCACATTTAATACCATTGATTCTGCTCACTTTATAAATATAGTCAAACATCAAATTATTCAGCACTTATATTTTATTTATTATTTTACACCCCAAAATACTCTAAATACTTTTCATGATATTTTTCCGTCATTTCATGTAACATTTACTTAATCTAGAAGTCACAACAACTACTATTGCAATTTAAAATCGGCTACCAAAAAAATTCCAATTAAATATTGCAAATGACTTTCCATCACTGGTTAAGTAACAAAAAAATCACTTTTGAAAATTTGTTTTAAATTTATATATTTCTACAAAGATATTGACCAAAACCGTTATGCACCAGAAATCCGTAAATGTAAAATAATTCGATGAATTGCGTTTTCCTAAAACTCAGACCGTAAAATCAATAGAAAATACAGGCATTCTACTTCATATTCTGTTGTCCAAAATAATAGATGCGAGCATTTTACTCTATTTGATTTATGAAAGACTCCTCATGAGAAACAAAAGAATAATGCCTTCTCATCATGAAATGCTAACAAAATGAATTGACAGATAATAAAAGGTATGGAGAACACAACATCGAGCTTGGAATCTTTTATAGACAGGTAAAGTAACTACGGTCAAAGCCATTCAATTATGTGCAGTATCTCTTGGAAGAGATTTCTCAACATATGGATGACAGGGATTACCCCTTTTGGCAAGATCTTCTTTCTTGCTCAGAAAAACTTCCAGCAGAGATACGCAAGGATTAAATACTGGCGGCTGCAAAGCAGTCGCCTAAAAACGTCAAGGTACTCACTATTTGGCATTTACATTTCAAAAATGTGCATAAAAATAGAGCTACAACAAATCCCAAAATAATTTATGGTTGATTTGTTGCAGCTCTCTGATAATTCCCAAATGCTTTCAATCTATTCTTCTTCTAATTATAAAATAAATTGCTTCAGCTAGCAAATATAAAATACAAGCAAAAACGAATCCTTTTTTATCATTATGAATTGTTAAACTATAAATTCCCTGAATCAAAATAAATATTTTTGCAAAGACATAAGCACATGAATTTGCTTCCTCTTCCAATTGTATATTTCTTTCATCATTTTCAATCACTTTTAGTTTTGGATTGTTAGATAATCTCTTCTCAAAAACATATTCACCTATTCCATAAGCCAATAGCAAACATCCAGAAGCCACAAAAAATGAAGCATATCTGTTAAAAGTCAAAGCTAATAAAAATAGCACAATACAACTCCCTATGGAAAAACCTAACATAATTTTTTTATTCATTTTTTACCAATTCCTTTCGCTTTTCTAGAAACAAAATTATCATACAAAAATTCTTTCGCTAACCATTCTATATTGTATCTTATCTAGATATGTTAATTGTTTATATCCCCCCTTCCTTTTAAATCTAAGTACATTCTGCGCTAAATTTAACTTCTCCCATCATTTTTCTCTTTCACCACCTTTTCATCTCATTTTTAACTATTAAGTTTATCTTCATTTAACAAAAATACATTCTCAATATTTTCTTCAAAGAATTGAGATATCTTAAATGCAAGCAATACCGATGGATTATACTCTGACTTTTCCAATGATATAATAGTCCTAGTTGTTACTCCAACACTATCTGCGAGTTGCTGTTGTGTAATTCCTTTTGCATTGCGTAATTCTTTGATTTTGTTTGGTACACCTATTCGCGCCTTCAACCTTATCTCCCTTCAACTCTCTCATTGTATATGAATTTTATTTCACATGAATTTTATTTCATATTACTATTATCCTATGCTGTTGTCAAGTTTTTTCTATACTGTTCCGCGACAAATGCATGAATGATCCTCTTTTTCTGATTTGCCTGCTGTCTCTTCTTTAAGAATTTAACACTTCTTCTAAATACTTAATTGAGCGCAACCCAATTACATACCGTTTTTTTCTCATTGACAGTTTATGTCTTGATACTTCCGCCGTTTTTAAGATACTTAAACTCAATTTTCTAATAATGTTTTAATTTGGGGCTGCTATCTTGTCTATGGTTGTGTTTGAATCTTTCACGAAAGATTACATCCGGATGTCAGTGCATACTTTCTATGCTCCAATGCCCTCTAACTGCTCGGCTTATCAACTCAATATCTTCTCGCAAACTGCTGATAAAATAACGATCTTCCTCTTTCTCTATTCCATCTTTCTCCAGGGTTTTCGTCTCCATAACTTCTTGGATTTCTTTCAAAAACTTTTTCTCTTTAAAATATTCTTTCACATCTTCGTACATTGTTCCCTGATTTCCTTTCAAGGCAAGGACATAGTCGGCATGTTTTTCCTAATCTTTTCTGCACTCCCCTTTTGCGTTCCCATTGCATCAATCGTAATTACCTGACCCTTTATTTGTATTTTTTCCAACAATTCTGGAATTGCTGTTATCTCATTGCTTTTTTCCTCTACTGCCTTTTGTCCAAGGCGCAACCCATCTTCCTTACTCCATGCAGAAACAATGTGAGATGGTTTTTCTTCCTTCCTTTTATTCGCGCACATGTTTTTCCCATCAATACATATGATTTTTTTCAACAGTTCCCCATCATTTCTGCTTAACCGTTCCTGTCATTTCGCATAAAGCTATTGTAAGATTTCAGGCGAAATCATCCCCATAACCCGACGGATTGTGTCATGACACGGATGCCCATTTTTTAACTTAATATATTTTCGCAGATAATCCTGGTGAGCTTCTGCAAACAGAGCGATTTCTACCCAGTCGTCTGCATTAGCGAGTGTAGCAAACAATGCAATAACTAAAATATCTTTTAATGTATGACGCACTTTTCTTTGCTGACTTTTATCTTCAATATATTCCATCCACTCTAACAATTCTTGCATAAATCCCCCCTTTTTCTTTAATTTATCAGAAAAAAGGGATGTTCACAATTTATTTACTCATGCGTTTGTCGTGATACTGTTCTTTTCAGAGCAAGTTTCGCCTGAGTAACTCAAAACTCACTCCGTGATTTTTCCTACTCGGCAAACTTGATGGGGATTTCGCTCCCCATACCCTCGACATCATCATATTTTTCAAATATGTATATTAGCTCCTATCTTGATAGTCGCAGCGTGATTGTTCCATCACGGTAATAAAAAAGATGTTTACTGCTACACTTTTCATAGCAATAAACATCTTTTTCTAAATTACTGTTCTTCTTTCTGATCTTGGGCTTTTAATATTGCAAGAACATCTTCTACGGTTCTTCCCGAAGCAACTACCGCCCGGAACAATGTTTCCTTTTCCTGCTCCTCAATTTTCGCCTGAATTTCCTTTCTTTGTGAACGAAGCTGCTTCAATTCATTCTCTACTTCCTGAATTCTTTCGTTTACTGTTACAAGCTGCTCCTCCAAAGTAAGCACATTCTGTTTTTTTCTTCCTCTTGGCATAGTCAACCTCCATACAATTATTTTTTCTATTGTATCATGTTTTCAAGCTATTTTCACAGTAATTTTGTATTTTCCAATACAGTTCCCTCTATCGGCTTATATATAAATAGAATTTTTATAAAAGGAGATTTTATGCTATGGCAAGACCAAAAAAAGAAAAAGCATTACGGCATACACATCAAATTATGCTGCGTCTTACTGATACAGAATACGAAATTATATCTTCTCAGGCAAAAGCCGCAAATCTGCCTTTGGCAGAATTTGCCCGTAGACAACTTATGAACAAAAGAACAGTTCTAAAATATGAACTGGTGGCTGATCTGCCGGAATTAAAAAAATTAATTGCCGAGTTTGGAAAAATAGGAAGTAATCTAAATCAGATTGCCCGGTACTTCAATAGCGGCGGTATTCATTCACAGGAAGTACAAAAATCACTCCAGCAGAGTCTTTCTAAAATCTATGAAATGAAATACGAAATCTTAAAACTTGCCGGAAACTTTTCTTCCCAAAATATATCTGCCCCCACTCATTCAAGAGGTAATGAATATGGCAATTCTTAAGCATATTGCAATTAAAAATATGGACTACGGAGAAGCACAACGTTATCTTCTGTTTCAACATGATGAACATACGAAAAAGCCAATTCTTGATGAAAATGGAGAACTCATTCCAAGAAAGGAATATTACATTGACGGTATCAACTGCGATCCCTTCTCTTTTGATTTGGAATGTAAAGAGTTAAACGCACAATATCATAAAAACCAAAATTTTAACGAAATCAAATCTCATCACTATATTCTAAGCTTTGATCCGAAAGATACCGAAGATCATGGATTAACCGGAGAAAAGGCACAACAACTCGGATTAGAGTATGCTCAAAAAAATTTTCCGGGACATCAGGCTCTTGTATGTACCCATACAGACGGAAATAATGAAAGTGGAAACATTCATGTACATATTGTAATCAACAGCCTAAGAAAATATGATGTAGAACACCAGACATTTATGGAACGCCCCTGCGATGCCCGTGCCGGATACAAGCATCATCTAACACCGACTTATCTTATTTATTTAAAGCGCTCACTTATGGATATTTGCCATAGAGAACATTTGCATCAGGTAGATTTACTTTCTCCGGCAGAGAAAAAAATCACAGACAGAGAGTGTCGTGCAAAGCACACCGGACAGAAAAAACTGGATTCTCTGAATAAAGAAATGTTATCCAAAGGAATTGCCCCACGCAAAACTGTTTTTCAGACACAAAAGGAATATCTGAGAACCGCTATTGAATACACCGCTGCTTCTTCCTGCAATATCGAAGAATTTCGAGCGACGCTTTTGAAAAACTATCAGATTACTTTAAAAGTAAGTAGAGGACGTTTCAGCTATCTGCACCCGGAACGAAGCAAGTTCATTACCGGAAGAGCACTCGGTTCCCATTACACAGAAAATTATCTGCTTTCCATTTGGGAAAAGAGGAAAGAACCCCAAATACAATCTCACACAGGCTCAAAACTTTTCACTCCTCATTCTGCTTCTACTGTTACGGAAGAAAAAGAAACTACAACCTTCTGTTTTATAAAATCAGACCTGCGTCTTGTCATAGATCTGCAGCAACGTGTCAAAGCACAGAATAATCCGGTTTATGCCAGAAAAGTAAAGCTTTCCAATTTACAGCAAATGGCAAAAACCATTGCTTATGTACAGGAACGTGGCTATTCCACAGAAGATGATTTGATGACCGCACTGACCACATCACAGTCGGAAACTGCCAACTGCCGAAAGAACCTCCGTTCCACACAACAGGAATTAAAAAGGATCAATGAACAAATTCATTACACCGGACAATATCTTGCAAATAAATCTGTTTATAGGGAATTTTTACACGCAAAAAATAAGAAACAATTCCGACAGGAACATCTGTCAGAAATTACACTTTATGAAACTGCCCGGAATTTCTTAAAGCAACACTCAGAAAATGAAACATTGCTTTCTATGAAATTATTAAAATCGGAAAAAGAAAGACTGCTTTCCATTAAAAATATGCAGCGTCAGGAATATCAAAAAAGAAAACAATACGAAAAAGAATTGCAGACTGTATGTAAAAATGTAGAGATGATTCTTCATGGAAAGTCTGATTTTGAAAAGAATTCTGAAAAGGATATACCACCACGCTAACCCTTATGCTCCAAAATTTCTTTCTATTTTTGTTGTATTCTTTTGTTATCTGTTTTATACTAAAGGCAAGATAGAAAAGGTGGTGATTTAGTGGAACTGGAAACAACGCTATCGCAAACAATTCGTACTGCAGGAAGCAATTCAGATTATGACTCTGCTTGTAAACGGCTGCTTTCTGAAAAAATCATTCTTGCTTGGATTATGAAGAATTGTTTAGAAGAATATCGGGAATGCAGCATTTCAGAAATCATTGAAAAATATATTGAAGGTGAACCGCAAGTCGCAGAAGTTCCGGTTCTGCCTGATCAGACCAATCCCTCTTTAATCAAGGGAGAACGCACAGAAGATAAAACCATTACGGAGGGAACGATTACCTACGATATTCGTTTCACAGCAACTGCACCAAAGTCTGGTGAGTTCATCCGTTTAATTATCAATGTAGAAGCACAAAACAATTTTTATCCCGGTTATCCGTTGCTTAAACGCAGCATATACTATTGCAGTCGTATGATTTCTGCTCAATATGGTACTGTATTTTCATCTGCACAGTACGATAAAATTCGCAAAGTCTACTCCATCTGGATTTGTATGAACCCGCCAAAATCCAGAGAAAATACTATTACCCAATATTACATTGCAGAAAAATCGCTTGTGGGACATGTTACCGAAAAAGTGGAAAATTATGATTTGATGTCTGCTGTTATGATTTGCCTCGGCAAACCGGACAGTGAGAATTATCACGGAGTTTTAAAATTATTAAATGTTCTGCTTTCTTCAGAAACAACACCGAAGGAAAAAGAAAGAATTCTCCATGATGATTTTGATATTGCAATGACGCAGAATTTGAAAAGAGAGGTGTCGCTGATGTGTAACTTAAGTCAGGGAATTGTTGAAAGCACTACTGAACGAAATACTTTAGACAGTATCCGCAATCTAATGGAAACACTAAACTTGACTACCGAAGAGGCTATGGCAGCTCTGAAAATTCCAGAAGCAGAGCGCCCAAAATATGCCTCCATATTAAAAGAACTATAAAAAGAACAAGGGAAGCCTGAATACACAAATTCAAGTTTCCCTTCTTTTTATTTCCTTTTCCGCTCTCTCTCATTCTCCATAACCGATTGTGGCAAGTTCTTCGCATTTAAAGCTGCCTGTTTTAAATGCAGACGGTCTAACACAGAAGTTCGTGTTCCGATCTTACGGGGCTTTGTTGGCAGATTATTCATTCTTCCATCAATCATATTATAATTTTGTTCCTCTGTGATCTCTGCACTTCTTAAATATTCTCCATTTTCATAGGCTTTCTGCCAATTTTCCAAAACAGGTTTCCCACTTTTTCCCCGTATTTCTTGTGGGTGCAGATAGGAAACAATCTGTTCTTTGACTGTTTCGTCAAATCCCGTTGTAACCTGATCCACGATTAACTTTCCAGTTCCATCTACCACTACCCAAGCAGCATTTTTCCCGTATATCGTATGCTCCATCAGGAAAAATTCTTTTCCTTCCACCACCAGATTATCGAAGGCAAGCCAGCTTCCTTCTTTCCCTTCAATATGAAAATTGGTAGTGGCAAGAGAAATCAATGTACTGGACGAACCATTCCGAATAAAACCTGCTAAAACAGTAAATCCCTCTTTTTCCAAATAATAGGCTGCCGCTTCCCCATTTTTATCCAAAATCAGTACGTCCCCAATGCTTAGAGCATGTCCGGAAAAATTTTTCGGTAACTGCTTTACCAAACGGTTTCGGATATTATCCGGTGTTTCATCATACCGCATCCAACTTCTATATACTTGTTTATAATCTGTATAGCGTATCTGAATATGTTCTTTTTGTAATTCTGCATAAGAACGAAAACGCTTTTTTCTGTTTTCCGGAATTTCTCTAAGCTGATACACTGCAAATTGATTACCTGCCATAACCGCTTCTCCTATATTTCCATTTTTTCATTACAATTCCGCTTCTTTCTTACGGGTGTGGGACGTTTCTTCTTTTTTCTCCTGTTTCTTTAACAGTTCCTTCCGCTCTTTTAAGGCTTTTAGCACAGAAACTTTTCTTCCCATTGTTCCCTCTGGTTTTGCCTGCTCTGCTGTATTTTCCCGTTGTTTTTCTGCCAATATTCTCTCTAAATCTCTCATTGCCTTTTGTACCAACGGACTTTCTTTATAATGGGGAACTAAATCAATCAAGTCTTTGGAGATTTCCCCTCCAGACATCAATTCGTATTCTCCATCATAAATGCTACCATCTTCCAGGCAAAATCCAATTCCTTTTATTCCATGAATGCGATCCTCTGGAATCATTTTATATTTTTCTACGGCTTCTTCCAATGTCAGATTTTCATAATGTTCCCCCATAGAAGGAAATTCCATACATTCTGCAGCATAAAAAGAAATTTTGGATTCTTGTACCGTTTCCTGTGGTGTCCTTCCCTGCTTTTCTGCTTCTCTTTCATCAAGATACTGTTCTGCTCGCTTCATGTATTCCTGTAATGTCCCTGTTTTTTCCAACGAAATCGGATTTATATCAATCTTTAATCCAGCAATCCGCATTCCATTTTCTTGAAGCAAATTAAAAAAGACATCTTCCCTGATGTCCCCAGCATAAGAAAGCACCACGTCAAGATCAGAATCTTCCCTATATAAAGTTTCTCTTGTGCGGCTTCCATATACTCTTGCTGCCAATAAAGTAATCTCTTCATATCCAGCCTCTTCCAGTTCCGCCTGTGCATAACAAAGTACCGATTCTTCAATGTTCTGACGGCTCTCCCCATGCAACAGTTCTTCTTCCCGTATATCAATCTGTGAAGTTGGTGTCAGTTTCCCTTCATATAATCTCTTTTTCTCCCCTTCTATTACAGATTTTTTAAGTTCTTCATAAGAAAATGGCGCGCAAGGTAATTCACCCATTCCTTCCTCTCTAAATATCCAAGAAACAACTTCTTCTTTAGAGGCAGTTATATTCTCATAAAACTGTCCACCAATCTCACGAAACGCTTGGTCATAAATGATATATTCATAGCCTTCTGAAATTTTCTGTAACATCACATACCCATATCCGGATCGGAAAGCCACGTTATTTTCTTCACTCTCCATCAGGGGTTTTAATGCCTCATACGACTTCTGCGGAAAATATTCTGCCCGTTCAACCTGTTCCTGAAGCATTTCACTATCGATCTTTCTACATGCAGTCAAATCTGCCCCTTCCTCTAATAACAGTGTTTTTGCTACTTCTTGAAGTGTAACATCAAAGGTATCGTATACCCCTCCATCTAATTCTTGAAACTCTTGATCGTAAAAGGTATAATCATACCCTTCCTCTGTTTCCTGAATAAAGAAAAACTGTCCCGTTGTTTCTATCTGATAAGCCGCTTCTCTTTCTGCTTCTTCGAATAAACTTGCGTTTGAAGTTTCCACCTTCTCCTGCTTTTTGGTAATCTCTTTTTCTTCCAAATACTCTCTGATTGCTCTCATAACCTCCTGATCCAGACCATTTGCCAAATCCTGTGCAACCACTTTACCATCTCCATTTACCAGAACTGGCGCAACCGAAACTCCATATTCGTTATGCTCCATGAGATAGAAATGTTCCTTCTCAATTTCCACTTCTTCTACCGTATGCCATAAGCCTTCATGCTGTTCCAGTTCCATCGCTTTGGTATCCATACCAATTTTTATTTCTTTTTCATTTTGAATACGATCTCTTTCATTTCTGTCTATTTCCAATTCTTTCATTTTTCCTTCCAATTCCTTAATAAACTCTCCTGTTGTTTTTCGTATTGCGTCCATGAAAGACCTCAATTCCCACATCTTCAGATTTTCACTCCACCCCGCAATATAAGGAAAAGAATAGTCAGAAGTATCCAGTCCAAAATATTGACACACCGTATAGGCAATGCTTTCCGCCTCTATCTCCTTTGTTCTCTGATCTTTTTCCTCTCCCGTCTGTTCCAATACTTCCCTGTCATGCAGCTTTGCATGGGCAATTTCGTGAATAAGTGTTTTTATCGTCTGGCTTTCACTCATATCTTCTTTCACAACGATCTCTTTCTTTTTATTGCTGTAATACCCCTTTGCTTCTCCTTCTGTTTCACCAAAGCGGATAGGCACAGGGGATAGTTCTTTGACTGCCTGTAAAAACAAGGGAAAATTTTGTACCTGCCCCGTTAAATCCGGTATTGCAAGTTCCGGTAACGGCTCTCCATACGTTTGTGATATATCAAATACACGGACTACCCGAAAATCAGAAACGACATGCTCCACTACTTCTGTTTCTGGCTGCCCGTCCGGTCCCAAAATCGGCTCATTTGTTTCCGGATCAAATTTTTCCACCAGTTCCTTTTCTTTCCTCTGTGAAGGAGCAATAATCTGAATTCCCTTCTCTCCCTTTTTCACCTGACGATGAAAATTTTTCTGCCATGCGGAATATCCCGCTACCAAAGTTGCTTCTGGTCTTTGCAATGCAATCAAAACCGTATTATTAAAGCTGTAATTATAAAATTTTGACATGGTTTTTAAATATTCTGTATACCGTTCTGAGGTAAATAACGCTTTTACACCTTCTTCCAACTGCTTCGTAATTTCATACATTTGCTGCTCTCTATTTCCTGTCATAGACAAATCCTCCCTAGTAAAAATGTCCCGCCAGTTTCCTGACGGGACTTCCTCTTTATAACTGCTGTTCCGGCTTTTTCTTCTGCATATTTCTGTTTTTCCAGCCTTTTTCCATACTTCTTTGTGTGGTTTTCAATCTGCCAAGCACTGAAGATTTTTCTATTTTTCCTTTTCGACCTTCTGACACTCTGCCTGCATAATTGACTGACCTTCTCGGCAAATCTGCCACCTGATCTACTTCTTTCTCCTGATCTTGCGGCATTTCCTTTTCATCCATATTCAAAAGGGAGTTCAGTTCTGCAAGCCTTTCCATCTTCTCCTGCAATTCCTTTTCTTTTGGAAAAGGCTTCGCAGCTTCCTCCTGTGCTGTTTCCAACTGCTTCTGCAGTGTTTCCAATTTTTGCTCTGTTTCTTCCATTTTCTTCTCAATTCCACTTAACGCATTACTGATACGCTGTAAATTTCCAAGAATATCCTTTCCCATCTCAATCAGATAACTGCATTTTCTCTTAATGGTCATAATGTACCGTTGATTAAACGCATCAAATTTTGCGTATAAAGAAAAGTCATGAAACGTTCCTATTTTTCCCTCTGTATGAATAGCTTTTAGTCCTTCACATGCTGCCAAAAGTGCGGTTCCTGCTTCTTTTTTATCCGTAAAGGTTTTATTGGAAACAATCATGGAAAAATCTTCGTTCTCAAAAATAGGACGGACGGCTTCTGCATCGGAACGAAGCCCCGCAAGGCGTTCTTTCTGTGCTGCAATCTGCATTGGATAATTCTTTGCAATATCCGTTTCCAGTTTATATTTCTGGCTGGTATGGTTTGCTTTTAATAATTTCAATTTACTTACCTGTATATCCAGATCCATTTTTTCTTTGATATAAGGGTTTCCTGTTGCCAGTGCCTTAATTTCTGCATACGACAATGCTGTGTCATCGACATCTTCACAGGCACGAACAGGGGATTTGCTTGTCATAATCTGGGAAATAAATTTCTGTTTATTCTCCAAAATCTGCCACATATACGCATCAAAGGTATTCTCTGTCACATACCGGAAAATCTTTACTTTTTTATGTTGATTGCCTTGCCGCAAGATTCTTCCCTCCTGTTGTTCCAAATCTGCGGGCTTCCAGGGGCAATCTAAATGATGAAGGGCAATCAGGCGATCTTGAATGTTTGTACCTGCCCCTAATTTCGGGGTAGAACCCAGTAAAACCCTGACCTGACCGGAACGCACTTTTGCAAAAAGTTCTGCTTTTTTTGTTTCCGTTCCTGCTTCATGAATAAACACAATTTCCTCTTTTGGTATCCCTTTTGTTACCAGTTTTTCCCGAATATCATCATATACATTAAAAGAACCGTCACTTTTTGGTGTTGATAAATCACAGAAAATAAGCTGTGTAGAAAGCTGCTCCTTTGTTTCTTCCCAAATAGAAAAAGTATTTTCCACACAACGGTTAATCTTGCTGTCTTCATAATCTGGAAGCATGTCATTGATAAGACGCTGATCCAACGCACATTTTCGTCCATCATTAGTGATTTTAAGCATATTATCAACGGAAGCGTCCACACCTCCACTTCTTACAATTTCCGCACGTTCCCCAAACGCTGCCACTAATTCCTGTTGTTCTTCACTTGGCTTTAGCACTTCATTGATATACTCTGCTTCCGGCACAGGTAAATGCAGCATATCTGCAGTCTGAATATCCGCACTTTCTTTAAAAAGAGAGATCAACTCCGGAAGATTAAAAAAGCGGGCAAACCGTGTTTTTGCACGATAGCCCGTTCCTTCCAGTGACAATTCTACTGCTGTCACTGTTTCCCCAAAAGTTGCCGCCCAAGAGTCAAAATGTCCCAACTGTAACTTTTGCAAAGTATCATATTGTAAATACCTCATAATGGTATATAGTTCCGTCATACTATTCGAAACGGGGGTTCCTGTGGCAAAAGTAACACCCTTTCCTCCCGTCAGTTCGTCCATATATCTGCATTTCATAAACATATCTGAACTTTTCTGTGCGTCAGTCTGTGCAATCCCTGCAATATTTCTCATTTTTGTATAAAGAAACAAATTTTTGTAAAAATGACTCTCGTCTACAAACAGCCTGTCTACCCCTAACTGCTCAAAGGTCACCACATCATCTTTTCGGGTATCGTCGTTTAATTTTTCCAGTCTTTTCTCCAGACCTTTTCTCGTTTTTTCCATCTGCTTTATGCTATAACGTGGACTGTCATCACTCTGTGCTTCTTTGATTGCCAGCATGATTTCTTCTATCTGCTGTTCAATCATTGCCATCTGACGCTCTTTTGACAGTGGAATACGCTCAAACTGGCTGTGTCCAATGATAATTGCATCGTAATCTCCTGTGGCAATCCGAGAACAAAACTTCTTTCGGTTCGCCGGCTCAAAATCCTTCTTGGTAGCTACCAATACATTGGCTCCCGGATAAAGCCGGAGAAAGTCACTCCCCCACTGTTCAGTCAGATGATTCGGCACAACATAGAGATTTTTCTGCGAAAGACCAAGCCGCTTACTCTCCATTCCCGCTGCGATCATCTGGAACGTCTTTCCAGCCCCTACACAGTGTGCCAGCAATGTGTTTCCTCCATACAATACATGGGCTACTGCATTTTTCTGATGTGGCATCAAGGTAATTTCCGGTGTCATTCCTACAAATTGAATATGACTTCCATCATATTCTCTGGGACGGACACTGTTAAAAATCTCATTATATTTCTTACACAAGGCTTCCCTTCGGTCTATATCACGAAAAATCCATTCCTTAAAGGCTTCTTTAATCATATCCTGCTTTTGCTGTGCCAGCATAGTTTCTTTCTTATTTAATAATCTGTGTTCTCCATCAGCGTCCTGTATGGTATCATAAATCTTTGTATCCCGCAGATTTAACGCATCTTCCAGCAAACGATAGGCATTTGCACGGGCTGTCCCATAGGTAGCAGTTACCCTTGTATTCCCATACGTATCCAGCGATTTCCCTGAAATATTCCACTGTCCGTTTACCGGAGCATATTTTACTTCAATCCGGCTTCCAAGATAATAGTCTGGCGTCTGAAATAGTTCTCCCATAAACTCGGTGATATACTCTGCGTCCACCCACGTTGCACCAAGTCGGATTTCAATTTCTGATGCTTCCAATTCTTTTGGCTGCACTTTTTCAAGCGCCTGCACATTCACCTGATAGCGATCGTGATTTTCAGCAAATTGTTTTGCTACTTCCAGCTTTATCCGGACATCCCCTGATAAATATTCATCTGAAGTTTCCCACTTTTCCGTCAATGGATTTTGGAAAATAACTCCGGTTAATTCTTCAATAATCTCTGCCTCCGGCTTTCCTGTCAGTTCTGTCATAAAGGACAAATCTATTTTTGCACGTTCTGCTAAAGACAGAGCAAGTGCTTCACTTGCAGTATCCACACGCTCTATCGGTTCTGCTTTTCGGATTGTACGCTTATGAAAAATATCTGCTTTTCTTTTTAACTTCCCCTCTTCGTCTAAAAATTCCAAAGAAGCAAGCAGACAATAGCTGCTATCCTGTGAAAATGCCCGACGGTTTGCAGCGCTGTTGAGCAGTCCATATTTTTCTGTAAAAGTATCATAGGTTTGGTTTAATTCCTTTTGAATACTCTTGATTTCCTCCTCACCGGCATCTTCCATCTGGCTGTCAATCAACTTTCTGGTAATATCCCGAATCTCTATCATGCCTATGACACGTTCTGTTGTCACAGCAGGTAAATCCATACGGTTCATTCTGGAATTTTCCCGATAATACACCTGTTCTCCAACCTTTGCAAAACTGAAATTCTTCACAGACGGATCAGCCAGAATGGAGTCTTCTGTTTCATTTAAGTCCAATTCGTCAAACTCTCTGACTGTAATCTGCCCTTGAATGAAAGGAATAACCTCTTTTAACTGTTCTTCCAAAGAAGTTTCTTTTCTCGGCTTTACTGTAACTTCCATTCTTCCATACTGATTGCTCTCAAGCGCAAAGTCCCCCAGCACCATTTCCGGATGTTCTACAAAATAAGAATTGATTTTATATCCCTCTTCGGTTTCTCCCACTTCCACCCAAGAAGGCTTCTGCAGCACTGCCCGATCCCGTTTTTGGAAAAATAAAATATCGGATACTACATCTGTTCCGGCATTTTTGCGAAACGCATTTTCCGGCAAGCGGATTGCACCTAATAAGTCTGCTTTCTCTGCAAACTGCAATCGCACTTTTTCACTTTCTTTATCCATCGTCCTGCTGGAAGTAATCACTGCTACTACACCTCCGGGACGTATCAAATCTAAAGACTTCACAATAAAATAGTCATGAATCATCAAAGAATACTTATCGTATTTTCGGTCTGATACCTGATAATTTCCAAATGGCACATTGCCAATCACGCAGTCAAAAAAACTTTCCGGATATTCTGTTTTTTCAAATCCTTTTACCTCTATCCGGTTCTTTTGATAGAGCTGACCTGCAATCTTTCCAGAAATCGGATCTAATTCTACACCATACATCTGAATGCCCTGCATATTCTCTGGAATAAGTCCCATGAAGTTTCCCACGCCGCAGGAAGGCTCCAATACATTTCCCGTAGATAATCCCATATTTTCTAAAATCTGATACATGGCTTTGATCACCGTAGGCGGTGTATAAAAAGCATTTAACGTAGAAGAACGTGCCTCTTTGTATTCACTTTCACTCAGTAAACCTTTTAGCTCCTGATATTCCTGACTCCACTCTTCTTTTCTGTCATCAAATGCCGCTGAAAGACCACCCCAGCCAACATATCTGGATAAAATTTCCTGTTCTTCCGGTGTTGCCAAACGATTTTCTGCTTCCAGCTTTTTTAATAAAGAAATTGCTTCTATATTTCCACGAAACTTCTCTTTTGGACTTCCAACACCCAGCGCATCATCTGTAATCCGAAAGTTATTCCCTTCTTCTGCATATTCTTTCTGCTGTGGAATGGTATCTTCTTTTGTTTGATTTCGTTTTTGTGGAACAGCCGTTATAATTTCTCCGTCTGTACCTATCACATCTATCGTATCGGCAACTTCGTTATCAGGCTGTGAGAAGTTTGGTTCTTCTAATTTTTCCATGTCAAATGGCTCTTCCTGCATAAAATCAAACAGGGATAATTGTTGATTTTCATTCTCAACAGATATTTCTTTTTGCCGCTCCGGAAACAGTGTATACGTCCCTTCTATATACTGATGAAGAATTGCAAGAGTTTCCACACGTTTTTCATAATTCTCAAATTCTAAAGGTAAAGCTGCAATGGCTTCGTCCATTTTTTTAACCAGTTCTTCCGCTGTTTCTTCCTGCTCTAACAGAAGTGGTAACTCCCGTCTTGCTTCTTCCCCCAAAAAACTGTCTGGAAACGGGCGTTCAATCTCCTCTGGCAGCCGATAATAAAAAGAAACAATACGCTTTGCCAGTTGTTCTCTCTCATAAGAGGGCATTCTTGTATAGTCTGCCGCTTTTAAATAAAAATCCTGATCAATCAAAAACTCAATGCGCTTTGCCACCTGTGTCCATTTCAAAAATACGGTAGCCTCCGGGTGACTATAAGAACCTCTTTCCAGCTTTAGTCCTTTGCTATCGTAATCCGCATGAGAGTGATCTGCACCAGAAAGGGCATGACTTCTTCCGCCAATCCCATAACTTTCCTTTACAAAATCCGCTTTCTCTCTTTCGCTTTTATCCTGAATAAAAAAAGCATAAGTACTAAGCCTTCCATCACGATAAGAGCCGCCACCAACTAAAAACGCATCAATCTCATCTTGTGTAATAAAAATAGGATGTTCCTCCCAAGCAAACCCTTCCCTTGCCTGATAAGGAACTGCCTCTTTTGCAAATTTCTGAAACTGTTCTAAAACTTTGTCCGGGCGGTAAAAATGAAAGCGCATGATTTCTTTATCTTCTTGGTAATACTCTGCCAGCGCTTCCAATCGCTCATTCAAATCTGCCAAATACCCCGGCTGCTCCAGTAATGCGCAGACCTTTTCTGTAACCGTCGGAAAAGTATTATGGAATACTTCTGTATCTTCAAATACCAGTTCTGCGACGCCCTCTGCCATATCCCGTTCCATATAGATTAAAGCGTCTGCATGTTCTTTCAGCGCATTTTCTCTCGCAGCATCTAAGACAACCTGTGGTGCATACTCTCCCTGTCTGAGCAACTGGTGTATTCTTCCACTGGCTTCCTCCCAAGATAAGAATACTTTATCGAATACGGTATCATGTACCGTATGTCCCACTGCAATCTGCATACCTAATTCATCATACCAGACTGCATACTCCCTTCCTGAAATCTGTAACCCAATGCCGCCTTTTCCATATTCTTTTTGGACAAATTCTGTATACGCTTCTTCTGGCTGCTCAATCATAAAATTATAGATGATCCGTAAATGGCTTCCAGTCCGGTTTCCTCCATAGCGCAATACTTCATCTACGATTTCTGCCGGAATTGTCACTTCTTTTGCATAAAGAGCAGCCTGCCTTTCTTCAATTTCACGAATCTGTTTTTCTACGGGAGGTAATTGGGGCAAAGAAAGAGCAGAGGCAATTTCGTCCTCTGCTCCATCGAAATCCTGTTCTGTTTGTTCCTCGCTTAATTGTATACCAATTCCGTCAAAACGCTCTCCTCTGCCATCTGCTGGAGATTGTTCATGTGTGCCAAAATCCCAACTTTAAAGAAATCCAAACTTTCATGTAGATATGCTGATAAATACGGCATTGTGTGAAAGAAAA
>PPYF01304806.1_pt1 | contig 18762 bp, 21 predicted proteins | sample 1559871 | NCBI WGS metagenome assembly PPYF01 (sample SAMN08240021, study PRJNA423297) | Human gut metagenome, whole genome shotgun sequencing project. | reverse complement strand
GTCCAGATTGGCAGTTCCGGGGACTCCGTCCAGATTGGCAGTTCCGGGAACTACGCCCAGATTGGCAGCTCCGGGAACTACGCCCAGATTAACTGCACTGGAAGCGATTCCGTGATTTGCTGCGCCGGACATGGCTCTATGGTAAAAGCGCCGATTGGCTGCTGGATTACACTTGCGGAGTGGAAATACGATAGAGCAAAGAAACGATACGTTCCGGTATATGTGAAAACGGAGTATGTCGATGGCGAAAAAATCAAAGCGGATACGCCGTACATGCTGGAAAACGGGGAGTTTGTGGAGGCTGAGAGTGATGGAGAATAAATCTGGCAAGTGTTCCAGCTGAAAGTACCGAATTGCACCGGATGGATGGACGGCTTGCGACGGCTGCATTCACGATGAAGGTCTGAAAGACCGGTATGAGCCGATGACCAACGCCGACCGCATCCGGAACATGACGGATGCGGAGCTGGCAAAGTTACTCAGCACCGGAACGTTTATTTGCGAGGGGCTTAAAGATATCTGCGAGAATATGCCGGGGTGCGAGGAATGCAGGTTGGCATGGCTCAAAGCCCCGGTGGAGGAAAACGAGAAATGAACCACCTAGGCGATATAACCAAAATCAACGGTGCAGCCGCTCCAGTTGTGGATGCGGTCATCGGCGGCAGCCCCTGCCAAGACCTGAGCGTTGCCGGGAGAAGAGCCGGACTTGCCGGGGAACGGTCCGGGCTGTACATGGAGCAGATCCGAGTGATAAGGGAGATGAGAGAGCATGACAGAGCAAATGGACGGTCAGGTGAGTTTATTCGCCCTAGATACATGGTCTGGGAGAACGTCCCCGGAGCATTCAGCAGCAACCACGGAAAAGACTTTGCCGCAGTCCTCGAAGAAGCGGTCAAAATCGTCGAGCCGGAAGCCCCCCCTGTGCCTATACCTGAAAAGGGATGGCCAACTAGCGGATGCCTCATGGGAGACGGATGGAGCGTTGCTTGGCGTGTACTCGACGCACAGTTTTGGGGAGTTCCCCAAAGACGACGTAGAATCGTACTTGTCGCAGATTTTGGAGGCCTCTCCGCACCCGAAATACTATTTATCCGCAAAAGCGTGTCAGGGGATTCTGAACCGGGCAGCGAGACGAGGGAAGGATTTGCCGGAGGCTCTGCGGAAAGCACTGGAAGCTCAGTCTATTGCCTGCAAGGGAACGGAATAGATCGCGCTGACACAGCCAGATGCAACGGCAGGGGCTGGAAAGAAAATGTGAGCTATACGCTTAACACCATCGACCGGCCAGCGGCCTGCGCCGGGTTTAAGCTGGGGAACAGCGAAAAAGCCAGGAGTATCGGATATTGCGAGGAGCAAGCGCCGACCCTGAACGCAGAATGCGGCGGGAATAAGCCTGCGATACTGGACATGTCCCACGCCTGTGATGTAATCCGGGATTGCGGTGGCATTTCCCCATCCTTGCAGGCCAGAATGGGGACAGGTGGGAATCAAGTGCCGCTGACGTATCAAATGCAGGGATTCGGCGATTATCGCGAGGGCAATGTTGCAAGCAGCTGCAAACAGCGGGATTTCAAGGGAAGCACAGACCTTGTGTGCGCCGTGGATTGCCGGAACGGTACGGAAAACGCTGACGTAAACGGAACTTTGCAAGCCAAATCAAACGGCGGTACAAGCTATAATTTGCAAAATGTTGTCAGTGAAAACATGCTGGCGCGCCGCCTAACTCCACTGGAATGTGAGCGGCTACAGGGATTCCCGGATGGCTGGACAGACATCGGGGAATGGGTGGACAGCAATGGGAAAACCCGGAAAACCACCGATTCTGCCCGGTACAAAGCCCTAGGAAACAGCGTTGCTTTACCACCATGGAAGTGGGTACTGAAACGGTTATGCGCCCAGTACGAACGTGATGCAACCATGGCAAGTCTTTTTGATGGCATCGGTGGGTTCCCACTTATCTGGGAGCAGCTGAACGGGAAAGGAAGCTGCCTGTGGGCGAGCGAAATAGAGGAGTTTCCTATGGCGGTAACGAAGAAACATTTTGGATAGACCATTTTCGTGAGGTCACGGAAATGGTTTAACCGCCTCGAAATCGACACTGTTAGGAGAGACCAATGACACGAAAACGTTTTGTAAAGCTGCTCATGTCGAAAGGCGTTAAGCGGAACAATGCAAACAGGATTGCGCAAGAGTTCCGGAAAGGGTCTTTGCCCTATGAATTTGCATGGATAGCTTTGGAGTGGAGATTTTTGGGAGAATGAAAACAAGCGATAAGCCCGGGGCATCCCGGGCGGGAAGGAGATAACGATGGAAGAAATCGAATTGAAGCCCTGCCCGTTTTGCGGTGGTAAGGCAGAGTATATAATCAACAGCAACTACGAACGTTGCACAACGCATGGATGGCAATTTGGCATCAAGTGTACTAACTGCATGATTGAACTGCCTATGAGAGATTTCATCGTAACGGCGGACTTGAAATCGAATGGGGAAATTACGTTTGCCAAAGACGATCGTAAAAAGGCCGCCGATATGTGGAACCGGAGGGCTGACAATGGCAACGGTTAAGTGTGCACTGGGCAAGCGAGGGCACCCGTCTCACGAATGGAACGACGGCAAGAAAGACCGCATCTACTGCCTTGGACGGGTTGACCTGATGACGGATTACCCGCTACCGGAATGCTTGGCTTGCCCCGATTTTGCCGACAAGGCGCAGGATGACTTGGAGAAATTTTATGGGAGGGCTGAAAATGCAGGCACTGAAATGTGATTGCTGCGGACGCCTATATGAGCATTATGACGGTAGGAAGGCGTTCCCTAAGTCACAATCAAATTCTATCGAGTTGAGAGACACCGATATTGAAAGGAAATACTGGCAACGGGATCGTTTTGACCTGTGTTCTTCTTGCATGATGAAGCTCGAGGCCTTTTTGTACAGGGGTGCTGACAATGGCTAAATCGGTGCTTATCAGCATCCGCCCGGAGTGGGTGGAGAAGATTCTCAGCGGGGAAAAGACGCTGGAAGTCAGAAAGACCCGCCCGAAGCTGGATACGCCGTTCAAGTGCTATATCTATTGCACAAAAGCAAGTGTTAAGTATCAGACAATCTGTGGTTGTCATGTGCTGAACAGCGATGAATTGTATCGTCACCCAGAGCAGGGAATTAAACACGGCGACAGCATAGAACTAATGCTGTGTGAAAACTACACGAAAGACAATTTCTTAAACGGCAAGGTCGTCGGCGAGTTCACCTGTGACCGGCTTGAAACCATCAAGGCGGCAACAGAACCGTATGGAATCTACGATGTTGATGATGACTTTGTGGCGCAGACTGGGCTTGTGGACGGTGCTTTGTGGGACTACGGGAAAGGTGCAACACTGTACGGCTGGCACATTTCCAACCCAAAAATCTACGATACGCCGAAACAGCTGAGCGAATTCAAGGGGTTGCGGAAAACGAAATTTGGATATGCGCCTGTTGAAATCAAACGCCCGCCCCAGAGTTGGTGCTATGTGGAGGAATTGAAATGAGTGATTACATTAGCCGGGAGGCGGCAACTGCTGGTTACGACCGGGACAAGATAAAGACGCCATTCGCCAGAATCGTCGTGGAAGGAACACCTGAAAAGCCGTACTACAACATCTGGTACTTTGACCCAGCGGATGGAGAATGCCACATTGGGTTTGGCTCATACTGCCTTGATAATGTGCTTAATTGGTTTGCAGAGGAATTCGAGATCACAGAACCCCACACAGACGTTGCGCCGGTAGTGCATGGGCGGTGGGAGTGTGTCTACGATGATAGCACGGGTGAGACTGATATAACTTGTTCCCATTGCAAAAACACCAGAACCGTCAATGGATGTTTTGTTTCAACCGATGGAAAGTCATGCTATTTTGAAGATGATTATTGCCCTAGCTGCGGCAGTAAAATGGATTTGGAGGAATAATCATGGATTTGTTTATGAAAACATCAATTTTTGGAGCTGCGTTAGCGGACGTTTACAAAGATGAGGAAGATCGTGAGCTACCGGCACTCCCAAAGATGGATTTGGGCGGCGATTTCACGGAGGATTTAACCGCTATGCTGTTCGCAATGCGCGTTGTTGCGGGGCGAATTACCCATAACAGTTGGGATATTTTGGAATTTACACACGTTTTGAACACGCTCGCTGTTCAGCACCTCTTGGAGGATAAGGAGGATAAGGACGATGACAATTGACCGAGCAATTGAAATCCTTGACCCGGAACACCGGGAGCATTACGAAAGTATAGACCCCGTGATTGAGGCCTGCCGGATGGGTATGAAGGCGTTGGAGCAGACACGGTGGATTCCTTGCAGTGAGAGGTTGCCGGATGACGGCGAATTTGTGCTAACGTATAAAAACGGGCAGTTTGAAGTCCAAGAATATGAAAAACGTAGAAACGGTTGGATAGGCGGTGGTGGTTGGTTCTGGTCACTTGCCATGGTCTCCCACTGGATGCCGCTGCCTGAACCGCCGAAGGAGGTGCAGTGGAATGAGTGAAAGACAAGAACACCGTCAGCGCCTTAACGCTAGAATCGCTTACGCCGCCGCTATTGAGCGGTGGGCGAAGAATTTGCCGTCACGCATTCGGTTCTTTGCCGTCAGGCGGTGGCTGAAAGAGATGCCGAGGAAGGAGGATTTTTATGCGGTTGATTGATGCTGATTTACTTACAACTGAGATTATAAAAATTTCTGGTGTTATACATAATTTTAATGAGGATGTGGCGATTTGCTCGGTCGATAGCATGCCCACCGTGCGAGCTGTGCCACTCGCAGAGTTTACGTGTGTGCAGAAGCAGCTGATTTCGTGCAACGCCCAACTGCTAGACGCGAAAGAAAAAATGAAATCCATGGTGCCGGTTGTCAGGTGCCGGGACTGCGCGTCATTTGAGGAAATAGGTAAGTACGATGGGGAAGAAATCAAACTGCCCCGGGAGGAACTGGAAAATGGTTCTGTTTAAGCTTAACTCGCTGAATAAAGAGATCGACCGAGTGTATAACGAGCATTACAAAGACTGCAAGCATCAGGAAGTACACGATTTTTACAGGGCAACGGTGAAACGATTCAGAACCGCCTACCAAAAGGATCGTGTAAGGGTCACTCCCATAATCTGCTGCCGAGAATGCAAGAACTGGAAACCGGATGGGAGCAAGGCCGCCCGCAATTTCAGCGACCTATTGGAACGGTATGGTGCGTGTGAGATTTGCGGCGGAGGGCGTTTAGAAAGCGATTTTTGCAGTTACTGGAGAATACGGGAGGTCGGAGAATGAGCAATGAACTCACCTACATGGACTGCTGGCACTTTATCGCCCCGCTGATTCCGGTGAACACCGACTACACCATGGACATCTACGTCATGGTATTCAACGCCCTGAAAGACGCGGAGAAAAAACGGATTGCAGAAAAGAAAAAGGCGAAGGAGGAACAACAGCAATGAGCAAGAAACCGGACTATCTCACACTGTGCTCCATAGCCGCCCAGAAGGCCGGGACGAGCTACGGGAAGTACATGGCAATGCACGGATACCACCCGCCGATTCAGGCCGATGTGGAGGAAGTGGAAGCCTCGCAGGGCATTTCTAAAATATGCCCCCAGTGCGGGAAGGAATTCACGCAGGGCAAGATCAAGCAGAAAATCTATTGCAGCTTCGAGTGCCAGAAAGCCCACGCCCAGAGCGCCGCTCAAAGGAGATACCGTGACAGGAAAGCGGCGGCTGACGCGGGATAAAGAAACGGGGCGGTAATGTGGAGTACAAGGACGGCAGGAAGTACTGCGTCGGGTGCTGGTATTTCTTCGGATACTACGAAGGCAGCCGGTGCTGCAATTACATATTCGTCCGCGGGGAAAAGAGGCCTTGCCCGCCTGGGAAGGATTGCACCGTAAAGAAGAAGGAACGGAGAAAAACCCGGAAATGGTGCTAGATTTTTGCGGGAATCTTTGCTATTATTACGGTATAAGAAAACTTTTCAGAGCCTTGAGCCGAAGCACCATTATGGTTGCTTCGGCTCATTTACTTAAGGGGGTGACAAGGCTGAAGCTTTTGGCAAGCTATGTGATTCCGCTTGACCCGAGGACGAAGAAAAATTCCCAGATGATCGCGGGAACCGGGGCGAGATGCCCGGTATGCGGGAAACGGGCAAAGCAGTACATCCGGCAGGGGCACGCCAACACGGAGTACTCCGCCCGGGCTGGGCGGTATCTTCGGGGAAAGCCGAAAATTCCCATATCCGGAGAGGTGCATATTGTCTACCGGCTGTATATGCAGACCCGCAGGCGGGTGGACGACCTGAACCTGTATGCTTCCCTGGACGATATCCTCACCCGGGAGGGGATATTGAAGGACGACAATATTTCCATTATCCGGAACCGGGACGGCAGCCGGGTGTTCTACGACAAGGAGCACCCACGGGCGGAAATCTACATTTACGAATACAGAAAGGAGGAAGACAATGCAGCGGGGAACGAAAATTTACACCGTTGACAAATTTTTGGGCATCAACGAGGCGGCGGACGGGGACACGGAGCTGAAAATGGGGGAGGCTTCCAGAATGGAGAACTTTCTCATTACCGACGCCTACAATCTGACCCTTCGCCCGGGAATCCAGCGGGCGGACTTCGCCGCCGAGCGAACCCCAGCCCCCATTCTGGGAAGCTGGGCAGGGCGGGTCGGAGAAGACGACCTTCTGGTGATCTGCGATTTTTACCAGAACGCGGACAGGCTTTTCGTGTACCGGAGAGGGGCGGACGGAAACCGGCATATCGTCCACCAGCAGACCGGGGCGCTGGGGCTGACCTCCGGGGAAAACGCCATGGTGAAGATTTTCCCCTTCGGGGGGAAGCTGTACGTCATGAGCAAGGGGAACACGGTGGTATACAAAGACAGCACGTTTACGGCAGAAGCGCCCTATGTGCCGCTGGTGGTCACCGGGGCGGCACCTGCCGGAGGGGGCACCACGCTGGAAAACCTGAATCTTCTCACGGCGCTGCGGCGGATTGAATACAGCGCCGACGGGGAGGCCACGGCCTACGTATTGCCGGAGGAGGCCATCGGGGTGACGGCCATCACCGTGGACAATGTGTCGAAGGACGTGGCGGCCAGCGGAAGCTTTGATTCATCGAAGCACACCTATACCTTTACCACCGCTCCCATCAAGGGAGTTGCCAATGTGGAATTTACCTACACCACGGATGCAGCTAAGGCGGCGGAGAACCGGCTGAAGATTCTGGGGTGCCCTCTGGCGGAGGCATACAACGGTGCCACGGACACAAGGCTGTTCGTTGCCGGGGACGGGACGAATCTGTGTTACTACACCGGGGTTCCCCAGTCGGGAGAGGTGACGGCGCTGTATTTCCCCGCCATGAACGAGGTGGCGGTGGACATGTCCGGCTCCCCGGTGACGGGGCTTGTGCGGCACTACTCAAAGCTCTTGGTATTCAAGCCCGACGGCGCATTCACCATCAGCTATGAGCCGGTGACCCTGACGGACGGCAGCACCATTGCGGGGTTCTACCTCCGGGCGGCAAACCGGGAGTTCGGAAACGACGTGCTGGGGCAGATTCAGACCGTGGAGAATTTCCCCCGGACATTCAGCAAGAACGGAATCTACGAATGGCGCATCACCTCCAGCTACTACAAGGACGAGCGGTATGCCAAGCGGGTCTCTGATAGGGTGATGAACTCCCTGAACCGGGCGGACAGCGCCGGGATCGTGACCTGCGATGACGACTACGACAAAACCTACTACGTGTTCCTGAACGACGACGACGGCACGGTGCTGGTGAACCGGTACGCCCTGGCGGGGGATGGGGGGTTATGGTGCATTTACAAGTCCGGCCTCTGCAAGAGCGTGAAAAACGCCATGGTGCATGACGGGGAGATGGTCTTCTTCACGGACACGGACATGTTCTTCTTCTCTCAGGAGGGGCTTTCCCGGGACGCGCCGGTGACGGCCTCCGGGGAGGCCACGGCCATTAAGGCGGTATGGGAATCCGGCTTTCAGGCATTCGGGGCGGACTTCCAGCGGAAGTATTCCAGCGAGATTTACGTCTCCATGCTGCCCCAGGACAAGTCCAGAATGATTATTACGGCGGCGACGGACAGGCGCAGCGAGTACATGGAGAAGGAAGTGGCAAACGAGCTGTTTTCATGGAGCAACTGGGATTTCGCGGACTTCACCTTTGACCTGAACGACACCCCGAAAATCAACCGCATCCGGCTGAAGGTGAAGAAATTCGTCTACTATAAGCTGATTTTCAAGGTGAACACGGACGGGGCGCTGGCCACGGTACTGGGCTATGACCAGAAGGTGCGCTTTGCGTCCATGGCAAAGTAAGGAGGAGCTATATATGATAACGGTACAACAGGTTTTTGATACGGCCATCCATCTGATGGACGAGCAGAATGAATCCAACGGCGGCACGCAGACCGTGGACACCGACGAATATCGGTTCCGGACGATCTCCATTCTGAATACCGCAATCCCGGCACTGTATCCATACTCCGGGACGTATTCCACGGAAGGGACGGGGCGGCCGTTCCCCGGGATTCTGGCGGCGGAGGATTACAAGAATCCGGATTTTACCCAGGTCATTCCCCTGGACGACACGCTGTGCCTTGCGCTGCTGCCCTATTTTCTGGCGGCGCAGCTGCTCAGCGGGGAGAATGAAGACCTGGCGGCGTGGTTCTTACAGCGGTACCGGGAGGCGCTGCAAGACCTGAAAGGGAAGCTCCCGGGGGAATTTGAGCCGATTTCCACGCCCTACGGGCTGTTTTGACGAAAGGAGAAATCACATGGAGGAAAAGAAAATCGAGAACGTGACCCAGGGCGCGGGAACAACCGGGGGGGCGTGGTACGACAGCCTGGGAAACAAGCCCAAGGACGCGGCGTATATCAACAAGATGTACGACGGCAGTCTGGAAAGCCAGAAGCAGACGCTGGCGTCGGGCTACGAAAACAACGTATCCAACATTGACGCAAGCATGGAAAAGCAGCAGAAGGCCACGGACGCGAACCTGAACAGAACCTACGTGGAATCCGCCAAGGCGGCGAAGAACTACGGGGAGGTACAGAACGCTTACGGCCTGACCAGCGGCGCCATGGCGCAGGCGAGACTTGCCCAGGACAATCAGCTGCAAGCCGACCTGACCGCCCTGAGAGCGGCGCAGACGGATTCCGACGCCCAGTTCGAGCGGCAGCGGAATCTGCTTGCCAAGGAATACTCCGCCGCCATTGCCAAAGCCCAGGCGGACAACGACTACCAGCGGGCGCAGGCGCTGTACGCCGCCGCCAAGGCGGACGAAGACCAGCTGATGCAGATGCAGAAGGACGCCGGAAATCTGATGGCGGGAGTGGGGGACTACTCCATTCTGGCAAAGCTCTACGGCCTGACGGACGAACAGCTGGCGCTGCTGAAGTCGAAGCACGGTGGCGGTGGCGGCGGAGGCGGCGGCGGAAGCTACAGGAGAAGCGGCGGCGGTGGCGGCAGTTCGGACATCACCATTGAGGATCTTCTGGCATGGCTGTACGGCGATGACGGCTCCGGCGGGTCGGCCGCTTCCGGGTCACAGAGTAGCGGCGGCGGTGCGCCGAACCCGGCCGCAAAACGTCGGGAGTATATCTATTAAGGCCGGCAGATCAGGAGGTTTACAGTATGGCGGTTACGAAGGATGAATCATGGGGGAAGATCAGGGAGAAAGCGAATAGGGAATATCAACGGGTGCAGTCCGTGAAAAAGCTCAGCGGCACATACAATCCGGTGGAGAGGGAGAAATCGCAGCGGGAATACCGGGACGCTCTGGTCGCGCTTGACAACGAGGCCATAGGTTACAGGAAAAACGCGGCTCTTGCCCAGAAAGAGTATGACGACTATGTGAATTCTCAGGAGTTCCAGCAGCGCAAGCGGGAGGCGGCGACAAAGCTGACGCGGAATACTCCCATGTCGGAGGTTCCCCGGAACGCGCCGCAGATGACGGAGGTATTCGAGGACGAAACATCCAAGGGGCTGAAAGCCAAGGCGGATTATTGGAAAAACGAACAGGAAAAAGCCATTACCACCCGTATGCGCCAGCAGGATATGGCGAAGGTGAACGCTCTCCCGGAGGAAGACCGAAAATTGCTGGCGGATTATGTCGAAAACAAAGATATATCCGAAAATTTCTGGGCACATTTCGGAAGCGGCGGTTCTTCCTTACTTGCGGCAACCCGAATGGACAAGGCGAGTCAACCTCTGGTGGACAAGTACGGCAGGGATGCCTTCGACGCCATGGTTGCCGCCTACTCATGGGATCTTCATGAGCGGCAGGCGGAGGAGAAAATGGCGAAAGCCGCCGAGGATGTGTCTACCGTACCCGGAGCCATTGGAAAGAGCATAGAATCCGTTGGCGGCAAGCTGTTGAATACGCCGAACGCATTCATGGGCAGAGTGGGCGAACTCATTAGTCCCAAGCGGTATCCCACGCTTGAACCGGTGCGGTCGAATGACCTTGCTTCCATCTACTACGACGCAGTCCGGGAGGAAACCGGAAAGAATATCGTGGGCGAAGGGGACAACGTCGTAAGAAACGCTTTGGGCTACGGCTATCAGGCGGCTATGTCCACGGCGGATTCCCTGACCCGGCTGGCTGTCCTGGGTCCCACCGCCTCCCTTGGCGCGGTTGCTATGGATTCCTTTGCGTCCGGTGTCCGGGAAGCCACCCAGAAGGGCGCTACCCCTGCCCAGGCCTACGGCATGGGCACGGTCAACGCCATACTGGAAGTCCTGACGGAAAAGGTATCCATGGACAAGCTGCTGGACAAGGCCAAGGCGGGGGCTACCAAGGATTTGACCAAGTTCCTGCTGAACACCATCGGTCAGGACGGTGTGGAGATCAGCGAGGAAGAAGCGAGCCTGGTTGGCAGCACCCTTGCCGAAGCGGCCATTCTACAGGAAAAGAGCGAGTACAACCGGGCCATTCAGCAGCTTGTGGTTGACGGCTATTCCTACGCCGATGCGAAAGCGGCGGCGGCCAAGGCCATCGTGGACGAGGCAAAGGAAACCGCCTTTGTCTCCGGTCTGTCCGGCGGTCTGTCCGGCCTTACTGCTATCGTGTACAGCAATGCCGTTGCAAGGGCAGAAGAAAAGGCAAAAGGAAAGGCAAATGCCACCCGGAACGCGCAGGAAGCCGCCGCAGCAGGTGGTGTACAGCAGACTACAAATGACACGCCGAATACACAAAATCCCGCCACGCAGTCACCAGTGACCCCACAGGCGAATCCAGCGCCCGCAAACGCCCTGAATGACGCAATTGACGCGCTGAAGCAGACCGGCAACGTCAGCAACAAGACCGTGGAGAAGATTCTTGCCGACCCGGCGGCTATGGAGCAGCTTTCCCGGCAGACGGGGCTTGACCTGTCTCAAATGGCCACGGCGTCGGAGAAGCGGAACGCGGTAAAGGCAGCCGTCCGGCAGATGGCCGGTGACACCGCCCCCACCACCCTGAACCGGGAGGGGGCGCAGAGCCTGATCGAGGACATGGGGCAGGAGCTGGCGGAAAGAGCGCCTGCAAGGCAGGAAACGCCGGAGGTTTCGCCGAAGCGGCAGGCGGTGCAAAATGCCTTTGACCGGGTTCTGGGCGTTGACACCGGCACTGACGGGAATTATAATCAGATTAACGGGAATCCGATACAGGGAGGTATTGAGAATGCAGGAACAGCAGAGCAAGGAACAGCCCAAGGGGCAGGAAATCAACTATACGGAGCTCCTGGAGAAGGAGTACAGCAAGTTCAAGGTGGCACAGAGCATTATTCGCAATCTCAGGAATCTGGGGCACTCGGACAAGGACATTTACGAGGATCTGGAGAGTTTCTATTAAGCGAAACAGCCCAAAAGGCGCTGTCGGAAAAGGGCAGCCCGGACGTCCGGATGTATCAGGATTCGGATGCTCAGACCTTTGTGGACGCGCTGAACGAGGGGCGGAACTCCGACGTGAAAAACGGCTGGTGTGTGTCCCCGAAGGAGGTTTCCGACCTGACCCAGCCCGGGGTAAAATCCTATCTGGCGGAGAACGGGCAGGCCGGATTTGTCATCAACAACGGGGACATCGAGGCAGTTTTCACCAACAAGGCCAAGGGCGCGCCAAAGGGTCTTGCGGACAGTCTGATGCTTCGGGCGTTAAGCGCCGGCGGCAATAAGCTGGATTGCTACGGGGAGACCCTTGCGACCATATATTCAAGATATGGCTTTGAGCCGGTCGCCCGGGTGGAATTCAACCGGGAGGTAGCCAACCCCGGATGGGACGCAAGCAAGGGGGAACCCTATGTTTACGTGATGAAGCACAACGGGGACAGCGCGGACACCGTCGCTCGGAAGATGGGCACTTATCCGGAATACACGAAAGACCAGCTGGAAGCACTGCCCACCTACGGCAAGAACGACTATGACGCCGCCTTGGCCTACCGGGATTCCCTGATGGGAAAGAGCAGTCCACAGGTGGCGGACAGTTCCGGGAAGTCCACGGAGGGCGGACAGGCTGTGGACACGGTGGGAATGCAGAATGAGCCGTCCGGGGATTTGGAAGTATCGCGGACGGTAAGCAACACCGGACTTCACAGCAAGGACGCGGACATCCGGCAGGGCTATAAGCAGATGGTCAAGGGAAACCCGGATGCCGGAATTTACGACGCCAAGCACAACGCGGACACCACGGCCACGGCAAAGGAAAGAACCAGTACCCCGGAAAAGGTTCAGGCGGAATATGACTACCTTATGGGCAAGGACGCATGGACGGCGGAAGACCTTTTGACCGCCAAATATGTGACCAAGAATCTGGTACACTCTGAAATTGACGGCGCACAGAACCAGATCACGGAAATGAATATGAAAATCCGGGAAATCGGGACGAACGCCGGACAGGTCACGCAGGCATTCGCCATTTCCGGGACAATGGCAGATTTGCAGGATTCAATGACCGCCGCACAACGGGCACGGAACGCCATTCTTGACATGAAGCGGGAGGATTCCACATTCCGGCAGAAGGAAGGCGGAGAAACCTACAAGCAGTGGCAGAAGGACATAGCAAAAAATATTGACCGGATTGCAATTGCGGTTGAATTGGTGGATGACGGAGACAGCGCAGGAATGCGGGACATTATCCGCCAGATCGCCAGGGAAAGGAATACAACGGCGTGGTTCGGCACATCTCAGAATCTGACAGGAACAGCAGAGCGGATTCTTGGGAAAATGGATTTTGACGACCTTAAGACGGTTGCAAACGCCCAGATCGCGGCAATGTCGGATGATTTCCGGGCGCGGACGAAGACGGAAATTGCCATGGGAATCCGGAAACAGAATATGATTGCAAGCCTTAAAACGTTTGCAAGAAATATCACGGGCAACTCCTTCGGTGGGCTGATGGATTCCGCAAGCGACAGCACCGGCGGAAGGATGATGGATGCGGTTCTGTCCAAGTTCACAGGCCGGAAGACTGTGGGAAACGACTTCAAGAATGTGAAGGCCTATGCAAAAGGCGCAGCGGACGCGGCAAGCTTCGCGTCGCTGTGTGTGGAGCTGAACATCCCGATTGAAACGGGCGCGGGCGCCTCCCTTTCCACAGCTATGGGCGACGGCGGCAGCGGGAAATACATGGGCAGGACTTTCCGCTCCACCGGCAACGTTGCTATGCGCGCCATGTACGCATTCCAGAAGTACATGAGCTACAACCTTGAGGTAACGGACAAAATCTTTGAGGGCGGAACGAATGCGGCGATTTCCGAAAGCCTGAACAACCTGAAAAATGCGAACCTTACAGAGGAACAGATCGCGCAGCTGAGCGAATTCACCGCGAACCGGCGGACATTCAAGGATGCAACATGGAAAGACAGCGACGGCAAAACCCGCGGCTCTGATCTTTCCAGAGCGGCGGCGGGGTTCAAAAGAGGCGCAGGGGATATTTTCGGGAAACCGGGAGAAGTCGCAGTAGATGCCGTGATTCCGTTCGCGTCGGTGCCTATGAACGTGACCCAGACGGGCATTGACTATTCGACGGGCGTTGTTAAGAGCGTCGGGGAAGCTATTTCCCTCATAAAGGATGCGAAAGCCGGAAAGGAAATCGACGTTGCCCGGCAGAGGCAGGTAGCTTCTGACTTTGGCCGGGGCTTAAGCGGCGTCGGAATGATTGCCATGTTTACAGCGGCGGCTGCAACCGGCGTTGTAAAGGTCAATGAGCCGAAGGACAAGGACGAAAAGGCACTTTTACAGGCCGAAGGGAGAAGCGGCGCACAAATCAATTGGAGCGCCCTCAAAAGAGGACTGGACGGCGGGAGTTCGGAATGGCAGGACGGGGACATTATCACAAGCCTGGACTTCCTGGAGCCGTTCAATACCCAGCTATATCTCGGGTATGAGCTTTCCAAAGAGGACAGCGTTGCCGACATGCTGAAAGCGTATCCGTTTGCAACCGTGAAATCTGTGTTCAATTCTCTGATGGACAGCCCCATGATGACCGGCCTGTCCGGTGGGGTTGATTTAATAAGCGGTGTTGTTGAAGCGGACGATGCTTCCGGCATAATGGACGAACTGGCCGGGTATGCCGGAGATACCGCCGGCAGCTTTATTCCGCAGTTTGTCAGGCAGACGGCACAGCTTACCGACGGCTACTACAGGGACACCCGGGGGGAGACCTCAGCGGAGTATGCCATAAACAACATTATCGCCGGACTTCCGTTCCTGTCCCAGACCCTTCCGAAGAAATACAGCGGACTGGGAGAGGCGCAGGAGCGGGGCGGGTTCTTCAATACGTTTGTCGACCCGACGAAAACCCAGACTTACCGCAAGAACGACGTGACAAACTATCTGGAAGAACTGAGCGGGAGCCTTGACGGTGACACCAGCTTTATCCCGGACAGACAGGCACCCATGTCTATCCATGTAAACGGTGAGACGGTCAATCTGGACGGCGAGGCAAGGGAAACCTACCAAAAGACCTATGGCGAGCTGGTGAGCAGCTATTACACCGGGCTGATGGGCAGTGAAGCATTCCGGAATCTTTCGGACGAGCAGAAAGCGAATGCCCTGAACCGGGCGAAGACCTACGCCACGGAACACGCCCGGGCGGCGGTTTCCGATTACACGACGGACAGCCCGAAGGACGCTAAAACCGTGGAAAACAGCATTATGCAGGATTTGGTGAGATCGGAATTTTCCAAGGCGTTCGACACCATGGAGCCGGATGCGCTGGGGCAGGCCTACAGCATTTATGAATCCCTGGGGAACGCCCAGAAGCAGGAATTTAAGAACGGCACCGGCGGCAGAATCGGGTACTACATAACCGCCAGGGAGAACGGCGTAAGCGGTGAGACGTTTGCAAGCCTGTACGGGGTTTACAAGAATCTGGACGACAATTCCGGAATGGCCGGAAAGGACAAGGCGCAGGAATGGGCACGGACACTGGGAAACGCCTATGAATCCGGCCAGATCACCAAGGCCGCCCACGACGCCCTCAAGGACAAGATGGTTTTCCGGCAGACATTCTCCATTGAAACGGAGAAGTTCGACGCCATGACGGAATCCGGGCTTTCTTCGGACGTGGCAGACCGGATCATCAAGGGGCTTGCAGACCTTCAGGGAACCGGCAGCGTGGACAAGGACACGGGGGAGGCCACCGTTACCAACCGGGACAAATGGGGCTATATCGCGGCGCTGGACGGCCTGAGCGACAAGGAAAAGGACCGGGTCATGCTGCTGTATATGCCGGACTATAACCCCGAGGCGGAGAAGCCCAACAAGACGGAACTCAAGTATGCCTATCTCCGGGGCAGGGGGTATTCCGCGGAGCAGTTTACGCAGACCTATGGAGTCACTCAGGAGTTCACCAAAAAGGCGGACATGATCGCCGCATGGGTGGCGCTGGGGTATTCCAGCGAGGAAGCGCAGATGTTCTACAAGCTGTATAAAGGGAAACTTGTGTGAATAATGGGAAAGCCGCCCCGGGTTTGGGGCGGCTATTTCTTATGCTGTCAGGCCGGTTTCGATTGCCCGGAGGGCTTGCAGGTGCTGCTCTGTATTCCGGGCGTACCAGCATTTTTTCTTGCTGTGCCAGCGGTAACCGGCGGCTTTCAGGGCGGTACGGGTCTCGTCGCTGGGTTTATCGGGGGAATAAACCTCCACGCCGTCAAACTCGGGGTTGATCTCCACCCGGAGGAATCCGGCTTTCTTTTCTTCCTGCTTCGGTTCCTTCGGCGCGGCGACCCGGGCAGTTTTGGGGACGAACTTTACACCCCGGGCGTTGTCTTGCAGGCAGCCGAAGTAATAGAAATTCACGTGAAAATAATCAATCATGCCGTCGCAGTCGTCAAAGCTGAAGGACTTCACGTAGCCGTCCACGGCTTCGGCGGCGGCTTTCAACTGGTCAGAAGGGCATTTGTAATAATCACCGCGCTCTGCCCAGATGCGTTCAAACTCGGCCTTTAATTCGGCGTCGTTCCAGCTGCTGAGGGTGAAAACGCTGTTGCGGGTCATGCGGCGGAGAAGGTCGTTCTTGTCTTCCTCGGTCAGCTCCTCGAAGTCCTTATAGATCTTGCAGGGGGCTTCCTTCATGTCCACGTGGAGCTCCTGGCACATGGAAGCGTAGGAGGTGCGGACGCTGAATTTATAGGTGGGGAACTGCTCCTTGATGAACTGGCGGACGAGCTGGGCAATCTCTTTCAGGCTGCGGCCGGATTCGTAGTTGCTGCCCTTCCAGCCGTTGGCGGTGTAGAACTCGCTGCGGGTGCTCTGGGCGGTCTCTGCGGTGGGGGTCTTGGCGGTGCGGTTATAGGCCAGCTTTAAGACGGGAAATACCGCGTCATACTCGGCGTTGATGGCTTTCATGGTCTCGGTGTCGCCGCCGTGGTCGGGGTGGTGCAGCATGGCGAGACGACGAAATTCCTTTTTCAGTTCGTCAAGAGTGGTGCAGGTGGTGAAGTATTTCATGTTGGTTTCCTCCTAAATACTTAATAAGTATGATTTCTTTTTGAGGGGAATTAAATCCCCTCTTTTTTTAATTGTTCGGCTCCGATTCGGAAAATTTCACTCGGCTGTATGCGATCCTTTACGGATTCCACGAACTCGATTATTTCGGAATCTTCGTCTTTCCTAAGGCTTATTTGATATCGCTTGTAGGTTTTTGCATTCCAACGGTTTTTGACTTCGGAACTTGTCTTTCCTATTGACATCGCCCCCCATTCATGATATTATGATGGGCAAGATGGGCGACCTGCTGCGAACAGGTACGCGGCTATCCCTCGTAGATTTAGAATCTGTAGAAATGCCGGTTCCTGCTTACATCAGGGGCCGGTTATTTCTTTGCTGCCTGTATGACACCAAAGACAACCACGGCTAACAAGTTAAGTAGTCCTATGACTTCTAACGCTGTCATGCTGTCACCCCCTCGCCTTCGTAGGTTGGGAGGTCTAGCCGTGCCCCTCTTGCTTGCCAATGTTATAGCATACTTGCTAAGTATTGTCAACCCCCAATTTTACTTTTTTCAAAATATTTTTTCAGCAGCCCAAAGCCTACCCTTTTTCCCGCTTTAATTTAATTATTATATCTGAATTATTCCAGCTTTTTTCTTTTCCATAGATTAAGCACTCCACGGCCGCAAGCACCACGCATTTTACACCGCTGTTCACCCCCTGCGCTGCATTATTACAGTGCGGCGCTTTCTTTTTGCTTATCATGCATTAATTATCGTTATTCGATATTGACAAACGTTCGTTTATTGAATATTATAGAGATTAGATAAATGTTGATTTCCGAACTTTTGGAGGTGGTTTTGATGCCAGGAAACGAAAATTCCGGCGCTGGTATCCCGTTTCGGATGCCGGAGAAAGAACTGAATGCCGCTATCAAAAAATACAAACAGGATTTGGCGGAAGAGCGATTTCCAAGGGCTTCGTGGCCGCACTTTTGCGCGACTCTGGGTTACACGGAGGCAGAGGTGAAAGAGTGCATGGAAAGAGGGCAGGATAGGAAAAGCGCATACTATGATAGAGCTGTGGCATTAAAAAGAATGGCTACATGGGTTCGTGGCCAGATTCTCAGCGGTTCGGGCTGGTCTGGACAGGTGCAGTCAAAGGGCATATTCGCCCTCAAACAGGATGTGGGCGACGGTATCAGCTACACCGACAGGGACGTGGGCACGACGACCCCGGCAAGGATCAATATCCAGTTTGGCGGGGATGATCCACGGGGCAAGAAGGCCGGGAAATAGTGAACGCCACAAAATAGTATTTTTGTTGCGTTCATTTTCTCCGAAATGTTTGGAGTTTATATGTGTAATCGGGAAAGCCCGAACATTTCAATTGTAATTGCAATCGGTGTATTCCAGCCGCGGACAATTGGGGTATAAATGCAATGGCTGTTGTGCCGCTGGTGCTGCCCTGGCTGGCAATAACTCCCCTGGCTGGTTGAAATATGGGCTAGAGTTGATGGGCTTTCTTTCGAGCTACCCACCCCCGGGGGATAGCGGGGAAGGGGGTGGGGTCATTCGATAAGGTATAGATATATGCGACACACCCTCTCTTTCCATTTCCTGGTTTCCGACCATTTTCTTCTCCCCGGCAAAATTCAAACATCAATACGGCAATAGTAAGATTAATAATATACTTAAAGCCTATATCTAAGATAAAGACTGGTATATACTTTATAGCTTATATAGCTTATATATAACCTATAGCTTTAATATTACTATTATAGCTTATATATAATATATAATATATATAC
>PPYF01208791.1_pt1 | contig 18764 bp, 37 predicted proteins | sample 1559871 | NCBI WGS metagenome assembly PPYF01 (sample SAMN08240021, study PRJNA423297) | Human gut metagenome, whole genome shotgun sequencing project. | reverse complement strand
ATTACCGTCAATACCAATTGAAAATCCAGTGACATTGACCATAACGATTGAATTTTTCAAATTGTTAAAATTGCTACTTCTTTTCTTTTTGAATCGCATTCAGAAACTTATCAATCTTAAGTCCTATGGTCCTCCTGCTATAATTCAATTTCTTCGCTATTTCTCCATCGGATTTGCGTTCTACATACTTTAATCCTAAAATATGCTTAATTTCAATATCCTCAGCAGGTAGTGTTTCCAAAAAAGTCTCAATATCTAATTTCATATCTTCAAAAAGTTGTTCATTACCTTTGAGGTCGATAATCAACTGGCGTACCATTTTTTCCCGTTCTGAGTTCGACTTTATAGTTGGACCAGAAACCACAAAATGGCATTCGGCAAATGGGAACTGCTGCATCGAACCTTTTACAACACCATACTGTTGCTGGACCGGATGCTCTTCATAATATTTAATCCTGCGCCGGATGCGCTTGATTTCTGATTCCAGGTACACATAAGTTGCCAGATATTCTCTTGTCAATACTGTAATCATAATACTTGTCCTCCTTATTATGCGGTTGTTCTTCTTGCATCAAATACCAATCCGGTACGCCTATAACTTGTCCGTTTTGAAATACCTCTGCACTTATCCCCACAATAAATTTGTTTACCACTATTACGCAAAAATTCTTTTCCACATACTGCGCATGTAGCTATACCAAATTGATTCGGATGATACGATTTTGAATTTGCCCCACGCCCTAAACTTGGTGTATTTAATGCTTCCTCTAATGACCATCCAAATTTATGTACTCTATCATGAACCGTGTACGGATTAATATTATGCTTTTTGCACATACCCAAAAGAGAATTATCCTGTTGCGACGGTGTCTCGAACGCCTTTTCTATTGTCCATTTTCTTTTCATAATCCTATCGTGCATAGTATCATAAGATAATCCAAGTTCTTCACACCAGGAAATCAACGGCTTTTCTTCTCCTCCATAGACTACTCTGATAGTTTCTCTCTTGTTACGTGCTTGTTGCTCTAAGGTAATCCATTTGCAATTTTCAGGCTCATAATTCCCATCAACATTTTTTCTCTCAATCGTAAGTCCATCTATATATCCGTTCTGTTTTGCCCAATCTGCAAAGTTGTCAAAACCATTCAGCCATTCTTCGCATACTTTAATCCCTCTCCCTCCATAATCTTTATATCTTCTACAATTTGAATTCAAACATCTTGTTTTCATGCCATGGTATATATACCAAAGTCTCTGATTATCTTTTTTAGGATTTCTTAATCTGTTAGCCATAATCATCCTCCATCAAAACGGTCTTCGCATGATTTTTACTTCCGCTGAAACTCCACTTCCCTTTGCAATAAATACAGCTAAACTGGCAAGTGAATCCGGTGCATCATCATTTTTATTCTTTCCATTTATCGTAAAACTGTAGACACTATTCATGAATTTTCGATACTCGATGCTTTGATATCCGCTATCTCGAAAATAGAAATTCCTTATGGTCTGGGCATTATCCCATATTCTTTGTTCTTTTCTTTGATGGGTCTTAGCAGCACTTCCACCAGTCCCAATCAACATTTGCTGTGCGAATTTTGATACCAAATTAATTTCTATGCCTTTTTCTTTTAGCATCCTGTCGATTTCATCTTTATACATCTCTCCACCAGCATTCGCCTCAAAGAAAGCATTGCTAACCCGGTTTTTTATTAATGCCTTTACGACCTTTGGTTGAGTGATGGTTTTTTCGCTATTGTCGTATACCACATCATGAATATAGACTGAACCATCACTGTAAATATAAGCTACCGGCATTGATAAATAATCAGAGCCACCCAATGCGACATCACAAGCAGAAACAATTTTTATTGGTTCTTCATTTGGGAGAACTCCATTATAAAAATTCATATGGTCAGGATTAAAGACTGCCCCATCCCTCTCAATAGGCTCCTGTTGACACTGGCTGAACCATGAAGCCATATCATCATTTTCCTCGAACTTTGCCCGTTCAATCCGGTAATATTTCGTGCTAAATCCCAGATTGTAGTCATAATCAAAATTGCTTTCGTCAGTTTCCGGGTCAAGTGCTGGAATTTTCAACACATCCCATCGGATATCCTTTGCCTCCGGATTATTTTCAAGAAATGCCATTCGATTCATATAGATATCATGCAAGCTCCAAATTGTTCCGTTGTAGACAACCTTGCACTTCTCTTTTTTACGTTTCATCAGGTTATTATCAAAAATCGTTTGCTTTCTTCGTAAAATATCCGGGCTAAGAACATCCTGTATTCCTTCCAAAATATCATCGGCAATCAACCACCCTGTCGCATCATACAATCCATTCAATCCAGATGTTAAACCTTTACCGGACAATGACTTATATTTTTTCTTTCTCTCCAAATCAATCGTATTTGCTTTGGCATCCGTATCAACTATTCTTGAATTTGGAAAAACATCTTTATGGCAATAAATAGGGTCTGTCCATATCTCCGTGACACCATCCAGAAAAGCTCCACCAGCATCCTCTTTATACGAACAATACAAATTACTCAGCTCCGTATTTCTGCAACAATGCCAGCTTGTACCTAATGTAATAATTTGCGTTTTCCCTACTCTTGCTGGCATATGAACAAATAATTCATCAAGCTGGTCATCCTCTAGCATCTGTAGCTTATTGACAACCTTTATCAATGTTTTACGGCGTGGCTCATAAAAACGCTGCTGTGGTTTTCTGTCTTTCTCTATGTATAAACAATAGCTATCTAACAAATAGGGTGCTTCAAATAGCATCGTATCCCAGTATAACTTGTCCCATTGAGGGTCAAGCGTCTGCTGTAGTCGCTGTAACGACCATCGTTTGATAAACCCAGAGTAAGATAACACGTATTTTCGTTCATCTGCACCCAAATCAGGGTTATCCTGCATAGTGTATTGAAGTTCGGACAGAAGAAGTTGCAAAATGTCCAAAGACGGCGGCTCTGTAATCTGCCGCTTTAATTTTTTGATTAATTCCCGGTGTTCCTGGAAATTCATAAGAAAAGCCTCCTTCCTCTGTTTATTTCGCAAAGGTCGAAGGCTCACTAGGCACTGGTTTAAATCGACATAATTTTTAACTTAATCCTGTTCGGGATGTTCTTTCTGCCATTTTTGATAATACCAACAGCTCGTTGCAAGGCTCCTGTTTATGCCACGAAGAACATCATAATTTTCGCATTCATATTCTTTATTCCAACCATGAACATCAAAATTATGCCCTAAGCAAAGTCTACGAACTCTTGATTTTGCCCAATCATCGCAGTCATGTTTCTTCCCAATCATAAATGTTGCCGCCCAAGGTGTTGCATTGGGACTACAATAGAAATACAGCGGCCACCAATGTCCATCACATAGAAAAGGCAACCTAAAACAAATATACCCGTATTTTTTAGTATGTAGTTGCACTCCCCAATGCATGGCATTTCTCCCATATACTGTAAGGTTCCCAATACTAATATGGCCTGTCATAAAATTCCACTTCATGTAATGCTTTATCTTACTACACATTTACAATTATCTCCTTCCGACATTTGCTGTTCTTGCATTTATACGGCATTTTCTTAATCCTTGTATCGGGATTAACCTTGAACTGCTTTTTCTGGCAGTAAGGGCAGATAACCCAACCTGCCTTTATATCCGCTTGCCCATCGAATCCATCTTTCGGCGGATTCATTGCTTTTGAAAAATCCATCTTAGTCCCTTCCATTTCAATTATTGATAGCCTATTATCAGCCATGTAACATATGCTACAATGTCCATCGTCACATTCAACTTTAAAAGGTTCTGGTTTGAATACGGCGATTGGCTTCTCAAAAATATATTTTCTGATGATTCTACAATCTGTAACTTTCCCCATGTTTACATTGAGTCCTTCTGAAATCAACCTGTACTCCTGCATTACAGATGGATATAAGTTTTCATCAATTTTTATTGTACAGTATTTCATAGGAGTATCATATTCCGTTTCTGGTCTTAAAAGCATTTATTCCATCCTCCCAGCAAACTTAGAAAATATAATTCCGATTCTTATGAGCACTATCGTTTCTCATCATGAGTGTTAAGTCGTTCCCACTTACCCACGCCAACGTATTTCCATCATCAAGGAATGTTATCTCATATTCGTCTTTTTCCTCATATGTTCCACCAAGCGTTTGCTCCATGTATTCCTTATAGACTTTACTGACATAAGCCTTTCTGTTAAACCACGTATCATTAACACATGGTACAACTTTGATTCCGCTTTCATCAATTACCATATTCTGTTCGATAGAAAACTTTGTGCAAAGAACAATATCCCCTTTATTAAACCTTCGTTTCATTTCTCTAACCTCGTTTCAAACCCTGCTGCCATCAGTTTATCATTGATTTCCAACGCATATCCGGCAAAACATTCCTGATATCGGTTTCCATAACCATCTGCGTATTTACACAGCTTTCTGCGCTTTATCGGATCTCCGTCCGACAAGAGCAATTTAATGCAATAAGCAAACGTCTTTCCGTTGCACCGTCCTGACCGAATTATATCTCGCTTTCCAAGCAGATAATCCTTCTGCCAGTTATACAATTGGATTCCAAAAGCCTGTTCAATCCTTTTGATTGTGTTATCATCAATCTTCATTCTTCCTTACCCACATACTTATCGGAGGTTGACCGCCAATCACATCCAAATGAATTGCCGGTCTAATTCCAGCCTTAATTTGCTTTAATATATCTGCCAAATCATCATCCGAAAAACGCCACAGAGAAATCACTTCATCGGTCGCAAACTGCTCATTATACTGCTTACAGGCTGGCAAATCGTCACATCCATCTGCTACAAATACGCTATTCTGTTCTGGAAATTCTACTGGATACATTTTTCCTCCTCATTGGCAATCCGTGAAGCCTCCGCCAATTGTTTTGTTGTATCTGCTCCCATGTACATCCACCACACATAATAAGGATTAATTCTCCTGGCGATACCGGCATATTGAAAGAAAAACTCAACTCGACTGGTTCGCGTAATGCATCAAGCATTTTCTGAGTTTCTTCGTCAATTAGTTCTGAATCAATATGTAACTCAGGAATTTCATCCATATGGGGTAGCACTATACCACTATCTGCTATTAAGAAGGGTTTTCTTTCTCTATAATCTTTTGGTGGCATAATCACTCAACCTTTCGCTTTATTCCAACAAGGATAATAGTAATGCGGCCAGCAATGCTTTGCTTTGTTTTCTTCGCACCACGAAAAAAAAGCCTCCCTTTTTTCATCATCCGTCATACCTTTGCAATACTCATCCCATTCCTTCTGGTTGAGGATGACCCGCTTACGTGTAACAACATTGTTAAAAATAATTCCAATTCCAATCGCTATCAACCCTATTACAATTAAAACTAATTCTGCAAAAAAAATCATGCTTCTATCACCCAATCTTTCTGAATCCATGAAACTCCATCACCCCTATATCTCCATTCTTCCATTGATGATACCTATCAAATAACGTAAGTCCCATTTGCTCCAGTACTTTTTCATCCATCATTCCATTTATCAATCACTGGCAAACTTCTGGTGAAAAATAGTCGGTTCGTTCTTCTACGCACAACCGGCACTTATAAATCTCGATACGTTTCCATTTCCCGTCCCTATACAAATTCTGCATTATAACCGGAAAAACACAACAGTTCCTGTGCAAACTCATATCCGTAGCTTGAAAATGTATGTACACAATCATCTGCTTGCAAATCCGTTACAAATATGCAGTCATTGTCAACATCAATTCGATATTTCCCAGGGTCTTGCTTGCACCGATTCAACCAATCAATATCTTCCATGCTCATCATCTCTATACCTCCGCTCAATCAATCCTCGTTCTCTACATTTTTGCAGTACGCCAGCAAATGCTTCGCAATCTGCCGCAAATCGCTTTTAGAATATTTCTCTGTCTCATATTCATCTAGCGCATTGGGATTAAACGCTTTCTGAATATAGTTTGTTCTTACAGTTCTCGTAGCCTTAATAAGCATAGATGCTACATCAATAGGCTCTGCCGATAGATTATGTTTCATTTTCAGTTCCTGCTTCAATTTATCAGAGTGGCACTGTACTTCCACTAATTCGGCTTTCAGGCAGTCAATATGTGCCTGCATGTCAGAAATTAGCTTGACTCTCTCCTGTTTCAAATCTTCAAAAGCCTGTTTATACCTTTCTATTTCTTTCAGTGCCTTGTTCATTACTTCTTCGTAAGCATATTCTTCAATGTAATATTCTGAACCAATAAGAATAATTGGAACATCGACATTAAAACTCCCATCATCTGTTTTTAATATTAATCTCGCCATATTACGCCTCCACCTCAATTAAACACCATTCATCTGGCACTTTACCACCAACGCACCACCCTCCATCATTCAATATAGTTGCTTGTTTACCACATTGAACTGTCTTTAAAGTCTTAATAGCTGAAACATTCAATGGACACTCACAACAGAACATTGGGCGCTTATCAGCTATGATTTTCTTGATTTCCATGCTCCAATCCCCTCATATATCCTTTCACAAAAGCAACATCCTCTACACAGCCACAATTCTTGCAACGATACTTCGGCAGGCCATTTATTTTTTCACGCTCAAAATTATGCCGCTGACAGGATTCCTCTTTCTGGTTATTCTCATTGATGTCCTGCATAATTTTTATGGAGTGTTCGTCTATTCCCTTACTCCGGGCTTTTTCAATATCAAACATAGAACTACCTCCGCTTCTTCAACTTACCCGCATGGCAATGCCACCATGCGTACTTAACTCTGCTTTTTTGATAACAGACATCACATTTTTCTCTTAAATACCGTTTCATTTCAGGATAATACAGCCATGACTTTATAAAATCAAACACTCTTGCTATAATCAAATTTCATTTCCCTCCTTGCTAATCCGCACAACCTCTTTGACAAGATTATGCGGTATCTGAATCACAGTTATTAAATTCTGGTTATGGAATATGTATGCCTTGTCCCCATAAAGCCGAATCTGATTCGCGCGCCGATTATAGAAATACTGCTTGTCCACCCACTTTTTCAGATTTCCGGTCAAATCTCTGTGCCGCAGACCTTTCTCATATGCGATTTTTGCCAGTCGCTCCGAAGATTTATCATTCAGACCGCAACGCTCTTTCATTCGCTCTTTGGCGTGTTTTGTGACCTGCATACCTCCATCCTCTCTTTCTGCAATTCATCCAGTTTACCAGCATTCAGCTCTATGCAATCCAGACAGTCAATCGCTATCAGCTCTTTCTCCACTCTGGACAGCTTCTTTCCAGTCTGCTCTTCTATTCTCCCATACATCCGCTTACCTTTAGCTGACTTAACGAATTTCTGAATCTTCTGGCGCTGTTGCTCTCTGTTCATCGTGCTTTATTTTCAATAATAATCTGACTTGTAAGCAAGCCTTTGTATTATTCCCTCCGTTGCAAAATGTGGTAAATGCCAATCTATATTTTTTCCATAGTTTACAGTAAAATGCTTATCAATCAAAGAATAATACCCATTATCAAACGAAATTAGGTCCTCGAAATCTTTACTTCCTTCAACAAGCTTTTCGATAACCTTAATCAGCGTTTAGTCTGACATTCTTGGGTGAAATCCTCCTGTATGCTCGTGATATTTGCCAAAATAATAACTGATGGTATTTATTATGTTCTCTACTACACTATCATCATCGTAAAATAATTTATCTCGACACAACCTGATTGTTCTTGTAAGCACTTCGCCTTTTACGTCTTTTCCATCATTATGGAACACATCGTCCTTCGCACCGATTCTATCGGTCGGAGTATTCGCTCCTCCTTTTTCTTTAGAAAAAGAATTTAGTGTACTCTTTGATGTATTCTCTGTATAGTACTCTCTGGTATTGGTTGGTTCATCTTGATTTGCTCGAATGTCGCAAAATGATACGTCCGTCGTATCATTTTGATACGTTCGATTGTTCATCATAGATTCCTCAAGTTTTTTATAATCTATCGAATACCATTTTGTCTTATCAAACGAATATGTATTATGATTTGCGGAAATTACATATCCGTCCTTTTCTAATTTTGCAAAAATCCGTTTAATTGTTGGAATCGACCAAAAAGGAAAATTATCTCTTTGCCAATCCTCATATGTATTAAATGTCCAGTATCTTCCATCAATAAAATTCTTTCCGCTCCGCTCATTAAACTCCAACCAGTATTCAATCTGGTTGAGAACAATGGCTTCATTAAGCCCAACTAACATAGCCAATTCTTGGCGAATGTTGAGCATTCTATCTTTATTTATAAATAAACTTCTTGCTGTCATTTTTATTACCTACCTTTCAAGTAATTGCCCCAATTTGGATTTAGGCAAGGAAACGGTTAAGGCTTACCGCTTTCGTGTTGCAATCACTATCCTTGCCTAAGTTTGGCTAGTTGGATTCGAACCAACGAGTGCAGAAGTCAAAGTCCTGTGCCTTACCGCTTGGCGATAGCCCATAAATCTATGCTTCTTCTACTTGTCCAAAAACTTCACAATATCGTTTAACATCAGTAAGTCCAAGAATCTCTTTTGCTTTTTCTACTGATTCCGTTCTAATATCAGAGTAAGTAGTAATTATGTGACCATCTCCAAATCCATCTTGATAATTTTCAAATTCACATTTTGCCGAAAAGAAGTTCTGTCTAAAAGTCATAAAATATTTTCTACCATTTTGTTCACCAATTACTTCCGCATTATTTGTTCTATAAAGTTTTCCACAAATAATTGCAGAAGAATGATTTGTTTCTCTAATAAATCTCATATTTCACACACCTTTATGATTAATTAACTTTTACTACAATGGTCGCTCTGGGCATTGAACCCAGGAATCTTCCGGTTATGAGCCGGATGCATTAACCACTTTGCTAAGCGTCCTAAGCACGGCCCGCTTAGATTATCACACCGTCTACTATCCAGTTCCTCTGGTTTCGCAAGCATACTCGTGCACTAATATGCTCCGGTAGTTTTCAGCGGGCATTATCATTCTTTGTGAGGCGTTGTGCATACTCTCACATCAGCCGGGAGCGACCCGGCAACATGGGGAGTATAAGAATCGAACCTATGTCTCCGATTATTCTGCTTCCCCAAGTGTCTTACCACTTGACCAACTTTCCAGGCTAATCCGCCCCTGTATAGCCCCAAAGAACGGACAATGTTTATCAGACATTCGCTCTTTCCCCTCTTTGGAGAGCATGTGAACCTTTCACTATTTGGCTACAAATAGCAAAATCCTGCATAACAGAATCGAACTGTGCTTACCCCAACGCCTTACTTTTGAAATTTACTCTGGTTGCGCTCACACCATTTCTATTACAAAAGCGAGTGGATTTGAACCACATATGCAGAACTCGTATCGTCATACGAATGGGAAGTATAGGTTCCGACCCTATCTCTCCTGCTCTTCAGGCAGGCGCTTTCACCAGATTAGCTTACTTCCCAGTATAAATCCCCCTTGTTCCGTACAAGGACGAAGTTTTATTAACTTCCGTTGTAAACTCCATTTTCTGGAATCAATGGGAAACCTTGTTTCGCTACCGTTTATCGCAGAGTCGTTTGCAAACAAGAAAAGGTCAACACATCTCTCATGGGAAGAACTGGATTTGAACCAGCAGAACCCGAAGGTACCAGATTTACAGTCTGGCCCGCTACCAATTACGGTATATCTTCCCTCAACGGGCATGCGCCCGTTAGCAACATCTTTATCGTGCATATGCTTTACACTATCCGGTTTGCAGCCTTTCACCGGCAACTCTTTTATCCAGCTACCTCGCAAAACTGGACGGACAATTTCTTCTCACCCGCAGGCTTTTCCCCTTGCCTTATCGGTTCACATACAAAATTGCCACAAGTATTTTAGGGAAAATCTTAGCAAGGTTTTTACAAGAACCGCTGTCACGATTCCAGGAACCTTTTCTCCATTTGGAGATAGGCAGTGGAGAGCCTGTCTACCTCTCCTGCAGCAGTTAGCTCCTGCTTGCCAAGGTCGGTTTATATGGCTTATCCGGCTGCCGCCCATCTTATGTCTGCAAGGACATGCAGGATTTGAACAGTTTACTCTGCGCGCAAAAGCGCATTCATGGAACTCCCGTACAGGTGACACATCTACCAACTATATACCAACTACTCCAAACAGGGAATAGCCAATATTTGTGCTGCATGGTTCAAACGTTCCAAAGCGAACCAGAGGTGATGAGCCTCCATCAGCTACCCAGAAATTGACCGGTTATCTGTTAAGCCTTTCGTCGTCAGGACTATTCGCAGAAACCCTCACGGCAGATTCGCTCTGCCTTAACAGCAAACAGCTATGAGGGGGAGACTCTAAATGTCAAAGATTCCGCACTTCCAGCATAATGCGGAGCGCCAAGTGAAGGAGTCGAACCTTCTAGCCTTTTATAGCCTACGGTTTTCAAAACCGCTTCCCACCGTTAGGATACTTGGCTTAACGAATCTAGCAACTATACCAGATTCGTATTTTAGATTGGGTTTTTGCATTCTTGCGGGTTTTTCAGCAGTTTACCGCATGACTACACTGCCTTTGGCCCCGATGCGCCAGATAATGTTTCTTGGGATTCCACATTATTATCCGCATTATCTAGTTGCACCATGGGCAATAGCTACTCTGGATGCCTCGACCGCTCACAAGGGTAAGGAATCCCGTGCTTACCGGCTTGATTCGGTCGTATTGCCTGCTTTACAGGACTTTCATTTATGAATTCAACCCACTCCCACGTAATAGGGAACAGGACAACTCTGAAGTAAGTGAAAATCATTCAATCCTCCAACCATTTGTTATCCAAACAGATAAATCCAATAACTGAAACACCAGTCAATATAATCCAAATGACCCAAAATAATATAACAGGGGAACCTGAAGTCAAATACTTAACTGTTGCTTCTATGTCCTGTTCAACGTAAAACGGCGAATCATCTTTCATGGTTCCATCTCGCAAATCGGTATAGACTGTGCCAGTATATTTCGGTTGACAACCATAATATACAAACCTCACAAATCCAGATTCATTCATTGTGTCTATGTAATCCGTTCCCGGCATAGCCACTTTGGAATAATCCATTTCGATATCGCAAAATTGGATTTTCTTACTATGGACTTCTTCACTTCCGGCATAATCCCATGACCAATATGTTTCTGTCCTTGTATGGGTTTTTCCGTTGAAATCCGTATATGTGACCGTTCTGGTATGCATATTGTAATGCTCCTCAACCTTTTCCACGTACAGATATTCTCCACCAATTTCTGGATATGTGACTGTATCAATCGCCTCCAGTTCTCCATACACAAACGCATTACCAATACTGGTATTCATGCCATACCGAAACATCTCTGTTTCAGTTATCTTTGCCGCCTTGTAATACTCTGCGTTTTTGTCCATCTGGTGTTCTTCTATTTTCCCGGCAAACACGAATCCAAGAATCATCATCACCGCAATAATGGTAATACTGGCCAGAATCTCACGCATTGTTATCTCATAACTTCCGAACCACCACGACTTTTTCATAATCATTCACCAAACAAATTCGTCGGCGCATCAACCGGAGCCTGATAGTCCAATCTCTGATAATCCAGCACCTCATAACCTGTCCAAGACAGAAACTGTCTGGCCGGAAATCCTTTTACATACCGGTTATATGTACCTACCTGCTTGTTGTAGCTCTCTCGGTACTGGGCAATCATGTTTTCCGTGGTAGCAAACTCTGTCATGAGCTGTTTGTAATTCTCATTACTTTTCAGTTCTGGATACGCTTCTGCTACCGCTGTAATTGCAGTAGTCACATTCTCGATATCTCCGGTGCTTCCTCTGCCGGCCACAATCGCCTGTAACGTTTCCGCCTCATGCTTGTCATACTGCTTAATCGTATCCACAAGATTTGGTAGCAAGTCGATTCTGCGCTTCTCCTGCACCTTAATGTCAGACATGGAGGTTTCAATGGATTCCTCCAAGCCGATTGCCTTATTTCTGCTGCCCTGTACGCCAAATACGCACGCTACTGCAATAAAAACAATTCCTACTGCCACAATGGCACCTATCTTCCATGTTTTCATTTTGATTTACCTCCCGTTTTTTAACACTCAACAATTATTCCGACAGTGATATGCTCCGAACACCATCAGATTGACTTCCTTTTCATCAAAGCCACACCTGTTCAGTCTACGAACCATGGAATACTTCTCCTTTGTCGGAAGTTTCCAGAAATTCTCCCGGAGTTTACCCAAGCATATGATACAGTTTCTTACTGCCTCAAACAATTCTTCAAATGCCAATTTGATTTTGATTAAAATCCGCTTAAACTCTACAACCATCATATTGCCAGATTCATTGATACATTTTTTCTGTGATTCTGTCATGCATATGTACATTTCCGTAATCACCTCCACCAAATCAATCCGGCACTTGCCAGAAAGAGAAATATCATCACGGAAAATCCAACCACAGAAGCAACATCTTTAACATTATTCCACATGAACCATCCTATGATAGCCGCCATAATAATATCTCCACAGGTTACAATAGACTTAATTACTTCCATCACCATCCTCCATTCCGATAATTTGGTTCAAGATTTCTTCCGCTAAATGCTTCGCCCCATATTCAGCGTGAATTTCGGATTCACCATCTCCAATATAATGCTCCTTTGGTTTTAAAACGCTGAAAATACTCGCCACAAAACCATCGTACAAATCTCCCTGTTTCAAAAGCTCATTTCGGAGAATTTTGATAACTATCGGTATTGTAAAAAATGGCATCTTAACTGTAGACATACGCTATTTCCTCCTACTGCAAGTCGTTTACGGAAAACACAATCCCCAAGCAATACGGTTCTCCATCCTCATACACCATGAATGTCTCATGTGGAATGTCAGTCTTGTACGTCCATGGGATAACATTTCCGTCCTCATCCTTGGACGCCTTGTCGCACCATAACGCTTCAATGCAATTCGGGAAGTCTTTCTTATCGTCCTCGCCGTTATAAACGCTCTCTTTCGAGAACCAGACCTTTCCACCATCGAAACAACCGCCCTCGTCACTCATGGCTCCCTCAAATTCCATCAAATCGTCTGAAGCGCCGGTGACAATTACCCAACCGTTATCTTTAGCTGTCTGGATTTCTTTTTTCGTAAACATATAAGAATCATATTCTTTACCATCAAGCTGCTGTGCAAATTCTTTTATTTTCATAGGATTACTCGCCTTTCTTCACTTCATCAAAACAGCCGTCATAATACTCTGTTTCCAGACCGTAATTTTCGCTTTCCTCGTTATCACATACCCACTCGCCATCTATACGTTTGTGGTGTTCGCAGTTGCCGCACATTACTCATCCCTCCACATTGTCAAATCTTCATTCATGTTCCAACTCCAATGTCACATAATATCCGTTTCCCTTTATATGCTCAATGGTATACGTTCCCAGATTTCCATTGGCATTTATCTTAATCGTATCCCCAACTTTTGCATATTGGTCATATACTGTTTTTCTTACAAAATGCTCCTCAAATACTTTATCCAAAATGAAAAGTAAAACACCCTCATAACTTATTGAAGCATAGCCATGCGGAACAGAATGATATGGAGCAATCTTAAACTCTCCACCAACATTATTAAGCCTTAATCCATTCAAATTTAACGGCTTTACCTGTACCCATGATTCTCCCTCATTGCCATACATCGTTCATTCCTCCACAATTGCCAGTTCTTTGCTAAATCATCCATGAATCCTTTTTCAATACTAAAATTTTCGACCCCATCAATCATCACAGAATCTATGGCAAAAGTCCTGTCCCCGGCTTCACGCATCAATGCAAAAATCAGCTCCTTTACGTCATCCGGACTGTCACAGTCTGTATTGATTTTAATATTGATTTGCAACTTTTTAATAGCCATATTATGCCCTTTCTCTTACAAAGCCTTAATTTCCTTGCGCTTCCAGAACAGACTTTCTCGGACAGTAATAATTGGTAATCTGACCGCTCTTGCCCGCCGGAACTGCAACCAGAACTCGCTCGTGGATGCTGATATGCCTATCATACTTGACATGGCTCGGCTTTACATCGCGGGGAAGAAACAAATCTGCATATATTTTCGCCGGTATAATTGCTATGACCTTTCCCGTTTTTTCCTTGCCGCTGCCCTGGGCCTGGCTTGTCCATGTAACTTCTTTTACAACTCCAATCATAATCAGTTCTCCTCACCTTCATTGTATTTAGGAAATCCCCTTGTACTGAATCCTTCTGACTTACAGATATACTGTTCTTGGTTACTATCCATATGGGTATCCTCCTGGCTGGAAAGCCTTTTTATTTTTTTCGGAATTAAAGGGACTAACTGGCGCCGCCAGCGGCTTCCTACAGACCCCCTCCCGCCCCATTTGCATATGACGGTTGATTGGCTGAAATACTGCACAAATTCCAGTTCAAAAACTATGCATATTGCTATTTCAAAGGCCATCATCACTTGTATTCGCTTCAACTATTCGCTAAATATCAATTTCACGAATAGTTCTGGTTGAAATCTGCACAAAATCTGTCAAAAATATTATGCACAATAACCAATACACTATAAATTGTGCCTATTGTGTAACAGGCACGCTGTATTGTCTGATAATATAGTGGTCTAATCCGGCAAATCCTCCACGCTTCCAGGCAAGGATTCTGTTGCCTTAGCCCTAGCCGCTATCTCCTCGCGGCTGTAAGCCGGCAGGCTTGCCCTCCCATCGGTCTGGATAATCTGGATGTTATCCCGGTATCCATAGTTGGCTTTTAGGGCAAACATACAGCCAATGTTGCCAGTCTGAATGACCTCATCATACAGAGTTGACTCGCACTCCTGTTTCCACTTTTGCGCCGTGTCGGAGTGTCCAGAGGCTACTCTACCGCCATATTCGCCCCTTAACCAGCTGTTTATAGTGTCTCTGCTGATATCTACCATGATACAATAACGCATCAGTGTAGGTTTAATCCTACATGTACAACAGATAACTGTATAAATATCCCATAATATATTTAACTCTTTTATATTATCTTTATCCGCCTTATACTTACGTCTTATGTCCTTTAAAAGCTCTGTTAATCCCTGCGAAGAACATAGATTAATATTGGGGTGACGAGATACAAAGTCATTACAGATAGTCATGATTGTAGCTGTAATAAACTCTATATACTCTCTCTCTGATTGCTCCTTATCATCCGTATCTAACTCAATTACAAAGTTATTAACAGTATAGGTATTATCCTTATTAGCCATATCTGTATATATCCTTTCTGAACTATATAACCCTTATATCTCTATGTGGGAGTGTATATATAATATATTTATATCCCACTACACTGTATTTGTATTAACTATAAGGCAGACCCATTGGTGCATCGCGGCCCCTCTCTGCCTGGTTAAGGTAAATAAAAAAGGCCCTGACGCTTAGACAGACTGCTACATCCGTCTATAACGTCAAGGCCCCGTGGACTGGTTATACTTCGCCGCGCATCTACTGGCCGGCGGTCTGCATGTGTGGTCAAGGCATCCGAGACACTAGCACACATACACGCTATATATAATTATCAATTGGTTATACTCTAGCAGATTTTATAATATCTGTCAACTACAAATTATTGTATTACTCCATACTCATAAATTGTGTCGCTGGGTAAATCTATATCATCTGTCCAATATACACAAGTCCGGCTCTGGTCTAATTGTACTTGCTTAAACAAGCCATAAATATCCTTTAAATCTCCATATTGCGGTATTGTCTCCATATCCTCTTTGACATCATATAAAACCGTTTTCCCATCGTCAAAAACTACCGACAAGATATAGTTATCTAATGGTTTTACCTCTTTAATTCTTGGTATCATCTCACCACCTCCAGACAGGAGAAAAAGCCGCTTATAACGGCGGCAATTTCTTAAGATTTTGAGTTTCCCACATTTCCAACAAATCGTTCTGGTGTTGCTCCATCCACTCTCTAACAAGTTCCTGGGCTTTCCGCGGCAGGTCTCCCTCCGTCATCTCCATGGTCCGCAAATCAAAAATCCCGATGTGCTCGCCATACAGGGCGTGTAAATGGCTGGGTTCATGTTCTTTCGGCTTGAAGAACATTTTAATTACTATGCCGTAAAACCTTGCTATCTCTGGCATTGTACCATCTCCTCTCTGTTGATACCTTAATTATACACTATTTTTAGTGTGTTGTCAATCACTTTATTTAGTGTTTTCTATTTTTAGTGCATCCCGCACTATATTTAGTCATTTTCGTATTTTATCAAATTCCCTGGCTGCATTTCCAATATCTTGCACAGAGTTTCCAGCGTCTTAATGCCTGGTACAATCCCTGCTTTCATATCCTGCATGGTCTTTTCGCCTATTAACTTCTCTTTGCGTATTCTTGCAGGCGGATAACCGTTTTCCCTCAATAACTCTATTATGTCCATCTTGAATTTAAACATTTCTCTACCTCCACTTATCTAATCCTATATTATCATATTCCAGTTCAAAAATCAAACACTATTTTTAGTGCATTTTGCACAGTATGTCTCACTAATTTTAGTGCATTATTGCCATTGTAAGCGCACTATTTTTAGTGTATTATATAGACATAACAAAACAACAGCAAACACAGAAAAGGAGAATGTAAAATGAAGAAGAATATCGAAGAAATGAAGCAGGAGAACGGCCATTTTGAAATCAACGGTCGTGAGTACGTTTTAACCGAACAGGCCAGCTTTAAGAGCGACCCGAGGCAGAGCATTGACGGACGGGAGATGGATGACTACTACTCAGCCAGAGCTATTTGTCAGGCAGATGAAACGGACGAGGATGGATATCAGAAGTGCTATTTAGTCCGCTGGGAAATCCTTGAAAGTTATGACCCAGAACGGGCTGGAGAAGATTTTGCTTGTGATTGGGACAGCCCTGAATCCGTTGAGGAGTTGTGTGAATACAGCCTGGAAACAGGATGTTACTATTAGTGATAGAGGGAGGGAAAAAATGAAGGGATACAATGAAAGAACAGGGGTTTACACAAGCAGGTATTACGCAAACAAAGCCAAGCACGGAGGAGAAGTAGTGGTTAAGGTCTGCGGAGGTTACTCAATCATGACCGCTACAAACTACCAGGTCTGGAAAAAGCAGAAATAGCACACGCCACCAGCACGGAAGGGAAAGTAAGGCGAAGCAGTAACACCGCGGACGCGCCCCGCGCCGGTTGGGAGCGTGAAAAAGTAGCCGCCAAAATGCAAAAAGGATGGTATACATTAAATGTTGACACTAAAGATTAAGTATGCAAACGGAGATATCAATCTCACGCGCATGAATGCAACCGTGGAGGAAGCAAAAGCATATTACATCGGCAAAACTTTTAACATTGGAGTTGTGTCCGATGATTTACAAAAATGTGTTGGCATCGAGGTTTTAGAGGATGACAGCAATCCGCATATTAACAGCATGCGCAACAACTGTAGCAGGCTTGGAAATGATTGCAACGGCACAACATGCCAAACGTGGACAGGGTGTATATATAAAACTGTATAGCTAACCGTAGCTGAGGATGCCAGCCGGACCGATACCGACAGCGGTTTTTCCCAAATCGGGAAATAAAATATGGAGGAAATAACTATGAAAAAAATCGATTTATTTATGGGATGCATGGGAAATGGCATCACTGTACGCAATAAGGCAGTGATGGAAAATGGAGATTACAAAACAATAGCCCATATCGCAGACTGCGGAAAAATAACATGGTATGTAAACCCGGCGTCATATGTTCCCGGAGCGGAGCTGCTGAAAATTGAACACGCCGCAAACGTCCAGGGCGAAAAGTGGGAAAGGTGGTTTTCATCCCTACCTGAAATTAATCAATATGAATACCTGTTAGATCGCGTCCCACACGCCGCATTTATGCACGTAATGAACATGGACGGGAAAATCTGGGACAAAATCCAGTATTTAAAATCTGTATTATATCAAAAATCAACTTTTTAGGAGGATGCGAAAATGACAAAAACAGGAAAGAAAACCATGAAAACAATGTTAGATAAAGCAATTAATGGCCGAGAGGTTATCACATATGTGGATGGGTTATACGCCCCGCATAATAAAAACAGCAACCTCTACAAAGCTATTATCGCAGCAGGATATACCCCTGATGATATTGGAGGTAAAATCGCTATTGCCATCGGAGCACACCGTCGACACGGGCCAGACGGTTGGAAAATGGCAATTGTGAAATTGCCGCAAGAAAAAGAGCCTGCAGAATAGGCTCTTTTTCCATCACTTAAACATGATGTTTTGTGATAATAATGTTATTTCAATCCACGTGCGGGAAATCGGTTTCCCGGCTGACAGGCAACCCATTATGTTGCCAACGACAATTACATTATTATATTACACCAAAAAGCATAAATAATCAAGAGTTAAATAATCGCATAATCGCAGTCCCCAAAAAAAGGAAAGAAAGGAACGACATGAAACAGATTGAAAAATGGCTACAGGATAATGGCATTACATGATGTCCGACAGCGAAAACAAATATAAGGTCGGTGAAACAGGATTGACAATGTATTCTTCGATTTGCAGGTGCGATTCCTGCAAAGAGGAATTCTTTGCGAGAGTATGAAAGTTTTTCTGTAAATAGCTATTAAGCATTAGGTCTTCTATGATAAAATCTATTATCATAAGGAGGCC
>PPYF01267950.1_pt1 | contig 18773 bp, 13 predicted proteins | sample 1559871 | NCBI WGS metagenome assembly PPYF01 (sample SAMN08240021, study PRJNA423297) | Human gut metagenome, whole genome shotgun sequencing project. | reverse complement strand
CAGCAAGTGGAACTATATGAAGGATGGCCGGGCCCCCCGCACCGCCCTGGGGGTGAAGGCAGACGGCACTCTGCTGGTGTACGCCGTGGACGGCCGCCAGAGCGGCTATTCCATCGGCCTGAGCCAGAAGGACCTGGCCGAAGAGATGCGGGACCGGGGCTGCCAGTGGGTGGTGAATCTGGACGGGGGCGGTTCCACCGCCATCTCCGTGTGGTATCCGGGCCAGAGCGCCATCTCCATCAAGAACATCCCCTCTGACGGGCGGCCCCGCAGCTGTGCCACCTATCTGCTGCTGGTGGCCGACGAGAAGGGGGACGGCGTCCCCACACGCCTGGCCCTGAAGGAGGAGGGGCAGGCCGTGCTCACCGGCTCGGAGTTCACCCTCCCCGGGGCGGTGGCCCTGGACAAGGGGCTGAACGTGACCAGCTCCGGCGTGAGCGATGTCTCGATCACCTCGGGCAGCGGCCTGGGGACCATCACCAATGGCGTATACACCGCCGGGGGCCAGAGCGGCGTGGAGCAGCTCCAGCTCTCCTCGGACAGCCTTGGGGCGACGGGGACCTCTCAACTGAACATCGTCTCCAGCCTCACCGTGCTCACCGTGTCCAAAAAGGGCAGCTCCAACGCCCTGACCTCTATGACGGTGAAGCCGGGGGAGCGCGTGCAGATGGCCATTGCCGGCAGCTACTGGGGCCGTACCGCCCTGCGCAGCTGGAAGGGCGTGTCTGTCTCCGTCTCAGGAGATATCGGCACGGTGGACGAAAACGGCCTGTTCACCGCCGGGCAGAGCGGCGGCAGCGGCACCATCACCGTCGCTGCCGGGGGACAGACCAAGACCGTGAAGGTGACGGTGAAGGACACCCACGCCGACGTGCCCCAGGGCCACTGGGCCTATGAGGCGGTGGAATACTGCTATAAAAAGGGCATCGTGGGCGGCGTGTCCGCCAACCAGTTCGGCCGGGACTATCAGATCCGCCGGGGGGACTTTATGCTCATGCTGTATAACGCCGTGGGCCGCCCCGCCGTGTCCGCCGGCTGCACCTTTACCGACGTGAGCCAGAGCGACTATTACTACACCGCCCTGTCCTGGGCCCAGAGCGCCGGTCTGGCCTCGGGCACCGGGGACGGGAGCTATTCCCCCACCAGCTCCGTCACCCGGGAGCAGTCCTTTACCATCCTGCGCAAGGCCATGCCCCTGCTGGGCAAGACCTGCCCGGATGCCGGCCTGTCGGTGCTGGACGCCTTCTCGGACAAGGAGCTGATCGCCGACTATGCCAAGGGCCACACCGCCACCCTGGTGGCCCAGGGGGTGGTCAGCGGCAAGGGCACGGGCATCGATCCCAAGGGCAACCTGACCCGGGCGGAGATGGCCGCCCTGCTGTACAAACTGATGACCTATACCCCCATCACCGACGTGCCCACCGACCCGGTGACCCCCAGCCAGCCGGAGACGCCCGAGCAGCCCAGCCAGCCGGAGACGCCGGACACCCCGGATACTCCGGTGACCCCCGAGCAGCCTGACACGCCGGACACCCCCGCCCAGGAGGTCTCCCTCACCCTGGATGTGAGCCAGCTGGCCCTGAATGCCGGGGAGAGCAGAGCGCTCATCGCCACCCTGTCCCCGGAGCAGACCGGGGCGGTCGTCACCTGGAGCTGTAATGGGGCCTGCGCCGCCGTCTCTGCCGACGGCACGGTGACCAACCTGAACACCGCCGCCGGAACGGTCCAGGCGGTCATCACCGCCGCCTGGAGCGGGAAGAGCGCCAGCTGCGTGGTGGACTGCCAGCCCGCCCAGCGCACAGGCACCGTCTTTGATGCGGACGTGGGCCTGAATGTGCGCTCCGGTCCGGGCACCGACAACCCGGTGGTGGACCGGCGGAGCAACGGGGATGTGCTGATCGTGGAGCGCGTGGAAAACGGCTGGTGCAAGGTGCTGTACCGCAGCGCCGCCGGCCAGGCCGCCCGGGGCTATGTCTCTGCCAGCTACCTCCAGCTATCCAACTGAACAAAAATAAGCGAGCCGCCCCGTTTATTGGGACGGCTCGCTTTATCTGGAAAGAAGCCTTCCCCCTTCAAGGGGGAAGGTGGCACGGCAAAGCCGTGACGGATGAGGGTGACTCTCAGTCACGCATCACTGCTCATACCCGTTGGGGTGGCTTTTGTGCCAGGCCCAGGCGGTGGCCACAATGGTGTTCAGGTCGGCAAACTGAGGCTTCCAGCCCAGGACGGACTTGGCCTTGTCCGAGGAGGCCACCAGCTGGGCCGGGTCCCCCGCCCGCCGGGGGCAGACTTCCGCAGGGATGGGGTGACCGGTGACAGAGCGGGCCACGTCGATGACCTCCTTCACAGAGAAGCCCACGCCGTTGCCCAGGTTGAACACGTTGTTCTCCCCCCCGGCGAGGAGATAGTCCAGGGCCAGAATGTGGGCCTGGGCCAGGTCGGTGACGTGGATATAGTCCCGGATGCAGGTGCCGTCGGGGGTGGGGTAGTCGTCGCCGAAGATGGAGATCTTCTCCCGCTTGCCGTTGGGGACCTGGAGGATCAGGGGGATGAGGTGGGTCTCCGGGTCGTGGGCCTCGCCAATGGCCCCGGAGGGGTGGGCGCCGCAGGCGTTGAAATACCGCAGGGCCACATAGCGCAGGCCGTGGGCCCGGCTGGTCCAGCGCATCATGTGCTCCATGGCCAGCTTGGTCTCGCCATAGCAGTTGGTGGGCTGGGTGCGGTCGGTCTCCAGAATGGGCACCCGCTCAGGTTCGCCATAGGTGGCGGCGGTGGAGGAGAATACGATCTTGTCCACCCCGTGGGCCACCATAGACCGCAGCAGAGTGGTGGTGCCGCACAGGTTGTTGTCGTAATACTTCAGGGGGTCGGCCATAGACTCGCCCACCTGGGAGGAGGCGGCGAAGTGGATGACGCCGTCGATGTGCTCGGTCTGGAACAGCTTGTCCATAGCTGCCCGGTCCCGGATGTCTGCCTGATAGAAGCGGGCCTTGGGGTGGACGGCGGCCCGGAAGCCGGTGAGCAGGTTGTCGGCCACCACCACGTCCCGTCCGGCCTGGATGAGTTCGTACACAGTATGGGAACCGATATATCCGGCTCCGCCCAGAACAAGAATTGCCATAGTTTTTTCCATCCTTCCTGTGTCGGGGCGGAAAGGCCCCAAATTCGATAACAGATCGAGATTTTTTCAAATAAAAATACAAATTGAGATACAAACTTCCGCCAGGGGCAGCTTGACAAGAACAAAATAGCATGTTCAGCTCCGGTTTTCAAGGGAGTGTATGCTTTTTCCATGGCACTGCGCGCAAAAAAGGACAGATTTCCCCCGCTTTCGGGCCTGGGGCGTGGTATGCTCAGAGGGAAAACAGGCAGAGAGTGGAAAAAGGACGGCTTGACAACGCCGAAGGATACCTTTATTATAATGCGTACTGAACAAACCGCAAGGGCGGTTTCTTCGGCAAGAGAGAAAACAAAAAACACAGGGAGATGGTCAGGCCGTGAACGCCGAGTATATTACCAGCCGAAAAAATCCGCTGATGACCCGCATCCGCCGCCTGACGGCCAGCCGATCCCACCGCCGGGAACAGGGGCTGTTCCTGGGGGACGGGGTGAAGCTGCTGGAGGAGGCGCTGAAATGGCACGCACCTTTAGAGACTGTGGTGCTGACAGAGGGCGTTGATGCCCCAGAGCTGCCCGACGGGGTGCGTCTGGTGCAGGTACCCGGGGACGTGATGACCTCTATTTCGCCCATGGAAAGTCCGCAGGGAGCCCTGTTCCTGTGCCGCACGGCAGAGACCGCCCTGCCGGAGAGATTGCCTGGGGCGCGCTATCTGGTGCTGGACGGGGTGCAGGACCCGGGGAACGTGGGAACCATCTGGCGCACCGCCGACGCCCTGGGGGCGGACGGCCTGATCCTGGTCAACGGCTGCGCCGACCCCTGGAACCCCAAGACCGTGCGGGCGACAATGGGGGCCTGCTTCCGCCTGCCCGTGTATGAGAGGAATGCCGACGGTCTGGCACAGTGGCTGGGGAAGCAAGGGATTCCACTTTACGCCACCGCCCTGCGGGAGGACACGGTGGACCTGCGGGAAGCGGAGTTATCCCGCTGCGCCGTGGTCATCGGCAGTGAGGGCCGGGGGGTGTCAGAGGGGCTGCTCTCCCAGAGCGCAAAGACCCTGAAAATTCCCATGCGGGCCCGGTGCGAATCGCTGAACGCCGCCGCCGCCGCCACCGTTGTGCTGTGGGAGATGGGCCGCTAGACCTTCTGCCGGTTTGCCCGGACATAGGCCATGCGCACCAGAACGACAGCCAGGGTGAGCAGGGCGGCGAAGAGGAGATAGGCCGGGACATAGCTGCCCGTCCGGTCGGCCAGGAGCCCGGGCACCGGGCCGAACAGAATGACTCCCACGGTATAGGCCAGGTTGATGGCCTGCACCGCCCGGGGGAAGTCCCCCGGCCCGGCCAGATCGGCGGCCCACACCGACGGGGATACGGCGGAGATGGGCAGCCCCAGGGAGAAGAACCCCACCGCCAGCACGGGCAGCAGGGGACCCTCCCCGGCGGGGAGGCAGCACAGCGCCGTCCCCGCCATCACGCCCAGATAGCAGTAGCTGTCTCCGGCTGCCGCCCCCCAGCGGTCATAGATCTGCCCGCACAGCACCTTGCCCACACAGATGCAAACGCCGGATGCGGATACCAGTCCCGCCAGGAACAGGGGGGCATAGCCCAGGGTGGCATAGTGGACCGTCAGGTGGGAAAAGCCGGGGCCGCCCACGCCGCCGATGAGAAAGCCGGCGGCCATGGCGGCCAGATAGGCCGGAGGACCGGAGGAGCTGCCGGAGCGGGGCGCATCAGTTTTGGGTGCGGCCCCGCCCAGGGGCTCCAATCCCAGCTGGGCCGGATCGCTGCGCACCAGCAGCCACACCGCTGCGGCCAGGACGATCAGAACGGCCCCCTCCCACCAAAAGGCGGCCTGAAGCCCCTGCTTCTCCATGACACGGGCCAGCAGGGGAGAGGCAGCGATGCTGGCTACCCCGCTGCCCGCTGAGGCCAGCCCCAGGGCCAGGTTCCGGCGGAGCCGGAACCACCGGCCGATGAGCAGAGACAGAGGGACCATTCCCCCATAGCAATAGCCCAGGCCGGTGAAGGCGGCGGCCACGCAGTACTGCCAGAACGCCCGGGCTGCCCCAAAGCAGAAACAGGACAGGGCGATGAGGACCACCCCCAGGGTCATGCTCCGCCGCAGTCCCAGCCTGGCACACACCCGGTTCACTGTGAGCAGGGCGATGAGGATGAACAGGCTGCGGACGGTGGTGATGAGGGAGCCCTGGGCGTTGGTAAAGTGCCGCAGGGCGATGATCTCCGGCTGGTACACGGCGAACACGTTGACCCCCAGCCCAATGGTGGACAGCAGGGTCAGCGCCCCGCCCAGGCAGACCAGCCAGGCGCGGTGAGGACGGTTCATAGGCGGCCCTCCTTTTCGGATATTTTTGTGACAAGTTGCTTTGATACAACCATACCGTAGCGCAATGAATTTGTAAAGAAAAATCCGGTCTAGTAAGGGGGCGTTTTTATGGCGGAGCTGAAATATTGGCTTTGGCTCACCAGCCGCAGGGGAATGGACTCGGTCCGGGCCTTAAAGCTGCTGGAGCGGTTCGTCACCCCGGAGCAGGTGTATTACGCCGACCAGGGGGACATCGCCGAATTGGGGCTCTCCCCTAATCTGGAACGGAGCCTGGCGGACAAGAGCATGGATGCCCCGGAGGTCATTCTGGGGGAGTGTGACCGGCTGGACGTGCGGGTGATGACCATCCAGGACGCGGACTATCCCATGCGCCTGCGGCAGATCGCCGACCCGCCGGCGGTGCTCTATCTGAAGGGCAGGCGGCTCCACTTTGACGAAGAGGCAGCCATCGCCGTGGTGGGGGCCCGGGAGCCCACGGCTTATGGCCGCCGCTGGGCCGAGCAGTTCGGCATGGAACTGGCCTCCGGCGGGGCGCTGGTGGTGTCCGGCATTGCCCAAGGCTTGGACGCCTGCGCCGTGCGGGGCGCGCTGAAGGGCGGCGGCCCGGTGGCCTGTGTGCTGGCCGGGGGCGTGAACGTGCCCTATCCCGTGCAGAACCGCTTTCTCTATGACGACGTGGCCGCGGCGGGGGTGCTGGTGTCGGAATATCCCCCGGGGTCGCCCCACGACTGGCGGAACTTCCCCCGGCGCAACCGGATCTTGAGCGGCCTGTGCCTGGGGGTGCTGGCGGTGGAGTGCCGCCCCTTCGGCGGGACCATGAGCACGGTGAACCACGCCGTGGAGCAGGACCGGGACGTGTTTGCCGTGCCCGGAGCCTTAGACGCTCCCATGAGCGAGGGGACCAACCGTCTCATCCAGCAGGGGGCCAAGCTGGTCACCTGCGCCCGGGACATTCTGGAGGAATACTGGGGCCGCTTCCCGGACAAGCTGGGTCGGGCCGCCCCCCTGACCCCGGAGGCCGCCCGGGCACGGATGGCGGACAGCGTCCAGGCCCAGACGCGGGAACAGGCTGCCCAGAAGGCTGATCCTCCCGCCGACCAGCCGGAGCCTGCCCCGGCCAAAGACGGGCGGGAGATCGTCCCCCGCAGCGAGCAGAAGCGCCGCTTTACCGACGACGAGCTGGCCCTGCTGGCAGCCCTGAGCCAGGGGGAGCGCACCGCAGACCAACTGGTGGAGCTGACCCAGATCCCCGCCAAGCGGGTGCTGTCGGCCCTGACCATGCTGCAGATCCAGGCCGCCGTGGCCGAAAATCCGGGCCGCCGCTTCTCCGCTCTGGTGGAGCTGGAGGAGTGACCCTCCGGCCAGAGAGACCACACATATAACAGACTTTTTTAGACTTTTTAAGATAGTTCCGGCTTTTTTGCGCCGGACAGGAAGGTGAAGGGAATTGGCGAATAAAACAGATCTGGTGATCGTAGAGTCCCCGTCCAAGGCCAAGACCATTGGAAAGTACCTGGGACCGGGCTATGAAGTAAAGGCGTCTATGGGCCACGTGCGGGACCTGCCCAAGAGCAAGCTGGGCGTGGACCTGGAGAAGGGCGACTTTGAACCCAACTATCAGCCCATCAAGGGCAAAGAGGATGTCATCAGCGACCTGAAGAAGGCGGCCAAGAAGAGCGGCCGCGTCTATCTGGCCACCGACCCGGACCGGGAGGGGGAGGCCATCTCCTGGCACTTGAAGGAGCTGCTGGGCATCCCGGACGACAAGACCTATCGGGTGACCTTTAACGAGATCACCAAAAAGGTGGTCAACGACTCCATCGCCGCCCCCCGGGCTATCGACCAGGACCTGGTCAACGCCCAGCAGGCCCGGCGCATTCTGGACCGCATCGTGGGCTATCAGCTCTCCCCCCTGCTGTGGCGGAAGATCCGCCGGGGCCTGTCCGCCGGACGGGTGCAGTCGGTGGCCACCCGCCTGGTGGTGGAGCGGGAGGAGGAGATCCGCGCCTTTCAGCCCCAGGAGTATTGGACGGTAGAGGCCGCCCTGGCCCGCGTGGCCCCCAACCTGGGCAGCTTTAAGGCCCAGTTCTATGGCCGGGAGAAGAAGATGGAGCTGCATTCCGCCGACGAGGCCCAGGCCGTGGTGGACGCGGTGGAGCAGGGCGACTTCTCCGTCTCCCGGGTGAAGCGGCAGGAGAAGAACCGCCAGCCCGCCCCTCCGTTTACCACCTCCACTTTACAGCAGGAGGCCTCCCGCAAGCTGAACATGACCCCCGCCCGCACCATGTCCATCGCCCAGCAGCTGTATGAGGGCATTGACATCTCCGGCGAGGGCGCGGTGGGTCTCATCACCTATATGCGTACCGACTCGCTCCGATTGTCGGAGGAGGCCCTGGCCGCCGCGAAAGACTTTATCCACCACCGGTATGGCCCGGAGTATTATCCCCCCGCCACTCGGCATTTCAAGACCAAGGGCAGCGCCCAGGACGCCCACGAGGCCATCCGCCCCTCCGATGTGACCCTGACCCCGGAGGACATCAAAAAGGACCTGACCGGGGAGCAGTATCGCCTGTATAAGCTGATCTGGAGCCGTTTTCTGGCCTGTCAGATGGGCAACGCCGTGTACGACAGCCTGTCCATCGAGGTGGAGAACAGCGGCTATATCTTCCGGGCCAGCCACTCCAGCCTGAAGTTCTCCGGCTTTACCGCCGTGTATGAGGAGGGCAAGGACGAGGAAGAGGAGGAGCGCTCCTCCCCCCTGCCCGATTTGAAAGAGGGGGAGCCCCTGGACAGCCAGGGCCTGACCCAGAGCCAGCACTTCACCCAGCCCCCCGCCCGCTACTCCGAGGCCAGCCTCATCCGGGCGTTGGAGGAGAAGGGCATCGGGCGGCCCTCTACCTACGCTCCCACCATCTCCACCATCCTGAACCGCTATTACGTGGTGAAGGAGGGCAAAGCCCTGCGCCCCACCCCCCTGGGTGAGGTGGTCACCGGCCTGATGAAAGATAAGTTTGAAGACATCGTGGACCCCACCTTTACCGCCCAGATGGAGGAGAAGCTGGACGAGGTGGAGGAGGGCAAGACCGACTGGAAGAAGGTCCTGTCCGACTTCTACCAGGACTTTGAGAGCGAGCTGACCCGGGCGGAGAAAGAACTGGACGGCGAGCGCATCAAGGTCCCCGACGAGGTATCGGAGGAGGTCTGTCCCCAGTGCGGGCGGAACCTGGTGGTGAAGATGGGCCGGTTCGGCCAGTTCCTGGCCTGCCCCGGCTGGCCGGAGTGCGACTTCACCATGCCCATGGTGATCGAGATGCCCGGCAAGTGCCCCAAGTGCGGCGGGCGGCTGCTCAAGCGCACGGGCAAGAGCCGCACCACCGGAAAACAGTATACCTTCTACTGCTGCGAGCGGTGCAGCAGCCGGGACGAGGCCAACAAGTGCGACTTCCGCACCTGGGATGTGCCCGTGAAGGACAACTGCCCCGTGTGCGGCCAGACCATGTTCAAAAAGGCGGGCCGGGGGGCCAAAAAGCCCTTCTGCATCAACGAGAGCTGCTCCAACTTCACCCCGGAGGACAAGCGGGGCGGCTGGCAGCGCAAGCCCGCCGCCGCCAAGACGGAGGACGCCGCCGCCGAGAGCGCAGAAGCCCCCAAGACCGCCAAAAAGCCCGCCGCCAAAAAGACGGCGGCGACGAAAAAGACCACCACGGCGAAAAAGACCACTGCCGCAAAGAAAACGACCACGGCCAAGAAGGCGACTGCGGCGAAGAAAACGACAACGACGAAGAAAGCCGCAGCCACAAAGAAAACCACGACGGCGAAAACCACCGCCGCCAAAGAGACGGTGGAGGAATAAATCGTACTTGTCATTGCGAGAAAGAGCGGAGCCCCGACGTGGCAATCCGTAACCCCCGTCCCTTGGCTCCCCCTGTGGGGGAGCTGGCACGGCGTAAGCCGTGACTGAGAGGGCTGGCCCCCTTGTGAAAGGCCGACAGACGGGAGAACGGATTGCCGCATCGGCCCGATGGGCCTCCTCGCAATGACGTGAAAATGAACGAGAAGAATGATCTGACACAGGGGGAGACCCCGAAAGGAGAACGCTATGGAACCTGTTATTGTCATCGGCGCAGGGCTGGCGGGCAGCGAGGCCGCCTGGCAGCTGGCCCGGCGGGGCATCCCCGTGGAACTGAGAGAAATGAAGCCCCAGAAGATGTCCCCCGCCCACCACACGGAATATTTTGCCGAGCTGGTGTGCTCCAACTCCCTGCGCTCTGACCAGCTGGAAAATGCCGTGGGGCTGCTGAAGGAGGAACTGCGCCGCTGCGGCTCCCTCATCATGGCCTGTGCCGACGCACACCGGGTGGAGGCCGGCGGCGCCCTGGCGGTGGACCGGAACGCCTTTGCCGCCGCCATTACCGAGAAGATCCGCAATCACCCCAACATCACTGTGGTGGAGGGGGAGGTGACGGAGATCCCTGCCGAGGGCAACGTGATCTTCGCCACCGGGCCCCTGACCTCGGAGAACCTGTCCCAGGCCATCGGCGGGCTGTTCCCCGACAGCAAATACCTCAACTTCTTCGATGCCGCCGCCCCCCTGGTCACCTTCGAGAGCGTGGACATGGACAGCGCCTGGTTTGCCTCCCGGTATGACCGGGGCACGCCGGACTACATCAACTGCCCCCTGAGCCGGGAGGAGTACGAGGCATTCTGGCAGGAGCTGACCCACGCCCAGGAGGCGGAGGTACACGGCTTTGAGGATGCCGGCGTGTTCGAGGGCTGCATGCCCGTGGAGGTCATGGCCCGCCGGGGCCTGGACACCCTGCGCTATGGCCCCCTGAAGCCCGTGGGCCTGAAGGACCCCAAGACCGGGGAGGAGCCCTATGCCGTGGTGCAGCTGCGCAAGGACAACGCCCAGGGCTCGATCTACAACATCGTGGGCTTTCAGACCCACCTGCGCTGGCCGGAGCAGAAGCGGGTATTCTCCATGATCCCCGCCCTGAAAAACGCCGAGTACATTCGATATGGCGTGATGCACCGCAATACCTTCCTGGACTCCCCCCGGCTGCTGGACCGGTATTACCGGGTGAAGGGCCAGGAGCGGCTGATGTTCTCCGGCCAGATCACTGGCGTGGAGGGCTATGTGGAGTCCACCGCCTCCGGCTGCCTGACGGCCATGGAGCTCTCACGCCGCCTGGAGGGCAAGCCCCCCATCAACTTCCCCCGGGAGACGGCCATGGGGGCCATGGCCCTGTATGTCAGCGACCCCAGCGTGGTGAACTTCCAGCCCATGAATGTGAACTTCGGCCTGATCCCCCAGCTGGGCTATCGGGTGAAGGGGAAGCGGAATAAGAACGCCGAGATATCCAAGCGTGCCCTGGAGAAGCTGGCTGAGTTGGACCTGGGCTGAGGGAAAGGACGGGATGGATATGAAGATCATTGTAGATGCCATGGGCGGAGACAACGCCCCCCAGGCCCCTGTGATGGGTGCCGTAGAGGCCAACCGGGAATATGGCGTTGGCGTTATTCTGGTGGGCCGGGGGGAGACCATCCTGAAGCTCCTGGAGGACAACGGCATCAAGGAGCTGCCCGCCGGGGTGGAGATCGCCCACGCCAGCGAGGTGGTGGAGATGTGCGACAACCCGGCCACCGCCTTCCGGGAGAAGAAGGACTCCTCCCTCACCGTGGGCCTGAATCTGCTGAAAAGCGGAGAGGGGGACGCCTTTGTCTCCGCCGGGTCCACCGGTGCCCTGCTGTCCGGGGCCACCCTGGTGGTCAAGCGCATCCGGGGCATCCGCCGGGCCGCCCTGGCCCCCGTGGTGCCCACAGGCAACGGCGGCGCAGTGCTTATCGACTGCGGGGCCAACGCCGAGTGCCCCCCAGAGTATCTGCTGCAGTTTGCCTATATGGGCTCCTACTACGCCGAGCACGTCCTGGGCCGCCCGGAGCCCCGGGTAGGTCTGCTGAACATCGGGGTGGAGCCCTCTAAGGGCACCAGTCTGCAGACTGCCGTCTATCCCATGCTGGTGGAGGCGGGAAAGGCGGGCCGCATCAACTTTGTGGGCAATGTGGAGGCACGGGAGGCCGTGGAGGGCGCGGTGGATGTCATCGTGTGCGACGGCTACTCCGGCAACATCTTCCTGAAGACCATGGAAGGCACCGGCCTTTACCTGGTGCGGGAGCTGAAGGGCGTGTTCACCAAGAACCTGCTGACCAAGCTGGCCGCCGTGCTGGTGTCCGGCGGACTGAAGCAGATGAAAAAGCTGCTCAGCTCCAGTGAAGTGGGGGGCACCGCCCTGGTGGGCATCTCCAAGCCCGTCATCAAGGCCCACGGCTCCTCCGATGCCTACGCCATTAAAAACGCCGTCCGTCAGGCCAAGCAGTATGTCTCCTCCGGCATCATCGAGAGCATCACCGAGAATGTGGATGTCATGCGCCTGGACCCGCCTTTAAAGGCGAAGGAGGCCGCCAAAGAAACAGCCCCCGAGCAGGCATAAGCACACCGCCCTGATTTCGGCGGGGATATTCGTGCAGTATTTCCGCCGGGAGTTTGGCCGGGAAGGGTAAAAAGAAAATCCCCCGGGCGGGGGATTGACAATTTACCAAATCATGTTATACTGAATTTAAAGGGAGGCGCTGCCGGTAGGACGGGAGTCCCTCCAATCATTACCTGAAGAAGTAATCGTTAGCTGGGCAAGCTAAGGCGGTTACTTCTTTTTATTGTTAACTTGCAGGAACAAGTTAATGACACCAACGACCAGAATTCCAATTTGGATCAAATCAGAATAAGTAAAAATGGCAATATTAAACAGAGCGTTGTCTGAATTTCAGACAACGCTCTGTTTTACTTTTGGTATTTAGTCCTCTTTGTTTTTCATCAGCAGGTACATAACGGCCTTTTGGGCGTGGAGCCGGTTCTCGGCCTCGTCGAAGATCTCCTGGGCGTGGGCCTCGAAGACGTCGGCGGTGATCTCCTCCCCACGGTGGGCGGGCAGGCAGTGCTGCACCATGCAGTCGGGGTGGGCCAGGTCCATCAGCTCCTGGTTGATCTGATAGCCCTCAAAGGCCTTGGCGCGGATGCTCCGCTCCTCCTCCTGGCCCATGGAGGCCCACACATCGGTAAAGATCACGTCTGCGTCCACGGCGGCGTCCTTGGGGGCGCGGTGGAGGGAGAAGCGGAAGCTGGGGTCGCTGCGGGCAAAGTCCAGCACCTGCTCGTCGGGCTCATAGCCCTCGGGACAGGCCACTGCCACCTCCATGCCGCACTTCAGACCGCCCACGATGAGGGAGTTGGCCATGTTGTTGCCGTCGCCGATGTAGCACATTTTCAGGCCCTCCAGAACGGCCTTGTGCTCCCGCACGGTCATCAGGTCGGCCAGCACCTGGCAGGGGTGGCAGAAGTCGGTCAGGCCGTTGATGATGGGGATGGTGGTGAAGCGGGCCAGCTCCTCCACCTCCTCCTGGGCGAAGGTGCGGATCATAATGCCGTCGCAGTAGCGGTCCAGCACCCGGGCGGTGTCCTCCACAGGCTCGCCCCGGCCGATCTGGCTCTCCTTGCCGGACAGGAACAGGGCGTGGCCGCCCAGCTGGAACATGCCCGTCTCAAAGGAGACGCGGGTGCGGGTGGAGTTCTTCTCGAAGATCATGGCCAGGGTCTTGCCATGGAGATAGTTGTGGACGATGCCGTGCTTCTGGTTATATTTCAGCTGGTCCGCCGTGTTCAGGATGTTCAGAATGTCCTCCTTGGACAGGTCCAGCAGCTTTAACAGGTCTTTCTGCATGATAAACGCCTCCCGGTGATTTTTTCAGCTTAGGACAGGGTGTTTTTGAGGATGGCCAGCCCCTTGTCCATCTCCTCCTGAGAGATGACCAGAGGGGGCAGCAGTCGCAGGCCGGGCCCGGCGGTGAGACACAGCAGGCCGTGTTCCGCCAGCGCGGCGGCCAGCTCCCGGTTGGTCCTGTCGCCCTTGACCTCGATGCCGATCATCAGGCCCATGCCCCGGGTCTTGCCCAGGCAGGGGATGTTCATGGCCTCGATCTGGGTGCGGAGATAGTCCCCCTTCTCCTTCACCTTGTCCAGAAAGTCCTGGTCGATGGTGTCCAGCACGCAGCAGGCGGCGGCAGCTCCCACCGGGTTGCCTCCGAAGGTGGTGCCGTGGGTGCCGGCGGTGAACACATTGCGGCACTTTTCGCTGGCCATCACGCCGCCGAAGGGCAGACCTCCGGCGATGCCCTTGGCGAAGGACACCGCATCGGGAGTGATGCCGTACTGCTGGAAGGCAAACAGGGAGCCGGTGCGGCCCACGCCGGTCTGTACCTCATCAATGAGCAGCAGCCAGTCCCGCTTTTCACACAGGTCGGCCACGGCAGAGACAAAGGCCCGGTCCAGGGGCAGCACGCCGCCCTCCCCCTGAATGAGCTCGAACATCACAGCGCACACGTCGTGACCGGCCACCGCCTCCACGCTGTCCAGGTCGTTGGCATCGGCATAGCGGAAGCCCTCGGGGAAGGGGAAGAAATAGTCGTGGAACTTGTCCTGACCGGTGGCGGTGAGGGTGGCCAGGGTGCGGCCATGGAAGGAGTTGTGCAGGGTGAGGATGGTGCCACGGCCCTTGCCGTATTTGTCATAGGAGTACTTCCGGGCCAGCTTGATCATGGCCTCGTTGCCCTCGGCCCCGGAGTTGGCGAACATCACGTTGGACATGCCCGCCCGGGTACACAGCTTTTGGGCCACCTTGGCATAGGGCTCGGCGTAGTACAGGTTGGAGATGTGGGCCAGCTTGGCGGCCTGGGAGGACACCGCATCCACCCAGGGCTGATAGTCATAGCCCAGGGAGCACACGCCGATGCCGGCGGTGAAGTCGATGTACTCCTTCCCGGCCACGTCCCACACGGTGGCCCCCTTGCCGTGGTCCACGGCCACGGGGAAGCGGCTGTAGGCGGGCATCACATACTGCTCGTCCAGGGCTTTGATCTCTTCAAACGTCATAGAAATTCCCCCGCTTTCAGTGTACCAGCATGGTGCCGATGCCCGCGTCGGACAGCAGCTCAATGAGGATGGAGTGGGCCACCCGGCCGTCCAGAATGATGGCGGAGTCCACGCCGGAGCGCACCGCCTCCACGCAGCAGTCCACCTTGGGGATCATGCCGCCGGAGATGATGCCCTCCCGGACGAGCGCGGGGACGGAGGACAGCTGCAGCTCGGAGATGAGGGTAGCGTCGTCCTTGGGGTCCCGCAGCAGGCCGCGCACGTCGGTGAGGAGGATGAGCTTCTCCGCCTTCAGGGCCACGGCCAGCTTGGCGGCGGCGGTGTCGGCGTTGATGTTATAGGCGCAGTCGGCATCCGTCCCCTGGGCCACGGTGGACACCACGGGGATATAGCCGTCGTCCAGGGCATCGGTGACGGGGCTGGGGTCCACATGATGGATCTCGCCCACCAGGCCCAGCTTCTCGCTGAGCTGCTTGGCCTGGAACATGCCGCCGTCCATGCCGCACAGGCCCACGGCCCGGCCGCCCATGCGGTTCAGAGTGGCCACCAGGTTCTTGTTCACCCGGCCGCACAGCACCTGCTGCACGATGTCCATGGTCTCTTCGTCAGTATAGCGCAGGCCGTCCACAAACTTGGACTCCTTGCCGATTTTGGTCAGCATCTCGTTGATCTCGGGGCCGCCGCCATGGACCACCACCACCCGGATACCCACCAGGTTCAGCAGCACGATGTCAGAAATCACGGCCCGGCGCAGGTCCTCGGAGATCATGGCGTTGCCGCCATATTTGACCACGATGGTCTTGCCGGAATATTTTTGGATATAGGGCAGCGCCTCGGCCAGCACCTGAGCGCGGTCCACCTCGTTAAAAGCCATGGAAAAGGCCCCCTTTTCAGTATGTTTGGTTTAGATTTCTTGTGAATTGCCCGATGGGCGCAGATCAGGTGCGGTAGTCGCCGTTGATCTTCACATAGTCATAGGTCAAATCGCAGCCCCAGCACTCGGCGCTCTCGTCCCCCTCGTGCAGGTCCACGTCGATGATGACCTCCTTCTCGGTGAGGATGGTCTTGGCCTTGTCCTCGTCAAAGTCCACGCCGTCGCCCTGCTTGCACACCAGGATAGCCCCGGCCTGGGAGCAGAAGGACACGTCCACATGCTCGGGGCGGAAGGGGGCCTTGGAATAGCCCATGGCGCACAGCACCCGGCCCCAGTTGGCATCGGCACCGAACATGGCGGCCTTTACCAGGGAGGAGCCCACCACGGCCTTGGCCAGGCGCTCGGCGCTCTCCTCGCTGCGGGCCCCGTGCATCTTGCAGGTGACCAGCTTGCTGGCCCCCTCGCCGTCCCCGGCGATGGCGCGGGACAGATGGCGGCAGACCTCCTCCAAAGCGGCCAGGAAGGTCTCATAGTCCTGGTCCTTCCACTCAATGAGGCTGTTGCCCGCCATGCCGTTGGCCAGCACCACGCACATGTCGTTGGTGGAGGTGTCCCCGTCCACAGTGACCCGGTTGAAGGTGCGGGAGACCACCTCGTGGAGGGCATCGCTGAGCATCTCATGGGTGATGGCGCAGTCGGTGGTGACAAAGGCCAGCATGGTGCCCATGTTGGGGTGGATCATGCCGGAGCCCTTGGCGATGGCACCCAGGCGGACCTCCTTGCCCCCGATGGTCAGGGAGACGGCGATCTCCTTCTTCACCGTGTCGGTGGTCATGATGGCGTGGGCGGCGGCATCGGAGCCGTCGGCAGACAGGGCGGAGGCGGCCTGGGGCAGCCCGGCCTGGATGGCGGAGATATTGATGGTCTGGCCGATGACACCGGTGCTGGCCACCACAAAGTCGCCGGGCTCCCGGCCGGTGGCGGCGGCGGCGGAAGCGCTCATGGCCTCGGCATTCTCATGGCTCTGGGGGCAGCAGGCGTTGGCGTTGCCGCTGTTGGCCACCACGCCCCAGGCCACGCCGTTTTCCAGGTGGTCCATGGTCACATACAGGGGGGCGGCCTTCACCCGGTTCATGGTGTAGGTGGCGGCGGCGGCGCACTCCTTCTCCGACAGGATCAGGGCCAGGTCGTTCTTATCCGGGCTGCTGCCCGCCTTCACGCCGCAGTGGACACCGGCGGCGGTAAATCCCTTGGCGGCACACACGCCGCCGGAAATCTGATTCAGCATAGTGATCTTCCTCGCTTTCCTTAGATGACAGGGGCCGCGCCCCTGGAAGTTGTTTGGATGACTGATCAGTCCATGTTCAGCCCGGTGGTCTCCGGGAAGCCCAGCATGATGTTCATGTTCTGCACCGCTGCGCCGGAGGCACCCTTGCCCAGATTATCAAACTGGGCGGTGAGCAGGGTCTGGTCGGTGTGGCCGGATACGGTGATGGTCAGATAGTCTTTGCCCGCCAGGGCGCTGGTGGCCAGACGGGGCGTCTCGCCGCCGAAGGGCAGCACCCGCACCATCTCCTGCCCCTCGTAGTAAGAGGAGAGCATCTCGCAGATATCCTGGGCGGTGGGGGAGCCGTTGAGCAGGCGATTTTGCAGCATGACGGAGGTCATCATTCCCTGGCGGATGTCACCCAGGATGGGGACGAACACAGGGGCGTTGTCCAGTCCGGCCAGCTTTTGCATCTCGGGCAGGTGCTTGTGGGCAAGACCGATGGAATAGAGGCTGGGGGCATCCAGCAGGGGGCTGCGGTCGGGGGCCTCGTACTCGGCGATCATCTTCTTGCCCCCGCCGGAGTAGCCGGTGAGGGAGAAGCAGGTGACGGGATAGTCCCGGGGCAGAACACCCAGTTCGGTGAGAGGGGCGGCGGTGGACAAAAAACCGGTGGCGTGGCAGCCGGGGTTGGCCACCCGATCGGCGAACTTGATGCGCTGGCGCTGGCCGGGCAGCAGCTCGGCAAAGCCGTATACCCAGCCCTGGGCGGTGCGGTGGGCGGTGGAGGCGTCGATGACCCGGGTCTTGGGGTTGTCGATCAGGGTGACCGCCTCTTTGGCAGCGGCGTCAGGCAGGCAGAGGAACACCAGGTCGGCCTCGTTCAAAAACTTTCGGCGTTCCTCCAGGTCCTTGCGCTTGTCCTCGTCAATGAGCAGCAGCTGGATGTCGTCCCGGCTGCCCAGGCGCTCGTAGATCTGCAGGCCGGTGGTGCCCTCTTTCCCGTCAATATATACCTTGGGTCGATTCATACGATGATCCTCCCTTATGCGTTGCGCTGGTCTCAGCCGTCGTAACCGGCAAAGCCCTCGCTCTCATTTACGTTATAAAGTCCGTAGAAGGACAGGGTGTCCTCCGGGCTCACTGCTTCCTTGGGGCCCTGATTGGTCCACAGGAGAAAATACTCCGGCAGGTCGGCCAGTTTGGCCCCGGGGCAGTAGAGCATGACCTCCTGGGCGTTGTCCAGACCATAGGGGTCGGTGCTGACATAGCGCACCTGGTCCCGGATGACCTCGTTGCCCGGGGTATCGTACAGGTGGATAAATTCCAGCTCCATAGAATAGATGCAGGGCCCCTTCTCCACAGGGGGGCTGAACCGGCCGCTGAAATCGCACTGGTACACGGTGGCATCATAACCGTCCCCCGTATCCCCGGCATCGGTGTCCTCGTAGTGGCCGGTGAAGGTCCCGTCCGCCTGGATGGAAACTTGGGTGGACCAGGCCCCAGTGCCGCTGGAGAAGACAAAGATTTGGGGCAGCTGGGAGAACAGGTCCTCCTGAGGCTCCTGCGCCTGGGGTTCCGACTGGCTCGGATCGGGCTGCTGGGACTGGTCCGGGTCCTGGGAGGGCTGGGGGGCATCCTCTTGACCCGGAGCGCTGTCGCCGCTCCCCTCTGCCGGGGACTGAGGCGTGCTTTTGGCGGCGGCGGGCGCTTCCTCTCGGACCGCCGCAGAAGTGCTCACTGCGCTCTGTGACGGCTGAGATTGATCCAGCGGGCTCTCATCCCGGCTGCCGCATCCGGCCAGCAGCAACAGCGCCGCCGCCAGGGCCAGGGCCCGCTTTTTTATGTGATACATCGGTTCTCTTCCTTCCCGGATAAAATGCGCAGGCGGGGGCTTGCCCCCGCCGCGAAAGGCTTTTCGCCACAATCATACCCGGTCCGTGGTCCTTTTGCAACTGTTTTCCACAATCTCCTGCATTTTTGTGGATTATTTCTGGGGTCAGCAGGTGCTTTTTTTAGGCTGAACGGAGAACGGCCCTCTCAGTCACGGCTTACGCCGTGCCAGCTCTCCCGCAGGGAGAGCCAAGGGGCAGGGGATTCCGGGCTTTCCGGGCGGATGGGGACATCCGCCCCTACGGAATGTGACGAACCTTGTCCGTAGGGGCCGCTGTCCTCAGCGGCCCGC
>PPYF01027743.1_pt1 | contig 18773 bp, 17 predicted proteins | sample 1559871 | NCBI WGS metagenome assembly PPYF01 (sample SAMN08240021, study PRJNA423297) | Human gut metagenome, whole genome shotgun sequencing project. | reverse complement strand
TATTTTACCCTTCTTCCGACCGGCTGCGGTACTCGCGCGGCGAAACGCCGACGTGCTTTTTGAACAGATAGCTGAAATAATGCGAATCCTGATAGCCGACGTCAAACGCAATATCGCTCATGCGGCTGTTGCCGCAGGTCAGCAGATGCTTTGCCGCCTCGATGCGGACAGCGGTCAGATATTCGACAAAGGTCTGACCGGTCTCCTGCGAGAACACGGTGGAGAAATGATTCGGGCTGAAGCCGACTTCCTCCGCGACCCGATGCAGTGAGATCGCACTGTCTGCATAGTTTTCACGAATAAACTCCTTTGCACGGCTGATCTCCGCGCTGTATCGCACGCTCTGCACGTCCTGCGCCGCAGAGCCGCCGAAGTAGCCCTCGGCAATACGCGGCACGTCCTCGGGGGCGCGCACCGAGCTCATCACCGAGGGCTGCCGCCGTCTTGGTGTGCCGCTGCATCTAACTGAAAACGCCGATCATTCCATGGAAACCGGCGATGTCCTGCGGGATATCACAATCCTGCACACCATTCTCGAGCAGACCGATCGCTGGATGCGGCAGCGTTGCATCTGACCGTGCCATCTCCGACAGCAGATCCCGTAAAATTATGTATCCGTTTGAGGAAAACATTGCAGCTCGGTGCAAAATGTTGTGCTCTTTTCTTGTATGACCTTACAGGAGAGTTTACTATGAAAATTTTACATATCACACCCTCGTAGGACGGGTTTTATATGCCCGCGGAATTTGCGCCGCATGAAGACTGCCTAATGATCTGGTCTGAACGTGCCGATTCGTGACAGTAAGGCGCCTATGCCGCACGCAAAGCCTTTCTGCGCGTGATCGAAACCATTTAAAGCGAACACATGACCGTTCTGTGCTCGGAGGGGCAGTACGACAACGCGCGTGCCCAGCTTCCCGACCTTTGTCATCAACGGCAAATGCGAACGCCGCGGCATCGACTGGGGCTTCAACACATGGGGCGGCGAAGTGGACGGCCTGTATCCCTCGTGGGAGAACGACAACCACGTGGCACGCAAGTTCTGCAACCTGCTTGGCAATGACGTTTACTACAAGCGTGATTTTATCTGCGAGGGCAGCTCGATCCACGCCGACGGCGAGAACGACCCGCAGTATGCGCTTTCCAAGCCGAGACCGGACACTATGATGGCCGCCTGGAAGAACTGGCGTTCAACCAAGGCGGCTGACAGCCGAACAGGTGCACAAGGACGGACAAGAGCTCGGAATAACGCTTTATGGACAGTACTTGCAGTGCTTATGATGGAGAGCATTAACGAGGAGAAAACATTGTTGTTAATTCCTCAATATTAGTAGCTAATGATGCCCATTCCCATCTTCTCAAACTTTCCCAACAATTTAATAAACTCAGATTTCTTAATTCTGCAATCTTTCTGGACGGCTGCGAGCGAAACGCAGCCGTTCGCCTTTTTCGCGATACGACGGAGCTTTCTCTTCGTCTTTTCGCGGTACTTGGAGGCATTGATACAATCCAACAATTCTGGGATTGAAATCGGGTCAAAGTGCGTCATATGCAGTCGATGCAGAAACTTATGCTGCTGTTTTTCAATCTGCGAGCCAAGCTCGACAAGCTGACTTTCCCAATCTTTAGATTTGGTCAGTTTAGTGATTTTCGATCGTCCAAACCGCAATTCCAGCCGCAGAATATGCTCATCAATCTTGATATCATGCCGTTTTTCAAGTTCATAGGATTTATCGTAGACCGAGAATGCACAGCTTTTAGACTTATTCTCAACCGTCCACGAATGCTTATTGGCACCTTTGAATTTTTCATCGGAATTTGTATATTTTCCGAACTTAACTGCGCTGTAGTGAGGGATAGAAAAGGATTTCTTGAAAATATCCAAACGATCTTGAACATCCGCCTTGCGTTCATAATACAGATTGCAGGTCAAATCACACCTCGACAGCTTGAACTCCCTGAGCCGCCGATCAACGCCGATTTTATCAAGGATATTCCGCAGGCGGTGCTTTATCTGCTGAACAGACTCTTTGTCAGCCTGAAATAATGCGGTCGGTTTATATGTACCGACAAGCAACGAAGACGGGTTAATAATCAATATCAGCCAGCACGGATGCGAAATAGACTGACCAAGCTGTATCTCAACACCAATGTCCTTGAACTGCGGCATCTGGTAATACGATGAAAGACCTAATTTCCCTTTGCCGGTGCGAATACACTCGTTTTGTTCGATAATATTCTGAATTTCTGAATATTTGCATTGTAATTTCAACGAAAAGGTGTGAATACCGTACTCGTTCGTAATCATTTGCTGTTCCTCCGTTTCTGAGCGCATACCGTGCAGCGCTTGCAGGTTTTGCGTTCGTGCTGGCCTTGGTACTCAAGGATATCGCATACCATGCAGCTGTCGCTATGGATAAAATCGTGTACCTGGCTCAGCTTTGTCTTTATTACTTTCGCGGCTTTAGGTGACTGCTTTTTCGCCTTCTTGATAAAGCTATTTGAGATAGCGTCATCATCGCCGTTCTGATCGTAGAAAAGAACGCAGTGTGCCTTGCGTCCGTCGCGCCCTGCTCGACCAATCTGCTGAATGTAATCCGTCATATTGATTGGTGCGTTGAAGTGTACGACAAGTTCAATATCGGGAACATCAATACCCATCGAGAACGCGGAAGTTGCAATCATAATCTTTCTTTTGCCTTGCAAGAAGTCGAATAATAACTGTTTTTTGCGACATTCCGGTTTAATCCGCGAGTGATAGCGGGTAACGTCACCGGGGTATATTTCTTCCAGAATGTTGTACAGCGCATCTACATATGTAGTCGTCTGCGCAAAGATAAGCACCGAACCGCTTTTGTGATACTTATCAATCAGTTTGCAGAGCTTCTTGATACGGAATTCCAGTCGTTCCTCCAGTGTTTTCTTGTTGCAGGTAACATCCTTCTTGAGCAGGATAAGATTATCACGTCGTAAATCACTGCGGAGAATAACAGGCTTGTCCATATGCAGACTATCACGAATAATATCCATAGAGTCTGCCGGTATCGTCGCAGAGCAGGCACAGATAACCGGCTTGCGTTTCAGCTTGTTGATAAAATCTCCGATATGCAGATAAGCGTCACGAAACGTATAACCCCATTCCGTAATGCAGTGACACTCGTCCGCCACGATCATAAAAATATCCGAATGCTGCATAGTTTCAATAAACACATGATTTTGCAGTCGTTCGGGAGTGATATAGAGGAAAGTCAGTTTTCCTTTGCGAGCTTTGTTCAGTATCTTATCGATATCCTCCTTCGAGCGGGTCATATCGATATAATCGGCAGCAACACCATGCTTCTGTAACGTCTGCACCTGATTGTAGATCAGAGCAAGCAAAGGCTCGATAACGATAGTCAGCTTGTCCGAATGAGCCAGTCCAACTGTTTCATAGATGACCTGTTTGCCGGAAGACGTGGCAGCAATCACAATCGCGTCCTGTTCAGCATCCAGCGTATTCATCGGAATGATCTGAGCCTTGCGAGGCTTATCAAAACCAAGCTGTTTGAGTGCAGATTTAAGATGTCTTTTCATATCCATAGAGATAACCTCCAAAATATTAAGATTATCAATATGTTATAAGAATGTAAAAAGATAATGCCGAATAGTGAATATTTATCAAAAATAAATTACATTTGTCAATATGACTGATTTCCTTCACAAATGCCTTAACAGGATAGTTTAGACCTGAATATGGCATTGTAAATGATAGAAAGTGTAAAAAGGTTAGAATAGATAAGTGCGGTTCATGCGCAAAACGACAGGCCCTGCCGCTCGAAAAGTATCCGAATGACAGGACCTGACTTACTGGGTAGTTGAACTAAATCAGAGAGCAGATTTTTATGAAGTTGTTAGTGTATTTACCTGTTAGTGGAAAGGGAAGCGTTTACTTCTCCACCTGAGTCCAGTCACGGCTATCGCGGAGTTTCGTCCACTTTTCATGATGGTCGCTCTTAATGTCGTCATAGTGGCTGTTAGCAGCCTCCTGTACGACCAGATAATACCACTTGGAGGTGTCCGTATTGTCACTCCACTGAATCATGCCGTTGAGCAGGTCATCTCTGCTTTCCGGGAGACGGTTCAGAACGCGGTCGATCAGGGTCATTGCCTCTGCGCAAGTGATTGGTGCATTCGGGCCGAACCTGCCGTGGCTGTCGCCCTTTACAATACCCATTTTGCTCAGCGTAGAAACTGCATGATCGTACCAGATTCCGCGCGAAATGTCCGAATAATTATTCGTCAGCGTGGAGTTTGCATCGCAGACTTTGTCAGTCAGCAGGCGGAAGAAGATGGTTGCCACCGCAACACGGGTGATGCCGTTCTGCGGGTGAACCGTCTTGTCCGGGTAGCCGACAATGTACGCAAAATGATCATCGCCATTGAGCATATCCGGCATGCCGGCTGCCTTCCAGCCTGCGTAGACCGTCTTGTTGCCGATCATCTTGATATCGCTGATCTTGGTGGTCAGCTCCTTATCCGCATACCAACCGGTAAATACGGAGCGGAGCATGCACTGCATGCAACGGCGTCCGTCGGTTCTCGGTTTGCATCGTTTTTTTGATTATTACGCCTATTTATTTTATTATAAATTGTGCATCATCAACTACTCATTTTACCTATCGCACAAAATATATTCAGTTTTTTATATATAGTATACAAGAATTTCTTGCCATTCTTGTAAATTCGTGATATCATAGCAGGTGCGGTCACGCCTTGCAAGGATGTAGATTTCGAAGCACGATCTCTGCAAAGCAGGCGGACTGCACTCTAAACAATCCTATCCGCTTGCAGCAGGCCGGAAAACGCAGCTTGATCAGGTGCATTTTATTGGGGCGGGCTGTAAATTGGAAGCGAAACCAGAGAAGGAGAGAATGTTTCGTGAAAACCAATCCAACCATGCAGGCAGAGGCGGTTCTGCCTACACGACCTGTTTCTGAAAACGGAAAAATCAATATTCTGACACGCCTGGCTTACGGCGGCGGTGACGTAGCGTGCAACGTTGTCTACGGCATGATCGCCACGCTGCTGACCCTGTTCTATACCGACTATGCCGGTGTTTCTGTCGCAACCGTAGGTCTTGTCATGCTGATCTCGCGTTTCTTTGACGGCGGCTCGGATGTTGTCATGGGCTTCATTGTGGACCGCACCCATTCCAAATGGGGACAGTCCCGTCCGTGGATCCTGTGGATGTCGCTGCCGTATGCGCTGAGTGCGATCCTGCTGTTCAGCGTACCGCACACCAACGCCACGATCCAGTTCCTGTACATCTTTGTCACCTATAACTTCTGCACGACCGTCTGCTACACGGCGATCAATCTGCCGTACGGCTCGCTGTCTGCCATGATGACCCGCGACTCCAAGGAGCGCGATCTGCTGTCCGTATTCCGCATGGGCCTGTCCCCGATGGGCCGTATCATTGCCGTCACCTGCACCATGCCGCTGATCAAGCTGTTCGGCAACGATCAGGCTGCCTGGGTCAAGGTAATGAGCATCTGGGCCGCAATCGCTTTCCTGCTGCTCATCACCTGCTTTGTCAAGTGCGAGGAAACCGTACACATCACAGCCCGCTCGGAGGAAAAGATTCCGGTCGGCCGCAGCCTCAAGGCGCTGGTCACCAATCAGTATTTCTGGGCTGTCCTGCTGCTCTGGATGTTCCAGAGCACCAATCAGGCTGTTGTCGGCACGATTCTGCCGTACTACTGCAAGTATGTATTCCATAACGACTCATGGATGTACAGCACGCTGTATCTTTCCGAAACCATCGTTCTGATCGTATTCACCTTCCTGTGTCCGCTGCTGCGCGATATGCTCGGCAAGCGCAACATGATCGTAGCAGGCGCCGTCCTTGTACTGATCAGTCAGGGTCTGTTCTTCCTCAACACCACCAGCTTCAGCTGGTGCCTGTTCACCACCATGCTGCGCGGCGTCGGCGAAGCACCGCTGTGTGCCTTTGTATTCGGCATGATCGGTGACGTTGTCGAGTTTGGCCAGTGGAAGCACCACATCCGTCAGGAGAGCTTCATCTTCGCAGGCGGTTCGGTCGGCACCAAGCTGGGCACCGGCATCGCACAGGCAAGCATTGCAGGCATTATGAGTCTGTGCGGCTATATTTCCTCGACCGGCAGTGCTGTTGTGCAGTCGCAGTCCGCAATCAACTCGATCATCAACATCTATATGTTTGGTCCGCTGCTGATCTTTGTCGGCGTTCTGATCGTCGGCCTGCTGTATCAGCTCGACAAAAAGTATCCCGCTATCATGAAAGAACTTGCAGAGCGCGAAGCGCGCGGCGAGTTGTAACTTTCTGATCTTCATATTCCCTCAACCGTTCCCGGCATGGCTGCAAAGCTGTGCCGGGAATCTGTTTCTCGCCCTGCCCGCACCGGTCGGCAGGGCGTTTTCCGTCTGTGCGCCGTGTCCTCCTTGCCGAGAAACGGATATTCACAAAAAGTTTATCGCTGCGGCATTGCGGCTGTCCGCTCTCCTGTATATAATAAATGCAGAGCACATTCCTGTGTCTCCCATCCCGATTACCGAACGATTCAGATAAAGGAGCACCCGTATGTCAACCAACAACCTGTCCACTCCCGCCTCCGGCCGTTTTTCCCTCAGCGCCGCGGCACTTCACATTCTCGCCATGGTGCTGATGCTGATGGATCATCTCTGGGCGACCCTCCTGCCCGCGCAGGACTGGCTGACGTGTGCCGGACGGCTGGCCTTCCCCATCTTCGCATTCATGGCGGTGGAAGGATATTTTCACACCCACAGCTTCCGGAAATACGCCCTGCGGCTTGCGCTGTTTGCCGTGCTCTCCGAAGTGCCGTTCGACCTGATGTACGGCGGAACCTGGTTCTATCCGGTGCACCAGAACGTGATCTGGACGCTGCTGCTCGGTCTTCTGGGCATTCATCTGATGGAAACCGTGCGCAAAAAGCAAAAAACATGGCTGTATCTGCTCACCGCCCTGCTTGTTGTGCTGATCGGCACAGTGCTGGGCACCCTGAGCATGGTGGACTACTACGGCACCGGCGTGCTGACGATCTTTATCTTCTACTTCTTCCGCGGACGGAAGTGGTGGTGTCTGGCAGGACAGCTTCTCGCCCTCTACTGGGTCAATGTGCAGCTGCTGGGCGGTCTGCTGTATCCCGTCCATATATTCGGCATGGAATTTGAGATCTGTCAGCAGGGGCTTGCACTTCTGGCGCTCCTCCCCATCTGGCTGTACCGCGGACGGCAGGGCTATCACAGCAAGCCGTTCCAGTATGCCTGCTATGCCTTTTATCCCGTACATATGCTGATCCTCGTGCTGATCCTGCAATATCTGACCCGCTGACGGCCATACCAGCGTTTGTAAACATCTGTAAAACTTTTTATTTATCAAATGCGCGTTCTGTTATATAATAAGTAAAACATCAAGATCCCGCATTTTCTGTTTTATGAAGGAAAGTGTGCAGGACAGTCCGGCTGCCGTGTGCGGTGCAGATCGACCGACTGCAAGAGAGAGCACTTTCCCCACGATAACACTGAAAATTTTCAGTAAAAGAGAAAGGAAAAACCATATGAACTGGAACATCATTACGGATTCAAGCTGTGATCTGCTCCCTTCCACCAGTCCGGACGGAAGGATCCGGCTGACCAGTGTGCCGTTTACCATCCGCGTCGGAGAGCGGGATTTTGTCGATGATGAGCATCTGGATACGCTGGAAATGCTCTCCGCCATGGAGCAGGAACGCTCGGCCGGCCATACCTCCTGCCCCACGCCGGACGCATGGCTGGCGCAGTTTGAACAGGCGGACTGCGCGATCGCGATTACTATTTCCTCGCAGCTGTCCGGCAGCATGAACAGCGCTCTTGCGGCAAGAGATATGGCGCTGGAGAAAGATCCGGATAAAAAGATCGTCATTCTGGACTCCTTATCCACCGGACCGGAGGTTCTGCTCTGCGTAAAGGAGATCGAGCACCTGATCCGTCAGGGCCTTTCCTTTGACGATATTGCGGCGCACGCCAGAGGTTTTCTGCAGAAAACCAAAATTCTCTTTGCGCTCTCCTCGTTTGACAACCTGATCAAGAACGGACGCATCCACCGTCTGACGGGTATGCTCGCCAAGGCTCTCGGCATCTGGGGCATCGGCAGCGGCAGTGACGAGGGAAAGATCGCCTTTGAAAGCAAGGCGCGCGGTGCAAAAAAGGTCGTACAGACGCTGGTCAGCACCATGAAGGAGCACGGATTCATCGGCGGAAATGTCGCGATCAGCCATTGTGATAATCTCGCACTGGCTCAGACGCTGAAAAACAGCATTCTGGATATCTGGGAAAATACAAGCATCGAGATCCTGCCGACCCGCGGGCTCTGCAGCTACTACGCCGAGCGCGGCGGATTGATCGTCAGCTACTGAGCCGGAGCCGATCGACCGTCTCCGTTTTCAACAAACAAAGGGCGAAACCATACGGTTTCGCCCTTTTTCTGTTCGGTTGATTGTTTTCCGCTCACAGCACCTGCACCCGCTCCGCGCGGTGCAGCACATCCAGATCCTCACACGCCCCACCATCGCCAACCATGCCTTGAGCGGCTCGGCCTTCTTAGATAGCACAGACGGCGCCAATTCGCAAAATCCAGTTACTTCCTATTATGTCTTTGCATATTCTCATCGTCAGCACATCATTTCCCACCATTATGTACTAACTCCACCCATTTCTTTTGGCTAAATTACTTACCGCAAAACAGAATTTCTCCCACGGTGCCAATGTCATCTGCAACGGGTCGCCCTCTCGAATCCTAAGCGTTCTTCTGATTTCCTTCGGAATAACAACGCGGCCGAGATCGTCGATCCGGCGCACGATTCCGGTTGCTTTCATAGCAATTCCGCCTCCCATTTTCGGTATTTCTGCTGCGATAGTGGTAGTATTTACTGAAATCGTGCAATTCATGTAGAAAAACCGTATGCACAATGTGTTCCTATTCATGAAAATTATGGTTTGCAGATCTGTTTCTTTCGCGTTAGCAGCTGCCCTGCACTGCGGACGCACGGCTGATATGTAATCAATCCGCAAACCCCTTTGTCGTTTATCGTTTTTCTGCCAGTCCTCGAAGAACGGATACAATAAACGTCAGTATATTCAATATCATGCTGTATATTCTCCTCATTTTCGTATTGCGGCAAAATAAAAAATCCCCGATCAAACCGCAAGGTCAGCAAGTTCAGCTGACCTTGGGTTAAACCGAGGATTTTTTTGATTCTGCTTACTTTTTCGCCTTGCTGCCGACCAGATAGCACACAGCGGCAACGATCATGCCGTTGATGGATGCGATACCCCACGGGACCAGATTTGCCACCACAGCGCCCAGCACAACGCCGAAAACCGCAAACCAGTTGACGTTTTCGGTCACTTCAACGTCCTTGTACTTTTCACGGTCCATGAAGAAGCTCATCACCAGAATGATGCCGACCGGCGGCAGCGTACAGTTGAGGATATTCAGCCAGCCGGTGAAATTCCAGTACAGCCAGACCGCAAGCACGGTGCCGATAATACCGGAAACCAGCACCATCGGCTTCTTTCTCTGGCCGAAAATGTTCGCCAGACCCAGACCCGCCGAATACAGTGCATTATCGTTCGTGGTCCAGATGTTGAGACCGAGGACCAGAATCGCCAGATAGAACAGACCGAGGTTGATCATAACCTCAAAAATGTCATTGCCGCCGACGTAGACCGACGAAATACCGCCGAAGAAAAACATCAGCGAGTTGCCGATAAAGAACGCGATAACGGTCGTGATCGCACCAACCTTGCCGTTGCGGGCAAAGCGGGAGAAGTTCGGCGTTGCCGTGCCGCCAGAGACAAACGAGCCGATAACCAGACCGGCGCCGCCGACAACGGTCAGCGTACCGCTGGACTTGGCAAACTGATCAATCAGCGTACCGTTGCCCTGTTTGACCGCCATCACCATGGCAACCGTACCCAGGATTGCAACCAGCGGAACCGCAATATAGCTGATGAGCGTCAGCGATTTGATGCCGAAATACGCCGAGGCCGTCATGCACACACCCGCAATGATAACGAGCACCCATTCAGCCGCTGTGCTGCCGCCGAGCAGCTCATTTGCAACCGGAATGGCAAACATGGCGATACCGACGCCGAACCAGCCGATCTGCGTAAACGATATCATCGCGCTCGGCAGGTACGAGCCTTTTGCACCGAAGGCTTTGCGTGCCAGCAGGTCAAGACTCATGCCGGTTTCCGCGCCGACATAACCGAGCAGACCGGTGTACAGGCTCAGGATCAGGCCGCCGATGATCATGGAGATGATAAAGCCGCTGAAATCCAGTCCGTCTGCCAGCTCCTTGCCGACCCACATGCTGGCCGAGAAGAAGGTGAAACCCAGCATGATCATGAACATAGTTACGATGCCGCGGCGCGCATAATGCGGCACAGCCGCTTCCGCAAAGTCGATATCGACCGGTGTGTTGTCATTTTTCATAGATTCTTATCCCCTTTTTGTGTATTTGTCAAAGAATGTACTTTTTGAGCGTCGTAGTGAACTCGTCAATGCGCTGATGCGCGATCTCCTCCAGTGTTACGTCCTTCAGGCTCTCGACAAAGCCGCGCTCCTGCTGATACAGCCAGCGCGTCAGCTTTGCGTCCAGCTTTTCATAGTGACAGTCCTTCAGCCAGTCCTCATAGGAAATCGGCAGCGCATGACCCAGTTTTTCCTCCAGCAGCGCCTGCTTGTCGATCTTGTCGGCACGCGCGAGAATGCCGTTCCAGAATTCCAGCACCTCTTCAATGTGCTCGTGGATTTCGTAACGGCGTGCACCGCCATCGTAGATCGTGCACTTCTCAAACAGCGGATTCTGCATGGAAAGCGTCTGACGGCGGAACTCCGGCGCCACAATGCCGCCCTTCCAGTAAAAGTCGATGAGCGCACGGTTGATGCCGGAAACGCCCTTGTCGCCCTCCTCGTAGCAGCTGAAAACGCCCTCGTAGTACACGGTGATGAAGCCCTCAAAGTCCGGCCAGTAGGTGCGGATTTCTTTGGTCAGCTTTTCGAGAATCTCAATGCCCTGGGTGCCGCCGATGGTAAACAGCAGAATGTTGCGCAGCTTGGCGCCCTGCTTGCGGTAATAGTCGGTGACATAGCGCAGGCACTGCACAAGTGTCTCGCCCGAGGCGATGATATCGCCGATCATCAGCGTGCTGTTGGGCACCATAGTCAGCTTGCAGTACTTGATATCGAGCGACATCTCATCATTCTCGCCGAACACGCGCTCACTGGACATAAAGCTGATGTCATGCACGCGGATATGCTCCTTGTAGCAGCTTTCCTCGAGCGGGTAGTTGAGTGCGCCGCGCAGAATGGACAGAATGTTCGCCGAAGTGATCTTTTTCTGCTCCTTGAGGTAGTACATCATCTGCGAGGTAGCCGTCACGAGCGACGCATACACCTCGTAGCCGACAACCTCCGGATGGTTCATCAGCTTGCGGGTCTCGGCCTCCGAGACGATGTAGTATTCATTGACGAAGCTGCCGCCCGCCAGACGGTAGCAGTCCACACCCTGATCGCTGAATTCCGGTACGATATGGACGTCATTCCAATTTTCGATCATATCAGTTTCCTCCCTAAAAAAAGGGACCGACTGCCATTTTTGTGGGCAGAAGGTCCTTGGTTTTCATCGTTTTCCTATTGGATTCAACGGAACGCCGCATGTTCTGTTTTTACACAGCATATCCGTCCATCCCCTCTTTTTCGACTTCATTTTACTGAATTTATTATACGGGAGAAACCATACCGTTGTCAACAGCTTTGCAAGCCTCAGGCCGGATTTCTTACTTATAATCCGCATTCAGAAACAGCGGCTTGATCGTAGAAATCTCGGCGTATTCCTCCTGCGAGACCTGCATATCCGCATTCATGGTCTGCAGATCGGTCTTGACGACCTCAAGCGCCTCCATGACGTTCAACGCATGGCCTTCCGCGATGGCCTGCTGCATACGGCGCAGCACGATCGGGTGCGCGTACCGTGCGGGCAGCGGAAATGCCGGAAAACGGTCGATATAGTTCTGCATCTGTACCCGCGCCTGCTTATCCCCGCGCAGAACAGCCGCATTGTTGTTGCGCGCCGTCGGCAGCAGGCGCCATCCGCCAAACAGGAAAACTGCCGCCAGCAGACACAGCAGCAGGTATCCGCCGGAGAAACCACGGCACACGAGCGACACCACGCCGTAAATCAGTGCCGCCGCCCCGAGCACCATGATCGCTGCAGCCGCCCAGCGGTATCCCGCGCTCCTGCTCTGGTAGTTGCGCCGCCGTTTGGCTGCACGACTGAGCCGCTTGTACAGCTCGGGCTTGCGCTCGAGGTACGCGATCGCATTCTCCAGCTCCTCAATCTCCCGCTCGGCGCGCATGCTGAGCGGCGGCCGTCGGCGTTCTTCCGCCCTCCGGCGCTCGTACTCGACCTCGAGTTCAGCCTCCTCTTCCTCGCTGACGCACGGAATCTCCGGATGCATCTTGTGCAGCACGCGCAGCAGCTCGTCAATCTGATCCTCATACTTGAAACAGCACACCTGCTGCATGCCGCCGTCATACTCCACAAGCAGACAGGCTCTGCCTGCAAGCACACCCCGGACACCGCCGGTGCCTTCTTCTATAAACTTAAATGCCCGCGTAATGGCGGAAAACGGCACATAATAATGCCGGTCAATAAAATAACTGTTCAAATATAATGCCCGGCGGCCAACACCGCACGGACCAATCCGGCGGCAGTGCTGCTTATCGCGGACAAGCGAAGCGTCATCCAGCATGGTTCTGCTGAGCGGACGCGGTTTAAAAATCATATCCATCACCTGTAAATATTGTAGCACAAAAGCGTGGATTCAGCCACCCGATCCCATAAGAAATCCTGCTGCGGCGGTTCTTTATGCAAAGCGACAAATTCTCTCTTTCAGACAAATCGTTTTTGGCATACTATCCAAAATCACAGTATTCCTATTGACAATTAGGATATTCAAGTCTATACTTTCAATCACCGAAACCCGATAGGATTTATATGAATTGAAAGGAGAACCTGTCATGAGCCGAATGTACTGTATGAATCGCTGCTGTATGTGTATGCACCGCTGCTCGTGTATGCGTTCCCTTGTGACCTGGCGAATGTGCGAATAACGCGCATAAACCATCCTGGCGGAAGGCATACGTCTTCTGCCATTTTTTGTCGAAAGGAGTTCTCCCTTGTGAAGCATTTTGTCAAATCACTGCCAGTTCTCTCTATTCTGCTGGCGCTCGCCTGCGATATTCTGCTGCCGGATTCCGCGCAGCATCCTGCCGCAGAACATCCTTATTTTACATGGGCGCTGCTCATCGGACTGGCCGTGTATGTGATTGCCCTGCTGATATCGCTCGGCAACACCAAGGTACGCGATAAGCTGTCGTACAGCGCACTGTTCTATGCAGGAGCGGTTCTGGTGCTGAACATCCTCAACCTGCTGACCGCCAAGTTTGCGATTCTGCCGGTGCTGTACTTTCCCTCGCTCGACCGTGTGTTCGGCGTTCTCGTTGAGGACAGCGCGTTCCTCGCGACCTGCCTTGCATACTCCGCACGCCTGCTGTTCTTCGGCTGGCTCGGCGGTGCGGTTGTCGGCGTGCTGACCGGTATCGCCATCGGCTTCAACAAGACCTTCGCCTACTGGGTACAGCCGCTCGTCCGCGTGCTCGGCCCGATCCCGTCCACCGCGTGGATCCCGCTGGTGCTCATCGCTTTCCCGACTGCGGTTTCCGCCAGTGCCTTCTTGATTGCGCTGGCTGTGTGGTTCCCGACTACCGTGCTCACCAGTAGCGGCATCGCTTCCATCCCCAACTCGTACTTTGAGGTCTCCTCGACGCTTGGCGCGGGCAGCTTCTACCGCATTGCCAAGGTCGGCATTCCGGCGGCTATGCCGCATATGTTCCTCGGCCTGTTCAACGGCACCTGCTCGTCGTTCATCACGCTGGTCACCGCCGAAATGCTCGGCGCCAAGTACGGCATCGGCTGGTACATCAACTGGCAGAAGGAAATGATGGCATATGCCAACGTATATGCCGGACTGATCATCATTGCAGTCACCTTCTTCATTCTCATCACGCTGCTGTTCAAATTCCGCGACCGCGTGCTCGCATGGCAGAAAGGAGTTATCAAATGGTAGGAAGTATTTCGATTTCGGGTGTATCCAAGCATTTTGTCAATCCCACCGGAGAGCGCATTACCGCTCTCGACAATGTTTCGCTCGATATTCCCGCCGGTTCGTTCGTTTCACTGATCGGACCGTCCGGCTGCGGCAAGTCCACGCTGCTGCGTTTGATCTCCGGTCTGATTCCGATGGACGACGGCAGCCTGACGCTGGACGGCACACCTATCAAGGCCCCCGGTGCAGACCGCGGCTTCATGTTTCAGGAGCACACGCTGTTCCCGTGGCTGTCGATTTACGATAACATCGCATTCGGTCTGCGCGCCCGCGGCATCTACAAGCAGGAAAAGGACCGCGTAGACGAATTTATCGAGATGGTCGGCCTCAAGGGCTTCGAGCATTCGTATCCGCACCAGCTTTCCGGCGGCATGTGCCAGCGCGCGTCTCTCGCAAGAGCACTCGTCGGCAAGCCCAAGGTGCTCCTGCTCGATGAGCCGCTCGGTGCACTCGATGCCTTCACCCGCATGAACATGCAAGACGAGATCCTACGCATCTGGAAGGAAACCGGCATGACCGCCATCATGGTAACGCATGATGTGGATGAGGCCGTGTATCTTTCGGACAAGGTGGTCGTTATGACACCCCGACCGGGACGCATCACCGGCACGCTGGATATCAAGTTGGCCCGCCCAAGAGCACGCAGCTCGGAGGATTTTCTTCACTACCGTGCAGAGATCCTTCGTCAGCTCCATTACGGCGGCACAATCAAAGAGCCCAACTACTATATTTAAGATTGCATTAAAGAACGCACGTTCATTATTATTACTTTTATTATATATTTTCCTTGAAAGGACAGAAAACCATGAAAAAGAACGGTATTTTATTTCGAGTGGCAAGCGGACTTCTCGCAGCTGCACTGACACTCTCGCTTACCGCCTGCGGCGGCTCGAGCAGCAATTCGGACGCTTCCGCGGCAGCAGATTCCGGCGCAACCCACCTGCGTCTGATCTACTCTCCTTCTCTCTGTGCCGCACCGATGTACATCGCGATCGAGAACGGTTACTTTGAAGACGAAGGTCTGGACATTGAGCAGGTAACGGTTGACGCGGCACACGTTTCCGAGGCCATCGGCGCGGATCAGGTTGATGTCGGCATGGGCCTGATCGGCAAGCTGCTCCAGCCGCTCGAGAACGGCCTGCCCATCAAGTTCACCACCGGCATCCACACCGGCTGCACCAAGCTGCTCGTACCCGGTGGCAGCAACATCAAGAGCATTGCCGACCTCAAGGGCAAGAAGATCGGCGTACCCGGTCTGGCTGACGCGGCAACCGTTGTCTCCAAGCGCTCGCTGAGCGCGGCAGGCATCGGCGTGACCGACCAGAACATGGAGGTTGAATTCTCGGTTTACTCCCGCAACGATCTGGCACAGGCACTGCAGAACGGTGCCGTTGACGCAATCGCACTCGGCGACCCGGCGGCTTCTATTGCAGCGGAGCAGTACGGTCTGACCGCTCTCATCGACACCGCAACCGATCCCAAGTACAAGGACGAGTACTGCTGCGCAGCATTCGTCACCAGCAAGCTGGCTGAGGAGAACCCGAAGGCTGCAGCAGCCTTCACCCGTGCCGTACAGAAGGCATCTCAGTGGGTACAGGAAAACCCGGACGAGACTGCAAAGATCATCACCGAAAAGGAGTATGTCTCCGGCGATGTGGACTTCTGCGCACAGATTCTCAAGACCTACAACTACAAGCCTTCGGTTCAGGGCGGCTATGACGCACTCAAGCAGAACGCCGAGGAGCTGACCCAGATTGGCGTGCTCAAGGAAGGCACCGATGCGACCAAGTTCGCAGACAATGCATATATCTTCTTCGATGATGTTCCGGATGCACCGGAGAGCGACGCTTCCACCGATACCGCCACTAAATCCACAAATGCCTCCTCTGTCAGCTTCCAGCCGGCAGCAGCAGCCGAGGCTGAGGACGACTGCTGCAGCGGCAAAATCACCAAGCCCGCACAGGACACAAACGCAAAGGCATAACATCGTTTTTACAGGGAGGAAAGGATTATGTCGGAACTGAAATGCACACACAGCTGCTCGGACTGCAGCAGACTCGGCTGCCGTTCGGCCAGCGAGGAGCAGTACCCGCCGTTCTGCCTGACGACGAACGTAGATAAGGCACTGCTCGAGGAAACACTTGAAATCTACCGCAACGACCCGGAACAGGGTCTGATTGCCCGCACCTCCGCGTGCATTGAAGGCGAGTTTTACGGCCGCCTGACCCGTGTCGAGGAAACCATCGAGTTCATCAAGCGCATGGGTTATAAAAAGATCGGCATCGCGTCCTGCGTCGGTCTGATGCGAGAGGCTTCCATCTTCGCCCGTATTCTCAAGGCAGAAGGCATCGAATATTTCACGGTCGGCTGCAAGGTCGGTGCACAGGACAAGACCGAAATCGGCGTGCCGAACGAGAAAAAGCTCAACGGCGGCTGCGGACACGAGTCCATGTGCAACCCGATCATGCAGGCCAAGACGCTTGCCGCGCACGGCTGCGATTTCAACATCGTGATTGGTCTGTGCGTCGGACATGATACCCTGTTTCTGCGCCACAGCAAGGTTCCGACAACGGTTATGATCGTCAAGGACCGGGTACTGCAGCACAATCCGGTGGCGGCACTGTACGGCGTACAGTCCATGTATTCGCGGTTTAAGGATTTGGGATTGTAAATTCAGCAAACCGGCTGCAATCCGACACCGTCCGAACTGCATCCCTGCGTTTTTACCCTTTGGGCTTCATCATCATCTCTATTTCGCCGTTTTGAATGATTGCAAAAATCCTCCTGCCTTCTTTCTGAAGACAGGAGGATTTTTCAGCTTAACCTGTAACATCGGGCATAGCCGAGGCGGCTCATCTGTTTTTCTCTTTGCCGAGCGTTGAATACAGCACACCGAACACGATAAGCACCGCACCGGCAATAAAGCCGACCGTCATGTGCTCGTTCAGCAGAAGGACACCGAGCACCATCGAGGTGAGCGGCTGAATCGGGTAAAACAGAGAACAGGTGCTCGCCTCTGCACGGGAGAGACAGTAATTCCACAGTGAATGCGGAATGGTCGTGCAGAAAATCGCCACATAAAACAGCACAAGGATGTACTTCGCGTGCAGGAAGTCCATCTCCGGGTGGGTGATGATCTCGCGGAGCATCAGCGGCAGCGTACCGATAGCAGCAACATAAATACCACAGGTCGTGACGGTCAGCGCGTCATACTTCTGCGTGAACGAGCGCATGAACACGCTCAGCGCGCTCCACGTCAGCACCGAACCGAGCGAAAGCGCTATGCCGAGGATATGACCGCCGCCGGCGTCTCCCCCGACGATGCAGACCGCACCGGCAACTGCGCTGACAATGCAGACGACCTTCTTCATCGTCATGCGCTCATGCAGCAGCAGCACCGCAAAGAAGCAGATAGCGATCGGGTTCATGCAGTTAATGAGCGATGCCAGCGATGCGCCCGCCAGCTTGGTGCCGTACTGCTGCAGACCGATCGACAGCACATAGCCGCCCAGACCGAACATGATAACATATTTCCAGTCACCGCCCTTGATCCTGCGCGGCTTTCCGTTCGGGTCGGGTTTGCGCAGGCGCTGCAGGATAGTCATGGCGATGGCCGCGATGATGTAGCGCAGGCACAGCAGCGTGAACGGCTGAATCACATCGAGCAGTACCTTGCTTGCCGTGTACAGGCTGCCCCAGAAAATCGTGGTCAGCGCAAGCAACAGGCAGGTTGTTTTATCGTTCTTTTGTTGTTGCACAGTTTGTCAGCTCCTCTTTTGTGCATTCTAAGTTAATTGTAGCACTATTTCAGCGAGTTGAACATAGGACGATATAATTTTTTAGTGATTCTGCATTATGCTACTCCCACTACGTTCTCCACACTTCACTCTGTATATACGATAAAAAAAGAGGACCCCAAGGTCCTCTTTCTCGCGCTTTAATAAACGTACTCGAACTCGAACTCTCCGATCACGACCGGAGCGCCCTCCTCGATGCCCATTTCCTCCAGCTTGGCGTAAATGCCTGCGGACTGGAGCATACGATCCATATACTGGCGGGATTCATAGTCGTCGATGTTGACCGAGCCCATAATCTTGTCCACCCATGCACCGGTGACAACGTATGCGTCGCCGTCGCGCTCGATGGTCCAGTCGTTCTCGGTTGCGGCCTTCTCCTCGACCTCGACGAACTCCGGCTCGTACACGAATACCGGCGGGAGCTGCTGCAGCTCGTGCCACGTCAGATTCATCAGCTCCTTGACGCCCTGGTTGGTCGCCGCGGACAGCTCCGCAAACAGGAAGCCGCGCTCCTCTGCGTACTTGCGGATCTTCTCGACCGGCTCACGGTCATCGCCCAGCAGGTCGGTCTTGTTGGCAACAATGATCTGCGGACGCGCTGCCAGAAACTCGCTGTAGCCGGCAAGCTCGGCGTTGATCTTCTCAATGTCGTCGATCGGGTCGCGGCCCTCACTGCCTGCCGCGTCAACCAGATGCAGCAGCAGTCGGCAGCGATCAATGTGGCGC
>PPYF01268060.1_pt1 | contig 18795 bp, 18 predicted proteins | sample 1559871 | NCBI WGS metagenome assembly PPYF01 (sample SAMN08240021, study PRJNA423297) | Human gut metagenome, whole genome shotgun sequencing project. | reverse complement strand
CTGGACAAGGACGAATCCTGCCTCGTCCTGAACTATCGCCAGTTGTCAAAGGATGAGAAGAGGAGCATCCAGCTGGTTCAGAAAAACTATCTGAAACGAAAATAAACAGCCCACAGGACTGTTTTCTTGTTGTCCGCCCTGCTTTATTTTTGGAGGAAAAACTGCGAGACTGCCGGGCGTGCGGTCAGCGTAAAAAGTTCAAAACCACAGCTTGAACCGAACGCATTTCCATGTTATATTATAAATGAAATAGGATGTGAGAAAATGAGCGATTGGGACTTTGAACGCAAACACGAGGAAGATTTACAGCGTCTTCGTGGCCTTCGCCTGTTGGATGACGATTTTATGAACAAGGTGTTTGAGGATACGGCCTGTGCCGAGTTCCTGCTACAAATCATCTTGCAGCGCACGGACTTGAAGGTGCAGCGTGTTCACGGTCAGCATGACATTCGGAATTTACAAGGGCGTTCTATCCGTCTGGACATTCTGGCTGTTGATGTCTCCGAACGGGTATACAACATTGAGGTGCAGCGCAGCGACAAAGGTGCAGGCGTCAAGCGCGCCCGGTACAACAGCAGCTTGATCGATGCCAATGTCACCGAACCCGGTGATGAGTACGAGAAGCTGAACGAAACCTATGTGATCTTTATCACAGAGCATGATGTGCTGGGTGGCGGCTGCCCGATCTATCACATCGACCGGACAATCAAAGAAACTGGCGCATTATTTGGAGATGAGTCGCATATCATATATGTGAACGCCCAGATCAAGGACGATACGGCACTGGGGCAACTTATGCACGACTTTTCCTGCACCAGTGCTGAACAGATGCACTATCAAATCCTGGCGAATAGGGTTCGCTATTTCAAAGAAGATACGGAAGGAGTTGCGACTATGTGCAAGGCTATGGAAGATATGAGAAACGAAGCTGCGCGTGAAGCGACCAAAGCTAAAACGGTCAGTATTGCACGGCGTATGTTAAAATCGGGCAAATACACCTACGAAGACATTGCTGATATCTTAGAAATCAGCGTAGACGAAGTTAAGGCTCTGGACGAGAGTCAATCGGCCTGACACGGTTTCGTTTTGACTCAATCAAGGGAGTTGCGACTATGTGCAAGGCTATGGAAGATATGAGAAACGAGGCTGCGCGTGAAGCGGCACTTAAAGCTGATAAGGCCCGGATGATTAAAACTGCGCGGCGTATGTTGAAAGCAGGCAAGTACACCTACGAAGATATTGCCGATGTGCTGGAAATCAGCGTGGATGAAGTCAAGGCTCTGGATGAGAGCCGATCGGCCTGACTAAAATCAAGCCTGCATTTTTTGCAAAATGCTCATGCATGCCCTATACTTTCCGGTAGGAGGTGCATGAGCATGAATGCAATGAATGAACAGACCCGCGCTGCGGTAGAGGAAGTACGGCGAACCGATTGCGAGTTTTTGACGATTCCGCAGGTAGCGAAGATTTTGAAGGTCAATAAGAACATGGTGTATGACCTCATCAGCGTCAAGCTGCTGCGGGCGGTAAAGCTGGGCAGTACCAAAGTGGCGACCATTGCCGTGGAGGACTTCATCCGCGAGATGGATGCCGGACTGATCGAGTACGACCATGTGACCAAGAAAGCCACACGGCACCGGTCTAAAGCCAAAGCTGCATCGAGCCAGAATAAGTAAGCATTTCCCTTGTGGAGCCAGTCTCGGTAATGGCAAAAAGCTAGTAATTCCAGCGGTTCCCGGCACAAAAGATACGCAGTAACAGAAATGCGGTTCACCCATCAGAGTGAGCCGCATTTTTATTTATCTGGATGGTACAATGGAAGGGGCAAATATATAGCAACAGCGGGTGCGGTTGTTCTCCTTGACGAAATACGGGTACCAACGCCGATGACAGAAAAATAACGGAGCCGCTGCGCAGGAACGGCGGAGCGCTCAAAGGGACAGTTCACGGATCTCGTCCTGAATGAGCCGCCCTGCGGCGGAGGCGAGCTGGTCAATGCGGCGGATACGCACAAGGTCACGGCCATAGATGGCATTCGCAGCGGGGACGCTGGAATTCTCGCCCATGAACAGGGCGGCGACACGCACGCCCTTGGCTCGCAGGGACCGGACCTCGGCAGCGGTATCGTCAATGCCGGACTGCCCGTCGTACTCCCGGCTGAGCGGCACTTTTCCGCTGGGGAGGATCTTATGGCTGTCGTTTGGGCTGGCATCGGTGAGTAAAAGCAGCAGGTGTTTTTCCTCGGGTGCGGACTTTATCAGCTCGCCCATGCCGCGCAGCGCAAGACCGTCTCGGTTCCAGCCGGCGGCAAAGTAATCAAACACCCGGCGCTCGCCGTTTTTATCGCCAAAGTCCTTCAAAATATGCAGCACTGTGTAGCCACGGAGACTGCAAAAGCTCGTCACACGGACGGGAATGCCGCAGGCCGCCAGGCTTTTGGCAAGGATATATCCCTCAATGGCAATGCTCTCCTGACAGCGCAGGCGTGATGCCGAGGCATCAAGCATCAGATCGACGGTGAAGCCCGCACGGCTCTCCTCGTCCTTGCGGAGAAATACCCGGCCGTCCTGCAGCACCGGAGTGCGCCAGACCCGTGTGCCGTCCAGCCGCCCCTTGCGGGCGAGGAGATCCTCCGGCTGCTGGTGAATGAGCATACAGTTTTGAATCTGCTCGGTCAGGAGTACAAGTGCGCTTTGGTGCAGTTCGCTCTCGCAGTCATAGGCGGCACGGTTTCGCTTCGCCTGTTGGGCGGCCTGCTCGAAAAGGCGCTGCGTGTCGGCGCTCATGGCCTGTCCCAGCGGGTGTTCCCCGTGTGTAAACCACAGATGACAGCCGAGATGGCTGCCGCTGCAGCAGCGCTGCTCGATGAGCGCAAGCTGCCGGGGGGAATATATGCTTCTGCCGAAACAGCGCTCGATATAGGTGCGATCCTCGCCCTCACGTTCATTTGAGCGGAGCCGAGAGCGCAGGGCATTGGACGCACGCACCACGCCGTTTTCCCCCGCTGCAGCACAGCGGCCGAGGGTCAGCTCGTCCGTGCGGACGAGTTCGGTGGGCAGGAGCTTGGTGAGCAGCGGCACCCACTTGTCGCTGAAATGGAGGCGAAACGGGCTTTTCCCGGGGACGGCTCCGTTGAAATGCAAATACGTTTGAAATGCTGCGCAGACGGCGGCCTCTATTTTGTCGGCATCCAGTGCGCCGGAACAATCAAGGGCCGCAGAGAGCCCCTTTTCCCACGGTGTCAGCAGCGGCGGTTTCTGTCCCAGGACCGACCGCCAGCGTGCGGACTGGAGGGAATAGACAAGCTGGTTCTTGCTCATCCACTCCTGTCGTGAAAGCTGGTATTCGGACGCAAAAAATGCCGCAGCATGGGCGCAGCGCAGCTGTGCAAGCACGGGCCGCACAGGAAGTTCTTTTTCATAGACGGCGTTTTCCAATGCCAGCCACGCAAGGTCGTCCAGCATCGCCTGACGCACGTTGCCCGCCCATAGGGCAAAAAGGCGGTGCGGCATCTCGTCGCCCAGCCACTTATGAACAAAGCCGATGACGCAGTTCATATAGAAGTCCGGTGTGCCGTCGGACCGGAGGGCGAGAAACTGCGGCTCAAAGCGGTAGTCGCCGCAGGCCGTCCACACAAGGTTGATCGCACGGCGCTGATTGGCGCTGTATGCAGAAAGTTCCATATCAGTCAGAAAAGAGGCGGCTGCGGTCTAGCTTTGCAGGGATGCGTGCAGCGATCACATCGCAGATCAAGCCCCGCTCATAGCCGTCGAAAGCCTTGTTGGTAATGCCCATGCTCAGCGCCGTTCCGGCGTTCACGCCGCAGCGGATCATGCGCAGTGCGTCCAGCATACCGCGCAGGTCAAGCGCCTTGGAGGAGATCTCCGCACTCTCACACTTCTTTTGCAGGTCCAGGAAGAGCTGCACGAACTGACCGCGATATTTCTTTTCCATCGTGGGAAATTCTTTGTCCAGAAGGCGATTGAGGTCGGCTTCGTCGATGGGCGGCATCTGAATGACCACAAAACGGCTTGTAAGCGCCTCGTTCAGCTCTCGTGTGCCGGCGTAGCCGTAGTTCATCGTGCCGATAAAGCGTGCAGCGGGGTGGACCTCCATGCGCGCATAGCCGGGCACGTCAATGGCACGGCGGAAGTCGAGTGCGGCGTGCAGCACGGCGAGGGCCTCGTTCTTTGCCATGTTGATCTCGTCGAGCACGCCGAAGCCGCCGTACTTTGCGCAGAGATACACCGGACCGGGGCGGAAGGTCACCTGTCCGTTCTCAAAGGTGTCCATGCCGATCAGGCCCGCTGCATCCATGCTGACATGGAAGGAGACATCCCACGCAGGGCGTCCGAACGCCTGTGCCAGGTTTTCCGCCAGCACGTTTTTGCCCGTCGCCTTGCTGCCGGCAAGCAGCAGATTTTCCCCGCACAGCAATGCGGCGATGGCGGCCTCCCAGACCTCCTTGCCGTAATAGTGATAGTGCGGCTGCGGGACTCGGCTTTGCAGTGTCGGTTCCGTGGGGTACTGTGCACGATAGGTGCGGATACCGTCGAGCAGCTCACGGCTGATCTGTTCCTGCTCTAAAAACTCCAACAAGGTACGTTCACCCTCTCGTTCCCATCCGAGCGCAAAGCGCTCTTTATTTCGCTCCCATCATAGCACGCAGCAAGCAAGTTGCAAGTTATTTTTTGTGAATTTTTCATCGCACCGATTAAGCGCGTGTGCCGCCGCTGTGAATCAGCGGCGGCACAATGAACAAAAAGCACGGAAAGCAAGGAAGAACTGTACCAAAAATGAGGTGTAGTTCATTGCCAGTGTCCGCATTTACCACTTCGAGGGGGCTAATTTCCGAAATTGCCGTGTCCTGACGACGCACAATTCCGCCATAGCAGTTCTTATTTCTTTACCCATAATTCAGCACAAAGGCGGAAGCGCGATGAGTTTGCAAATATTTTACGCAGATATCACAAAACCGAGGTCGCGGGAAAACCGGGATTCCGCTACGGCCACCTTGTTTATAATATGGGATACGATAGCTTGTCCCGCTACTGGAGAATTCCCCAACACGTATCCATGGTTTGTAGTCTTTCCCTTCACCCTGTCCGCAGCCGTTCCGAATTTTTAGCTGAATCCTGCTTCTTGTTTTTTCATCTAAAAGCACGTGCTAAACTCCTCTTCAGTGATGTACGACGTATTTTTGCATTTACTACATCATATATTTTAGACATTATCGATTAAAATAGACGTTATTAATTAAAATGGACAGTATTTATTTTGATCCAACAACCAGCAAGATTGGCCATGCTTTATCTGGAAAAAGGATTGACAACCGGTAACAAATGTGTTACAATTCGGTTACAGTTTTAAATGACGAGGAGGAATTCCATTGGCAAGCGAGAATATTCCTCTTTCCTATAAAGGGCACCCCCTGCGTCGGAAAGACAACCTGATCTATTACGGCACCATGGCCGAGAAATACATTGTGATGCTGCGAATCCTGTCCACCAAGAAGGTGGATGGCCTGGAGATGGCCGATAAAGTGGACGTTCAGCTTCAGCTCACCGACCCCGACCTGAAAAGCCGGGACCGGGTGGTCAAGAAGAGCGAGAAGGACAGCCTGTATGCCGCCATGGACGTGGCCTCTGTGTGGCTGGAACGGGCTCTGAGCTCCAAGTAACAAACCTGCCGCTTTTAACAAGCTGCACCAGTAGAGAAAGGGAGGACCTCCGACATGCACTTCAATAAGAAACTTGCTGCCCGTATCCTCGCGGGCCTGATGATCGCCAGCACCATGGCCGTTCCCGCCATGGCTGTCAGCGGGACTGTGAATTCCGGTGACACCACCCTGAATCTGCGGGAGGGGGCCAGCACCGAGAGCAAGGTCCTGGCTGATCTGCAGAACGGCAGCAAGGTCGAAGTGCTTGCTACCGCCGAGGACGGCTGGTATCAGATCGCGGTGGATGGTCTGACCGGCTTCGCCTTTGGCGAGTACCTCATTCTGGACGGGGCGGAGAACGCCGTCACCGCCGCCGCTTCCAGCTCCCCCGTAGAGGCTGCCGCCGCTGCGGAAGAGGTGGCTCAGGCCGCCGAGAGCGCCGTGCAGACCACCCGTTATGGCCAGGTCATCGCCTCCAGCCTGTACATCCGCACCGGCGCCGGCACCGAGTTTGATAAGGCCGGAAGCCTGAAGAACGGTGCCATCGTCACCATTACCGGCCAGAGCAACGGCTGGTACAAGATCAGCTCCGGCTATGTGAGCTCTGACTATGTGTCCATCGTGGACGAGGCTACCGCCAAGGCCGCTCAGGCCGCCGCTGCCAACACCACCAGCGGCCAGAAAATGGCCGAGTTCGCCCTGAAGTATGTGGGTTATCCCTACGTTTACGGCGGCAGCAGCCCCAAGGGCTTTGATTGCTCCGGCTTTGTGAAGTATGTGTGCAACCAGTTTGGCTACAATGTCAACCGCACTGCCTCCGGCCAGATGGACAACGGTACCTCTGTGTCCCGAAATCAGCTGCAGCCTGGTGACCTGGTGTTCTTCCGCAAGTCCGGCAGTTCCAGCCGGGCCTCTCACGTGGGCATCTATGTGGGCGGCGGCAAGTTTGTCCACGCCTCCACTTCTAAGGTGGGTGTCATCGTCAGCGGCATGAACGAGGCCTACTATACCTCCGGCTTCGTGGGTGCCCGCCGCCTGGGCTGAGTTTTCCAGACCGATCAACGTGCATACATAACGCCCCGCTTCTGAAACGAGAAGCGGGGCGTTTTTGTTTGTTGGCTCTAAATCAGTTGGCCCGGAAGACCGGGTCGGGGTGTTCCAGCCGGGCATAGGCCCGCTTTCTCACGCACAGGAAAAAGATGAGGTGGGTCAGGCCGGTGATGGTCCAGGTGACAGGATAGGAGAAGTACAGCGTGGCGGGGCTGTGAAACAGGGGGAACACGGTGGCCACCCAGACAAGGCGCAGACCGCAGGCCCCAACCAGGGAGACGATCATGGGGATGACGGAGTAGCCGATGCCCCGCAGGCCGCCCACCATGGTGTCCATAAAGCCGCCCAGCAGATAGGGGCAGCAGATGAAGCTCAGACGAACCAGGGCCTGACGGATGACCTCCTCCTCGCCGGGGGCGTAAATGCTGGCCAGAGGACGGCCGAAGAGATAGGCCAGGTTGCCCAGTACCAGGCCGGTGGTCATGGAAAAGGTGACGCACAGGAACAGAGTCCGATCCACACGCTTGCACTTGGCCGCACCGTAGTTCTGACCGCAGAAGGTGAGAGCCGTCTGGTAGAAGGAGTTCATGGCGGCGTAGACAAAATTCTCGATGTTGGAGGAGGCGGCGGAGCCGGCCACCAGGGCCGCGTCGTTAAAGGAGTTCAGGGACGACTGGATGACCACGTTGGACAGGGAGAACACGATGCCCTGGAATCCGGCGGGCAGCCCTACCTGGAGGATGCGCCGGACCACAGGCCAGTCCAGCCGCAGCTTGCTGAGCTCCAGACGGAGGGGACCCGTCTCCCTCATGAGACAGCGCAGGACCAGGGCGGCGGAGATGTACTGGGAGATGATGGTGGCCAGGGCCACGCCGTCCACGTCCATCCCGAGACCGATGACGAAGCATAGGTTCAGAATGACGTTTACGATGCCCGCCGCCGTGAGGAAGTATAGGGGCCGCTGGGTGTCCCCCTGGGCCCGAAGGATGGCCGCGCCGAAGTTATAGAGCATATTAGCGGGCATACCCAAAAAGTAGATGCGCAGATAGACGGTGGCCAGGTCGATGACATCGGTGGGGGAGCTCATCCACTCCAGCAGCTGGCGGACCATGACCACGCCGAACACGGCCATCCCCACGCCGCTGATGAGGGCCAGGGTGATAGAGCTGTGGACGCTGCGGCTGACGTTGTCGTGCCGCCCGGCCCCCAGGTCCCGGGCCACCACCACGTTGGTGCCCACGGACAGGCCCACAAACAGGTTGATCAGCAGGTTGATCAGGGCGGAGTTAGAGCCAACCGCTGCCAGGGCCTCCTTGCCGGCATAGCGGCCCACCACCACCACGTCGGCGGCGTTGAATAACAGCTGAAGGATGCTGGAGGCCATGAGGGGCAGGGCAAAGAGGAGGATCTTGTTCCACAGCGGGCCATTGCACATATCAATATGATGTTGTCGGCGGATCATAGCGAGAAAATCACCTCTTCCGTGGATCTGGGCGGGGAGTTTAGCCGATCCCGCCCAGAGCAAAGCCCAGGACCAGAACAAGAATGGTCAGGGGCACATAGACATAGCGGCCCACTGCGCCGAAGGCGGCGCTGATGGGCTTTTTCCGGCCCAGCTGAAGCTCCTGCCGCAGCTTGGGCCAGCCCAGCACATAATAGACGGACACCGCACCCATCACTGCGCCGATGGGGACCACGCCGATGGTGATAAAGTCCATCCACCGGCCCACGTTGGGCTCCGCCTCCAAAAAGAGACCCACGCCCAGCGTGATGGCGGAGCACAGTAAAACGGCCAGCTTGCGGTTTAAATTGAAGTGGCTCTGCCAGCTCTCCACCACCGCCTCGAACATGTTGATGAGGGAGGTGATGCCCGCAAAGAACACGGACAGGAAGAAGAACACGGCAAACAGCTGGCCCATGGGCATCTGCTGGAACACGGCGGGCAGCGTGAGGAACATCAAAGAGGGGCCCCGGGCCACGTCCAGCCCATAGGCGAACACGGCGGGGATGATGGCCACGGCGGAGAGCATGGCGGCCAACGTGTCGAAAAAGGCGGTGCGGAGGGAGGCACCGGGGATGTCCGCATCCTTTTTCAGATAGGCCCCGTAGACGATCATGCCGGAGCCGGTGATGGACAGGGAGAAGAAGGCCTGGCCCATGGCCATGATCCAGGTCTCGGCCCGCAGCAGCTGCTCCCAGTGGGGGACGAACAGGAAGCGATAGCCCTCGCCGGCTCCGGGCAGGGTGAACACCCAGGCGGCCAGCACAAGAAACAGCAGGAAAAACAGGGGCATGAGCACCTTGCTCACCCGCTCGATGCCGGCGGACACGCCGAAAATGAGTACCAGGCAGACCACGGCCACCACCGCCGTGTGCCAGATGGGGTTACCAAAGCTGGAGGCGGCGGCCTGGAAGAAGGGGGCGGGATCGGCGCTCATCAGCTGGCCGGAGATGAAACCGGCCAGGCTGTTGAGCACCCAGCCCAGGATCACCGCATAGCCGATGGCGATGCCCAGCGAGCCCATCAGGGGCAGCCAGCTGAGTGCGCCGCCCAGCTTTTTCTTCCCCCGGCTGGCAAAGCAATACTCATAGGCCCCGATGGTGCCCGTTCCGGCCAGCCGGCCGATGCCGAACTCGGCGGACAGGCCCACCCAGCCGAAGAGAAGGACGAAGAACAGATAGGGGATGAGGAAGGCTGCGCCGCCATACTGTCCCAGGCGGTAGGGGAACATCCAGATGTTGCCCAGGCCCACGGCGGAGCCTACGCAGGCGATGATAAACCCGAAGGACGAGCCGAAGCCGCCGTTGCGGTGGCCGGAATGTGAAGTTGGTTCAGACATGATAAGAAACCTCCGTTTGGTCGTATTTGGGGGAGTGCCCGGTCAGCCCTTGGCGGGGACGATCTCGATCCAATAGCCGTCGGGATCAGAGATGAAATAGATGCCCATGGCGGGATTCTCAAAGCAGATACAGCCCATGGCCTTGTGCTTTTCATACATGGCCTGAAAGTCGTCGGCGGTGAGGGCCAGATGGAACTCGCACTCGCCCAAATTATAGGGCTCCGTCCGATCCCGCAGCCAGGTCAGCTCCAGCTGAAAGGGGCTGTTTGCGGCATCGGCCAGATAGACCAGTTTGAAAGACTTGTCCTCCGCCTCCTTCTCCCGCACGGGGGTCAGGCCCAGGGCCTGCTTGTAAAAGGCCAGGCTGCGGTCTAAGTCCAAGACGTTGAAGTTAAAGTGATTAAAGCAAAGCATACATGATCTCCTTTAGTTAAGTTATTCCCTATTATATAGGAGGTTTGGGCAAAATGCAACCGGGGGAAGAATGCGAACAGGAAAAACCGAACCTTCTGCACAAAGCCTGGGGAAAAGCAGACAACAGCGCCCGGGCCGTCTGGCGGACGGACCGGGCGCTGCTGGTCAGATCAAAGAGGGAGATAAGAGAGATTTTTGTGTGATGTGTTACTTGTTGTCGTTCTCGTGGAGCTTTTTGCCCGCGTGGGCGATGACCTGGAGCATGGTCAGGGCGGCCAGACGCTCGGTGCAGCCGGTGGGGTCATAGGTGGGGGCGACCTCCACCAGGTCCATGGCCACCACTTTGCCGGTCTGGCAGATGGCCTTGAGCATATCCATGCTCTCGTCATAAGTGATGCCGCCGGGCAGGGGAGAGGCGGCACCGGGGGCCAGGGGCATGTCGTAGCCGTCGATGTCGAAGGTGATGTAATAGGCCTCGGCGTCGGGGATCTGGTCCAGCACCCACTGCACACCCTTGGAGTGCAGCTCCCGGGCGGAGATCAGCTTGCTGCCATAGGCCCGGGCATCGTCATAGTCGCTCTTCTTGCCGCTGCCCATGCCCCGCAGACCGATCTGCACCATCTGGCCGATGTGGTCCATCTCGGACATGCGGCGCATGGGGCTGCCGTTGCCCTGGACCAGGGGACCCACGTGGCTGGTCCAGTCCAGGTGGGCGTCGAACTGGATGACGCAGATCTTCTTGCCGTACTCCTCCAGAGCCCGGCCCACGGGGATGCTGATGGAGTGGTCGCCGCCCATGACGATGGGGATGGAGCCGGCCCGGATGATGCGGCGGACGGCACGCTCGATGCACTGGAAGGAGTAGTCCCGGTCGCCCTGGAGCACGTCGGCATCGCCGCAGTCGGCGATGGTGATGGGGGCGGCCAGCATCTGCTCGTCGGCCTCGTAATCATAATAGCCCACGTTGCCCCGGCCATACTGGGTGGAGGCCTCGCGGATACGGCGGGGGCCCATGCGGGCACCGCTGAGGAAGCCGACGCCCATATCGAAGGGAACACCCAGCACGCCGAAGTCGGCCTTCAGCTCGTCCAGGTCCAGACAGATGGGATAGCGGCCAAAGGAACAAATGCCCGTGATGGGCTGGCTGATCAGTTCAGGACGCATAATAAATAACCCCTTTCAAAATTCTGAAATCTCTGTTCTCACACCGGAATACGTTCTTTGTCTCCCGGCGGGACCCGCTTGGCACCCGGCCCCGTCGGTGCTGCTTTGTTATCGTTTATGCCCAAATTATACTCAAAGTCCCGTCTCTTTTCAATCGCTTTTACAAAGTCGGGAGGTTTTTTTGGAAAAGAAAACGAGATTCTTTTTCGGTCAACGCTTAACGATTTTAAAACCGGCCCTTTTCGGGCAGACAGAAAGTCCTTTACAACGGGGGAAAGATACCGTAAAGTAAGAGAACACGATAGTCTGCGGCCCGGCCCGACGGGGAGCGGAATAAGACAAGCGAGAAAGGAATCAAGAGCATGGCAGGAAAACAGACGAAATTTGTTACGCCGGAACAGGCCGCCGGGGCGGTGCAGTCCGGCGACTGGGTGGACTATGGCTTTGGCGCGGGCTTTCCCGAGCTGGTAGACCGGGCACTGGCCGCCCGGAAGGGACAGGTGAGAGACGTGAAGGTCCGGGGCGGCCTGGTCATCCGCCCCCGCATCGAGATCGTGGAGCAGGACCCGGAGGGGGAGAGCTTCTCTTATTACAGCTGGCACATCGGCGACTATGAGCGCAAACTGCAAAAGCGGGGGCTGGTGACCTTTTTGCCGGTGGTGCTGCGGTCGCTGCCCTATCTCTATCGGGATGGGCACATCCGCTGTGACGTGGCGGTGGTCCCTGTGTCCCGGCCCGACGGGGAGGGCTATTGCGGTCTGGGTATCTCCAACTACGCCTGGCGGACCATCTTCCAGAGCGCCCGCACGGTGATCTTCGAGGTCAACGAGCACTATCCCAGGCTGCAGGGGGTGGACGGTTCCCACCGGGTCCACCTGAGCGAGGCGGACTTTGTGGTGGAGGGGGTCCACGAGCCCCTGCCCCAGCGCTCCTATCGGGAGCCCAGCGCCACGGATATAGAGATCGCCCGCCGGGTGGTGGAGCTCATCCCCGACGGGGCGGTGCTGTCCCTGGGCGTGGGCGGCGTGCCCTACACCGTGGCCAAGATGCTGGCCCAGTCGGACAAGAAGGACCTGGGCTGCCACACCGGTACCATAAGCGACCCGTTTTTGGAGCTTTACAAGGCGGGAAAGCTGACCAACGCCCGGAAGGAGCTGGATACCGGTCTGTCCGCCTGGAACCTGGCCATGGGCAGTCAGGAGCTGTACGACTGGCTCTCCGCCGAGCCGGGCCTGTTCCACCCCGGGGATCTGGACTACATCCACTCGGTGGACCGCATCAGCCGACTGAGCAACGTTATCAGCATCAACGGCGGGGTGCAGCTGGATTTGATGGGCCAGGAGAACGCGGAGAGCGCCGGGACCCGCCAGCTGTCCGGCATCGGCGGGCAGATGGACTTTCTGGAGGGGGCCTTCCGCTCCAAAGGCGGCAAGGGCTTTATCTGCATCAACTCCTCCCGGGTGACGAAGGAGGGGGAGCGCAAGTCCAACATCCTCCCCGCCATCCCCGCGGGCAGCACGGTGAGCGCCCCCCGGACCATGATCCAGTATGTGGCCACGGAATACGGCGTGGTCAGCCTGCCCGGCAAGTCCCTGAGAGAGCGGGCCGAGGCCATGGCCTCCATCGCCCACCCGGACTTTCGGGAGGGGCTGCTGCGGTACGCCCGGGAGCACTTTGTCTGAGACACGGGCGGCGGAGATGCTGTGTTTATATAAATAGTATAAATCTCGGGAAAACGGGAAAAAATCCTTGCATTGCCGGGAGAGCTATGGTAGAATATCAAAGCATTATGCGTGGGAGTGTGGATTTTTCGCCCGGTGCCCGGCTTGCCGGGTTGGCGGGAAATATGAAGCCCCCAGAAGAATTGAACTGAAATTTAGGAGGAAACAATCATGGCAGTCGTATCTATGAAGCAGCTGCTGGAGGCCGGCGTTCACTTCGGCCACCAGACCCGTCGGTGGAACCCCAAGATGGCCACCTACATTTACACCGAGCGCAACGGTATCTATATCATCGACCTGCAGAAGACCGTGAAGAAGCTGGAGGAGGCCTATAACTTCGTCCGCGAGCTGGGCGAGAAGGGCGAGACCATCCTGTTCGTCGGCACCAAGAAGCAGGCTCAGGAGGCCATCAAGGAAGAGGCCGGCCGTGTGGGCATGTACTGGGTGAACGCCCGCTGGCTGGGCGGCATGCTGACCAACTTCAAGACCATGCGCGGCCGTGTGGACCGTCTGAACCAGCTGAAGAAGATGCAGGAGGACGGCACCTTCGACATGCTGCCCAAGAAGGAAGTCATGAAGCACATGGGCGAGATCGCCAAGCTGGAGAAGTATCTGGGCGGCGTGACCGAGATGAAGAAGCTGCCCGGCGCCCTGTTTGTCGTTGACCCCCGCAAGGAGCGCAACGCCATCAACGAGGCCCGCAAGCTGAACATCCCCATTGTCGCCATCGTGGACACCAACTGCGATCCCGACGAGATCGACTACGTCATCCCCGGCAACGACGACGCTATCCGCGCCATCAAGCTGATCTCCTCTGTCATGGCCAACGCCATCCAGGAGGGCAAGCAGGGCCAGGACGAGGCCGCCGCTCCCGCCGAGGAGACCGCTGAGTAATTTTCAGCACACATCTGATTTGTGAAACCAAGGTGCGCCCGCCCGTGCGCGGGCCGGGCGCGCCTTTTTTAAAACCAAAATAACGGAGGTAATGTGATTATGGCGATCACTGCGAAAGACGTACAGGCCCTGCGCGAAATGACCGGCGTGGGCATGATGGACTGCAAGAAGGCCCTGACCGAGGCCGAGGGCAACATGGACAAGGCCGTGGAGATCCTCCGCGAGCGGGGCCTGGCCGCCTCTCAGAAGAAGGCCGGCCGCATCGCCGCCGAGGGCATGGCTTACGCCGCTGTGGTTGACGGCGTGGGCGTGGTGGTCGAGGTCAACGCCGAGACCGACTTCGTGGGCAAGAACGAGAAGTTTGTGGACTTCGTCAAGGGCGTGGCCGCTGTTGTGGCCAAGGTCCAGCCCGCCGACCTGGAGGCCCTGATGGCCGCCGACTTCGGCAATGGCCGCACCGTGCAGGAGGAGCAGCAGGAGATGGTCCTGGTCATCGGCGAGAACATCAAGGTCCGCCGCTTCGCCTTCTATGTGGACGGTGTCTCCGTGCCCTATATCCACGCCGGCGGCAAGATCGGCGTGCTGGTCAACCTGGACACCGATCTGGCTCCCGAGCAGGTGGCCGAGGTGGGCAAGGACATGGCCATGCAGATCGCGGCTCTGAATCCCCGCTTCCTGGATAAGTCCGAGGTGGACGATGCCACTCTGGAGGAGGAGAAGAAGATCCTGCTGGTCCAGATGGAGAACGACCCCAAGATGGCTGCCAAGCCCGACAAGGTGAAGCAGGGCATCGTCACCGGCAAGCTGCGCAAGTTCTATGAGGAGAACTGCCTGCTGCAGCAGGAGTTCGTGAAGGACAACTCCATGAGCGTGGAGCAGTATGTGGCCAAGGTGGCCAAGGAGCAGGGCGGTTCCATCAAGCTGAAGGCCGCTGTCCGCTTCGAGAAGGGCGAGGGCATCGAGAAGAAGCAGGAGAACTTCGCCGAGGAGATCGCCAAGCAGCTGGCCAAGTAATTTGCCGCCTGTTTGCAGCATCTTTTTCTGAGTACAACAAGCCCGCCGCATGGAGCTTCCGTGCGGCGGGCTTTTGCCGTGCAAAGGCTGTTTCATGCAAAAAGAGCCTGCGGCACTTGACACCGCCGCCGGGGGATGATAATATAATGGAAATGTAAGCACGCAGAACGGAAAGAGTAGCGGTTTGGCCAAAGAACAGAGAGGGCCCTTCATCGGCTGGAAGGGGGCCTGCGGCGGCAAGTCGTGAAGTGCATCCGGGAGTGCGGGGCGTAATGGCCCCCGGCTTGGCCCCGATAGCGGCCAGTGAAGTGAGAAATGAGAGTGGAACCGCGAGTTTTCAGTCGCCTCTTATGCCCGTGTGGGCGTAAGGGGTTTTTGTTTTTTCGGCGTGGCCGGAGAAGGAGAGGAAACGCAGATGTTTAAAACGCTCAACGAGACGTTGGAGGCCTATCAGCGCCGGGACCCGGCCGCCAGGTCCAAGCTGGAGATCCTGCTGCTGTACCAGGGTGTCCATGCGGTGCTCTATCACCGGGTGGCCCACTGGCTCTACTGTAAGAACTGGCGGTTCCTGGCCCGGTGGGTATCCCAGTGGAGCCGCTTCTGGACGGGCATTGAGATCCACCCCGGGGCCACCATCGGCCGCCGCCTGGTCATCGACCACGGCATGGGCATCGTCATCGGCGAGACCGCCGAGGTGGGGGACGACTGCCTCATCTACCACGGCGTGACCCTGGGCGGCACGGGTAAGGACCAGGGCAAGCGCCACCCCACCATCGGCAACAACGTGCTCATCAGCTGCGGGGCCAAGGTGCTGGGGCCCTTTAAAGTGGGGGATAATTCCCGTATTGCGGCCAACGCCGTGGTCCTCAGCGAGGTGCCTGACGATGCCACCGCCGTGGGTATCCCCGCCCAGATCGTCCGCATCGCCGGACGGACCACCCACTTTGCCGACGAGGTGGACCAGACCAGCGTGGAGAACCCCACCCTGGAGAAGCTGGCCGCCCTGGCCGACCGAGTAGAGCAGCTGGAGCGCCAGCTGGCGCAGAAAGAGAACTGAAGAAGAAGGAGAGAATATCATGCTTTTGTATAATTCCGCCACCCACAAGAAGGAGACCTTCCAGACCCACACCCCCGGCCATGTGGAGATGTACACCTGCGGCCCCACGGTGTACCACTTTGCCCACATCGGCAACCTGCGCTCCTATATCATGGAGGACGTGCTGGAGAAGTTCCTGCGCTATGACGGGTACGACGTGAACCGGGTGATGAACATCACCGACGTGGGCCACCTGGCCAGCGACGCAGACACCGGCGAGGACAAGATGCTCAAGGGCGCCCGCCGGGAGCACAAGACGGTGATGGAGATCGCCCAGTATTACACCGATGCCTTTTTCCAGGACTGTCAAAAGCTGAACATCAAGCGGCCCGACGTGGTCCAGCCCGCCACCGGCTGCATCGACGAGTATATCAAGATCGTCTCCGCCCTGCTGGACAAGGGCTATGCCTATGTGGCCGGGGGCAACGTGTATTTCGACACCTCCAAGCTGGACCGTTACTATGTCTTCAATGACCACGACGAGGAGGACCTGGCCGTGGGCGTCCGGGAGGGCGTGGAAGAGGACGTGAACAAGCGCAACAAGAACGACTTCGTCCTGTGGTTCACCAAGTCCAAGTTCGAGGATCAGGCCCTGAAGTGGGACTCCCCCTGGGGCGTGGGTTACCCCGGCTGGCACATCGAGTGCTCCGGCATCTCCATGAAGTATAACGGGGAGCATCTGGACCTGCACTGCGGCGGCATCGACAACGCCTTCCCCCACCACACCAACGAGATCGCCCAGTCCGAGAGCTATCTGGGCCACCCCTGGTGCCCTCAGTGGTTCCATGTCCACCACCTGAACACCACCACCGGCAAGATGTCCAAGTCCAAGGGGGAGTTTTTGACCGTCTCCCTGCTGGAGGAGAAGGGCTATGATCCCCTGGCTTATCGTTTCTTCTGCCTGCAGAGCCATTATCGCAAGGGTCTGGTGTTTACCTGGGAGAACCTGGACAACGCCGCCGGGGCCTATCAGAAGCTGGTGAGCAAGATCGCCGCCCTGGACCCCAAGGACGGGGAAGTGGACCGGGCTGTGGTGAAGGAGTATGAGGATAAGTTCCGCCAGCAGGTGGGCAACGACCTGAACACCGCCCAGGGCGTCACCGCCCTGTATGATGCCCTGAAGGCCAAGACCAACGGCGCCACCAAGCTGGCCATCCTGGGCAGCTTTGACGGGGTGCTGTCCCTGTCCCTGCTGGAGAAGGCCCAGGCCCGCCGCCAGGAGCTGGCTAAGACTCAGAAGGCGGCCGCCTCTCAGGGGGGCTACACCGTCACCGGAGAGGGCGACGCAGACATCGACGCCCTGGTCCTGGCCCGGGGGCAGGCCAAGAAGGCCAAGGACTTTGCCAAGGCCGACCAGCTCCGGGATCAGCTGAAGGAGATGGGCGTGGAGGTCACCGACGTGCCCGGCGGTGCCGTGTGGAAGCGCGTGTAAGCAGAACAACAGCATATCGTAACATAAAACAGGCACGTGGAGATAAGCGGGATCGAACCGCTGACCTCTTGAATGCCATTCAAGCGCTCTCCCAGCTGAGCTATACCCCCATATTCTGTTGTGGACTTTTTGCGGCTCGTTCGCTCGGAACAATAAGTATCTTATCAGAAAAGGCGTGAGTTGTCAACAACTTTTTTCAAATTTTTCAAAAAACTTTTCATAGCGTGAAACACATATAAAACCCACTGGGAAAAGGTTGAAGCCGCTGTGCGGGAGATGCTATAATCGAGTTGCTATCAAACGAGAAAACGGAGGAGAGAGCGATGTTCCGGTTCAATAACGACTATAACCGGGGGGCGCACCCGGAGATTTTAAAAGCGCTGGCCCAGAACAACGAGGAGAGCTACCCCGGCTATGGGGCGGACCGATGGTGTGAGAGGGCTCAGGCGGAGATCCTGAAGCATTTGGGCGGCGTGAAGGCCCAGGTCCACTTTATCGTGGGCGGCACCCCCACCAACGCCACCCTGATCGCCGCCGCCCTGCGGCCCTGGCAGAGCGTGATCAGTGTGGACACGGGACACATCAACGCCCACGAGGCCGGGTCCATCGAGCTCACCGGGCACAAGGTGCTGGCCGTCCCGGCGGAAAACGGCAAGCTTACCGCCCGGGCGGTGGAGGAGGAGTGCCGCAGGTATCTGGATGGGGGAGCGCCCGAGTACCTCACCCAGCCCAAGCTGGCCTATATCTCCAGCCCGTCGGAGTTTGGCACGGTGTACTCCAAGGCGGAGCTGGAGGAGCTGTCTGCCGTGTGCAAAAAGTATGGCCTGTATCTGTTTTTGGATGGGGCCAGACTGGGCTATTGGCTTGCCAGCGAGGGCTGCGACGTGACCCTGGCTGACCTGGCCCGGCTGACAGATGCCTTTTACATAGGCGGGACCAAGTGCGGGGCCCTGTTCGGGGAGGCACTGGTGCTGGGAAACCCTGCCCTGCAAGATCACTTCCGCACCTGCATGAAGCAGCGGGGGGATGTGCTGGCCAAGGGCTGGCTGATGGGCCTGCAATTTTACACCCTGTTCCAGAACGGCCTGTACTTCGACCTGGCCCGGAGGGCGGACCGCCAGGCCATGGAGATCAAGGCGGCCTTTCAAAAGGCGGGCATTCCCCTGTGGGTGGACAGCCCCACCAACCAGCAGTTCGCTGTGGTGAGCCGGGAGCAGGAGGCGGCGCTGGGGAAAGACTTCATCTTTGAACTGAGTCACGCTGTGGACGCAGCGCACAACTGTATCCGATTCTGCACCAGCTGGAGCACCCGGAACGAGGAGGTAGCCGCGCTGATCGCGGCCATCGAAAGCTTGCCCGGATGTGAAGAAGCGAAGTGAACAAGAAAAATCAATGGGACGGCCCCTGTGATCTGAGATCACGGGGACCGTCCCATTTTGTTTACGCCTTTCCAGGCAGCAATGTCAGCGCAGTGAGCCGGATGCGGGCATCGTCTTCCGACAGGGAGACGG
>PPYF01507019.1_pt1 | contig 18803 bp, 14 predicted proteins | sample 1559871 | NCBI WGS metagenome assembly PPYF01 (sample SAMN08240021, study PRJNA423297) | Human gut metagenome, whole genome shotgun sequencing project. | reverse complement strand
CGTGCTCTGTGAGGCCCGGACTTTCCTCAGAGCGGTCAAAGCCGCCCCGCCGCCGTATGTTCCACTCGTTTTCCGCTCCCCATGATACCATAAAAAAACAAGATTTGCAAGTGACGATAAAATTTGGTATAATAAATTTAAATATGGCGTGAAATTTTTGGGGAGGGACAACGGATGCAGCTGCTTTTCAATGTCCCACCCGAAGCCGATGGCGTGCTGCTGCGCGGCTTTCTGCGCCGGTGTGCCGTCTCCACGGAGCTGGCCCGGGCGGTCAAATTCCATGGCAGCGGCTTTTTTGCAGACGATGTGCCCATTCTGGCCAACCGCCGCGTGCAGGCGGGGCAGACCATCCGCTTTGCGCTGCCCGCCGACGGCCCCGGCGTGGAGCCGCAGCCTGAGATCCCGGTCAGGGTCGTTTATGAGGATGCTTTTGCCGTGGTGCTGGAAAAACCGCCCCATCTGGCGGTCCACCCCACCCTGAACTACCCCCGGGACACCCTGGCCAACGGCTATGCCGCCTGGGCGGCTGCCCACAGCGAAAGCCCGGTGTTCCGCCCGGTGAACCGGATCGATAAAGACACCAGCGGGCTGGTGCTGGCCGCAAAGAACGGCTATGCCGCGCCCCTGCTGGCCGAGGGCGTAGAGAAACTCTATTACGCCATCGTGGAGGGCGAACTGCCCCTTGGCCCCGGAGTCATCGATGCCCCCATTGGCCGGAGAGGGGACAGCATCATCGGGCGGTGTGTGACCCCCGAGGGGAAGCCCAGCCGCACCGAGTATACCATATTAAGGGCAGCGCAGGGCCTGAGCCTTGCCGCCTGTGTTCCCGTGACGGGCCGCACCCATCAGATCCGGGTGCACTTTGCATCCATTGGCCACCCGCTGGCCGGGGACGACCTTTACGGCGGACATCGTGACCGCATTGCCCGGCAGGCGCTCCATTGTGCCCGGCAGAGTTTCCGGGTGCCAGCTTACACCGAGGTGCCCGGCGGCATCCGGTTGGAAACGCCGGTGGAGGAACACGCCCGCACCGTTGCAGTGGAGAGCCCCCTGCCCGAGGATATGCGGGCATTGTTGGATGCTGAAATATGAAAATACGGTGAAACCTCTGTGAAAGCTCTGCCCAAATTTTGTGACAAGCCTTGTATCGGCCCGGGCAGAGTGTATAATTGATATGAATTTGTAACTTTCGACCCAAAACGTCAGGAAGGAGCAACCCCTTTTGATCGAAGAAAAAACAAAGGAGCCGCAGAGCCAGGCTCCTGCAGCGCCGGTGAAGGGCAGAGAAAAACTGCGAAGCTTCTGGGCAAAGGTCCAGATCTCCGGCCTGCTGCGGCGGCACCGTTTCCGCCGCAAAACGCAGCGGCACATGAATGATGTGGCCAAAAAGCTGCGGGCCAGTGCCGTGGTGCTGGCAGTTGGCGAGGCATTTTATGCACTGGGCTTTGCGGCAGAGTACATGGTGGTGCGCACAGGGCGCGGCATTGCTGCCGTGGCCCACAGACTGGCCCGCTGGTGCAGGAATGCCTTGCATACCATCATTGCAACAGCCTTTCCCGGTGCGGCGCAGATGTTCAAGGATCTGCTGGCACCGCTTTACCTGTTCTTCAAGGGCCTCGGCGCTGTGGCGGCCCACGCCAATGATGTGCGCCGGGAGCGGGGCTTTGGTGCTTCCGTAAAAGCGGCCGGGCGCTATTTTGTGGGCGGGCTCAAGCGCAACCTGAGCCTGCTGCCCCGGACAGCAATGTACATCCTGCCCCTGTGTATGCTGGCCGTGTTCGTCACGGTCTGGAACAGGACGATGGCCCAGCCTTATGCGCTGGCTGTGCAGGTGAACGGCCAGACCGTTGGCTATGTGGCCAATGAGGAAGTGTTCAACCTCGCAAAAGAGGATGTGATGCAGCGCATCAACTACGCCGGTTCGGACAAGACAGAGTTGACCATCGAGCCGACCTATACCATCTCCGTGACCCACAAGACCATGGACGAGAGCGAGACGGCAAACGCCATTCTGCAGAGCGCCAGTGACCAGATCAGTGAGGGCACCGCCCTGTATCTGGATGGGGAGCTGACGGCAGTCTGCTCTGATGGCGACACCCTGCGCAGCTATCTGGAGAGCCTGCTGGCCCCCTACGAGGATCAGACGGACGAGAATATCAGCGTGGGCTTTAACAAAAATGTGACGCTGGAAGATGGAATCTACTTCAACGACAGCTTTGAGGATGACAATTCCATCGAGAATATGCTGACCGGCGTGCAGCAGCAGGAGAAGATCTACACGGTCAAGGCGGGCGATACCCTGTGGGACATTGCCCAGAAGAACGACCTGACCTTCCGGGAGCTGTGTGCCCTGAATACGAATTTCAAGGGTGCTCCCCTGACCGAGAACTCCAATATCCAGGAGGGCGACCAGCTGATCGTGACCAAGCAGGAGGCTCTGCTGGAAGTCCGCATCACCAAGGTGGAGACGCGGGAGGAGGAGATCCCCTTCGGCACCGAGACCACCCAGTCCAACGAGTACACCAAGGGTACCACCAAGACCCTGCAGGAGGGCCAGAACGGCCTGCGCCGCGTCACCATGCAGAACGTCTACGATACCAACGGGGTGCTGCTGGAGCAGACCATCCTTTCCACCGAGACCATCCGGGAGCCGGTGAACAAAAAGGTGGTCGTTGGCACCAAGAAGGTCACGAAGTACGGTGCGGCGGCATATATCGGCGGCAGCGGTCAGTTCATCTGGCCTGTGCCGGGCTACCGCAACTGCTCACGCTGGTATAGCAGCGGCCATAAGGGCGTGGATATCTGTGCCTCTGCCGGCACGCCCATCTATGCATCGGCGGGCGGCACCGTGACCAAGGCGGGTTATAACAAGGCCGGTGCCGGTACGGGCTATGGTTATTCTGTGATCATCAGCCACTCCGGCGGCTATACCACGGTCTATGCCCACTGCCTGTCTCTGGCGGTCAGTGCGGGCCAGACCGTGCGGCAGGGCCAGCTCATCGGCTATGTGGGCAGCACGGGCCGCTCTTCCGGCAACCACTGCCACTTCGAGATCCGCCGCAATGGCTCGTACATCGCACCGCAGAGCGTGTTCCCCGGAAAGCGATAAATCAGAACAGAACCTCTCCGTCAATGCGAAGCATAAACTTGGCTCCCCTATCAGGCAACAACGACGACCGCCGCCAGTGGCGGATGAAGGGAGGCGTTGTTGGGGCAGCGGCCAGCAGGACACGAGTGCAATACTTTGCACGAAGTGGACGCTGGGAGCCGCAACTCGTATGCTGGCGCATCAGCGCCTGAGAGGTTTATTTTACAAACAAAAAGGAGAATGATTATGGCAACACCCCACATCAGCGCTGAAAAAGGCGATTTCGCAAAGACCGTCCTGATGCCCGGCGATCCGCTGCGGGCAAAGTTCATCGCGGATACCTTCCTCAAGGATGTCCGCCAGGTCACCGGTGTCCGTGGAATGCTGGGCTTTACCGGCACCTATGAGGGCCGCCCCATCAGTGTAATGGGCAGCGGCATGGGAATGCCCTCCATCGGCATCTACTCCTACGAGCTGTACAAGTTCTACGATGTAGACAACATCATCCGCATCGGCTCTGCCGGCAGCTACACCGACAAGGCCAAGCTGTTTGATGTGGTGCTGGCTGCCGGTGCCGTGAGCGAGAGCAACTATGCCCGGGTCCAGAGCGGCTTTGAGGGGGACCTCACCCTGCCCAGCCAGACCCTGAACGACAAGCTGCGTGCTTCTGCCGCAAAGCAGGGCATCCCCCTGATCGAGGGCAACATCCATTCCTCCGATGTGTTCTATCGCCAGCCCTCCGATGAAAAGCCCACCTACTGGGAAAAGCTGCGGGATGAGCGCGGCTGCCTGTGTGTGGAGATGGAGAGCTTTGCCCTCTTCGCCAACGCTCAGGTCCTGGGCAAGAACGCCGCCTGCCTGCTGACCATCTCCGACAGCTTTGTCTCCCCGGAGATCACCACCGCCGAGCAGCGTCAGACCAGCTTCACCAACATGATGAAGGTCGCACTGGGCGCGGAGTACTGATTTGCATTCACAAAAAGGGTTGTTGTCACACGACAACAACCCTTTTATGTTTTAAGTGTCACTATAATGACCGAAACAGGATGCGATAATGATATTGCCGTCCTGCTCTTTATAAACAATGCGGTGCGTATCGTCGATGCGGCGGCTCCACCATCCACTCAAATCACCTTTTAAGGGCTCGGGTTTTCCAATGCCCTCGTAGGTGTTCCGCTGGATGTCTTTCAGAAGTGTGTTGATACGCTTCAGCAGCTTTTTGTCTCGCGTCTGCCAAAGGCAGTAGTCCTCCCATGCTTCCTCTTCCCAAAGCAATCTCATTTAATCTACCTCGATCAAATCGTGCTCAGTGAGCTTGGCTTTTCCGGTATCGATGTCGTGGACGATCTGGCGGAGATGATTGATGTTGCTTTCCGAGTAGAACGGGTCGGCGGAAACCTCAAAGGGAATGCGGTGCTCCCGGGAAACTTTTTTGGCGAAAATCGTGAATGCCGTTGTCATAGAAAGTCCCATCTCGGCGCAAACCTCTTCCATGTTGCGTTTCAGGTCTGGGTCCATCCGGAAGTTCACATTGACTGCATTTGCCATTCTAATACACCTCTTTCTTGATTCTATTATATGCGTCTGTAATGAAAAATGCAAGAACTTTCGTTACATAATAAATGAATAACGAGAAATCTCTTGAAGAATTTGAGAACACGCCGTATAATTGAAGTGCAAAAGAGGGGATGAAAGATGAATGACTTTCAACCAAATCAGGATATCTGCCTTGTACCTTATTACCCAGCCTATGAAATTGCCCTGCCGTGGTATCAGGACGCAGAACTGTGCCATCATGTAGATAATCAGAATCGCATTTATGACCTGTCTATCCTGAAAAATATGTACCAGTATCTGGATAGTCATGGTGATTTGTTCTACATTGAATATAAGGGCATTCTGTGCGGAGATGTATGCTTGCAGACAAGCGGAGAAATTTCGATTGTGGTCTGCAAAGAGTATCAGAATCGGCACATTGGGAGAACAGTGATTGGGAAGATTCTTGCACTGGCAAAAGAGAAGAAGTATCCGCAATGCTATGCAGAAATTTATTCTTTCAACAAGCAGTCCCGCAAAATGTTTGAAAGTATAGGATTTGTTCGGAAGGACGCAGAAACGTTTGTTTATACTTTAGAATGAAAAGGAGGCCCCTATGACCAATCTGACTTTAGACGAAAAGAAAGCCCTGATCCGGATGGCGCTGGAAGCCCGGGAGCAGGCCTATGTACCTTACTCCGACTTTATGGTGGGTGCTGCCCTGCGGGCCGAAGATGGCCGCATCTTCACCGGCTGCAATGTGGAAAACGCTGCCTTTACCCCCACCAGCTGCGCTGAGCGTACGGCCCTGTTCAAGGCGGTGAGCGAGGGCGTGACCCGCTTCACCGACATTGCCGTGGTGGGTTCCCGCCGCGGCGAGGTGAACAAGCAGATCACCTCACCCTGCGGGGTCTGCCGTCAGGCGCTGTTTGAGTTCGGCGGGCCGGAGCTGAATGTCATCATGGCAAAGACCCCCGATGATTTCATCGAGCGCAGCATGGAGGAGCTGCTGCCCTTCGGCTTTGGCCCCTCCAACGTGGCGGGCAACAAAGCCGTGGAAGAGTGAGGCGGGAAGCGGAGATTTTGCTAAAATTGGCGAAGTAGTACGACTTTTACATGAATTTTACAAAAAATCTGTAAAGATTTTGTAATCGGAAATGCCTTGCTTTCCTCACATGACCCGGCTATACTTGGGTCAGTAAATGTGCAAGTGTGCGCATTCCCTTTTTAAAGCGCAATTTTTAATGTATAAAAAGGAGAGTTTTCTTATGATGATTTCTCGTCGTAACTTCCTGGCTGTGGCTGGCGCTGCAGCTGCTGCCGCTGCTCTGACCGCCTGCGGTGGTTCTTCCTCTTCCACCAGCACCGCTTCTTCCACTGCTTCCTCTGCAGCTTCTGAGGCTGCCAGCAAGATCACAAAGGTCGGTCTGACCTGCGATACCGGCACGATCGATGACGAGAGCTTCAATCAGGCTTGCTGGACTGCTGTTTCCGGCTACATGGGTAAAAACTGCCAGTATTACATCCCCGAGGCTGATGCTTCCGATGAGGATCGTGAGACCATGATCCGTCTGGCTGTCAACGAAGGCGCCGACGTTATCGTTTGCGTCGGCTACCTGTACGGCGCTTCTCTGGCATGGGCTGCTGAGCAGTATCCCAATGTCAAGTTCATTGCTATCGATGTCACCCAGGGCGATATCGGCACCGATGAGATCCCCTCCAACTGCTACTGCATCACCTTCAAGGAGGAGCAGGCAGGCTATCTGGCAGGTTACGCCATTGCCAAGGACGGCAAGACCAAGCTGGGCTTCCTGGGCGGCATGGCTGTTCCCGCTGTCATCCGTTACGGCTATGGCTTTGTGCAGGGCGCTGATGCTGCTGCTCAGGAGCTGGGTCAGAACATCGACATCAACTACTTCTACGGCGGCCAGTTCTACGGCGATGCCAACATCACCTCCCGTATGGAGGGCTGGTACTCCAACGGCACTCAGGTCGTCTTTGCCTGCGGCGGCGGTATCTACACCTCCGCTGTTGAGGCTGCTCTGAAGAACAACGGCTACGTCATCGGCGTTGACGTTGACCAGAACTACATCGGTGTAAACGGCGTTGCTGACGGCACCTATGCTTACAACCCGTTCATCACCTCCGCTATGAAGGGCCTGTCCGAGGCTGTTTCTACTTCTCTGTCCGACATCGAGGCAGGCGAGTGGAGCACCATCGCAGCAACCAACGGCAACTTTGGTCTGGAGGACGGCGATTACATCGGCCTGCCCACCGCTGAGGACAGCTGGAACTTCGAGACCTTCACGGTTGAGGAGTACGAGGCGCTGAAGCAGAAGATCGCTTCCGGCGAGATCGTTGTTGACAACAGCTCTGACGACGCTACCAAGCCCACCGTCAGCGAGTTCACCAACGTCACCTACATCCAGTAAAATTTGAACAGTCCGCAAGGGCTGCAGGGAACGACCCTCTCCGTCATTGCCGCCAGGCTTTGACGGAGAGGGTCGTTTTTGTCTCGCGAAAAATCGTGCAGCTTGCACAAAAGTAATACTTATAAGAGCACATCCCGCCAAAAAATCAAAAAGAAGTGTGCAAAACCGCAAAAATACGGTATAATGGTACACAGAATAGTATAGGTGTCGATTTGACACGAAAGGAGAGTGAGCAGATTGGCAGAGGATTTTGTGATCGAGATGCTCCACATTACCAAGGAGTTCCCTGGAATCAAGGCAAACGATGATATCACCCTGCAGCTGCGCAAGGGCGAGGTACATGCCCTGCTGGGCGAAAACGGCGCTGGCAAAAGTACGCTGATGAGCGTGCTGTTCGGCTTGTACCAGCCGGAGGCCGGTAAGATCCTCAAGAACGGCAAGGAGGTCGCCGTCCGCAACCCCAACGATGCAAACGCGCTGGGCATCGGCATGGTGCACCAGCACTTCAAGCTGGTGGAATGCTTCAGCGTGCTGGATAACATCATTCTGGGCGTGGAACCCAATAAGCTGGGCTTTTTGCAGAAGGCTGAGGCCCGCAAGAAGGTCGTGGCCCTGAGCGAGAAGTACGGCCTGCGTGTGGACCCCGATGCACTCATCAGCGATATCTCTGTTGGTATGCAGCAGCGTGTTGAGATCCTGAAGATGCTCTACCGCGACAACGAGATCCTGATCTTTGATGAGCCCACCGCTGTTCTGACCCCGCAGGAGATCGACGAGCTGATGGAGATCATGCGCGGGTTCAAGAAGGAAGGCAAATCCATCCTCTTCATCACCCACAAGCTCAACGAGATCATGGCAGTGGCAGACCGCTGCACGGTTCTGCGCAAGGGCAAGTATATGGGCACTGTGGACATCAAGGACACCACCAAGGAAGAGCTCTCCCGCATGATGGTCGGCCGCGATGTTCAGCTGCAGGTGGACAAAAAGCCCGCCGCCCCCGGCAAGGTGGTGCTGGACGTGCAGAACGTTACCATGCACAATGCCCAGCACAAGAAGGATGCCGTCAAGAACGTCTCTTTCCAGGTGCGTGGCGGTGAGATCGTCTGTCTGGCAGGCATCGAGGGCAACGGCCAGACTGAGTTTGTCTACGGCCTGACCGGTCTGGAAAAGTTCAACAGCGGCAAGGTGCTGCTGGACGGCAAGGAGATCACCAACGAGAGCATCCGCCAGCGCTCCAAGGACGGCATGAGCCATATCCCTGAGGACCGCCACAAGCATGGTCTGGTGCTGGATTACAGCCTGGAGAACAACATGGTGCTCCAGCGCTACTGGCAGCCAGAGTTCCAGCACAACGGCTTTATCCGCAGTGAAAAGGTGCGGGAGTACTCCGATAAGCTGATCGCCCAGTATGACGTGCGCAGCGGCCAGGGCAGCGCAACCATCGTGCGCAGCATGTCCGGCGGCAACCAGCAGAAGGCAATCATTGCCCGTGAGATCGACAAAGACCCCAAGCTGCTGGTGGCAGTGCAGCCCACCCGCGGCCTGGATGTCGGTGCCATTGAGTATATCCATAAGCAGATCGTGGATGAGCGCGACAGGGGCAAGGCTGTGCTGCTGGTCAGTCTGGAGCTGGACGAGGTGATGAACCTTTCTGACCGGATCCTTGTGATGTACGAGGGTGAGATCGTGGGTGAGTTTGACCCCAAGACCACCACAGTCCAGGAGCTGGGCCTGTACATGGCCGGTGCCCGCAAGCAGGGAAAGGAGTAAGCAGAAATGAAAAACAAAAAACTTTCCCACAACGGGCTGCAGGGTTCTGTCACCAGTGTGATGGCTGCCCTGCTGTGCATCCTGATCGGTCTGTTTGTGGGTTTCCTCGTGCTGCTGGCCATCAATCCGGCCCACGCATGGGCAGACGGTTTTGTCCGTATCCTCAAGGGCGGCTTCCATGATGCCCCCTATGGTGTCGGCAAGGAACTGGCCAACGCCGCGCCCCTGATCATGACCGGCCTTTCCGTGGGCTTTGCCTTCAAGACCGGCCTGTTCAACATCGGTGCCGCCGGTCAGTACACGCTGGGCGCTTACGGTGCCCTCTACTGCGCCATCATGCTCAAGCTGCCCTGGTTCGTCTGCCTGCTGGCTGCGGCCATTCTGGGCGGTCTGTGGGGTGCCATCCCCGGTTTCTTCAAGGCCTACTTCAACATCAACGAGGTCATTACCTCCATCATGTTCAACTGGATCGGCCTGTACCTTGTCAATGAGCTGGTCTACCAGAACGGCACCGGCCCCATGTATGATGTGCGCAACACCCGCACCCTGAACCTGGGCAAGAACGCGGATCTCGCCCAGTCTGTCATCCCGGACTTCGGCCTGAACAAGCTGTTTCAGACCAACAGCACCACCATTGCCATCTTCCTGGCCGCTGTGGTGGCCATCCTGATCTGGGTGGTGCTGAACAAGACCACCTTTGGCTATGAGCTGAAGGCGGTCGGCCTGAATAAGAGTGCTGCCCGCTACGCCGGTATCAACGAAAAGAAGAACATCATCCTCTCCATGGCCATTGCCGGTGCGCTGGCAGGCTTTGGCGCGGGCCTGTTCTACCTGTCCAACGTGGGCCAGTGGAACCCCCTGAACTCCACCAGCCTGCCCGCCATGGGCTTCAACGGCATCTCCGTTGCCCTGCTGGCAAGCTCCAACCCCATTGGCACCATCTTCTCGGCCCTGTTCATCTCCCACATCTCGGTGGGCGGCACCTTCCTTTCCACCAAGTATTATCCCACGGAGATCGCCGACCTGATCAGCGGCATCATCATCTACCTGTGTGCATTCTCCATGCTGTTCCGCGGCAAGATCCAGAAGCTGCTGTTCAAGAATGCGGACAAGACCAATGTGAACGCAGAGCCTGCCCCGGCGGAAAAGGCCAACGCGAAGAAGGAGGGCAAGTAAGATGCTGCTTTTGATCAAATATACCCTGCTGTATGGCATCGTTCTGATGCTGGTGGCACTGGGCGGTATGTTCAGTGAGCACTCCGGTATCATCAACATCGCGCTGGAAGGCATCATGGTCATCGGCGGTGTGGCGGGTGTTCTGACCCTGACCATGCTTCCGGCCGACATGTCGCCGTTCCTGGTGGTGCTGATCTCGGTCCTGGTGGCTGCGCTGGCCGGTATCGTGTACAGCCTGCTTCTGGCCTTTGCTTCCATCAACCTGAAAGCGGACCAGACCATCGGCGGCACGGCCCTGAACCTGCTGGCCACCGCCATTGCCGTGGTCATTGCCAAGTATTTCAGCGACAGCGGCAGCGCCAAGCTGAACTATTCCAACAAGCCGTTCCTGTTCAGCATCGGCGGCCTGGAGCTGAGCATCTTTGTGCCGTTGGGCATCGTGCTGCTCGTCATCAGCTATGTGGTGCTGTACAAGACCCGCTTCGGTCTGCGCCTGCGCGCCTGCGGCGAACATCCTCAGGCAGCCGATTCTGTGGGCATCAACGTCTACAAGATGCGCTACGCGGGTGTGCTGCTTTCCGGTGCGCTGGGCGCTATCGGCGGTCTGGCATATATCGTGCCCCCGGTGCAGACCTGGAACTTTGAGGTCGGCGTGGCTGGCGCGGGCTTCCTTGCACTGGCTGTTATGATCTTTGGCCAGTGGAAGCCCTTCAACATCTGTGCCGCCGCCATGTTCTTTGCCGTGTTCAAGAGCCTGGCAAACATTGCGGACTCCACCTTCCTGGCACAGCTCCACTGGTCCAGCAACATCTATAACATGATGCCGTTCATCGCATCCATGATCATTCTGGCCTTTACCTCCAAAAACAGCATGGCCCCCAAGGCTGAGGGTATCCCTTACGACAAGGGTTCCCGCTGAGCGAGGTTTGTTCCAAGGGCGCAGCTGCTTTTCCGGGCAGCTGCGCCCTTGGTGTTCAAAACCCGACAAAGGAGACGGAATGTGGATTGCCTTTGTCAAAAAGTCTGTTATAATGGAATTTATTGAAAGTCATACTGTCAGACAGGAGAATTGCGATGCGTATTTATGATCTGATCGCGAAAAAGCGCGATGGCGGTACCCACACCCGGGAAGAGCTGGAGGCCATTGTCAACGGCTTTGTCAGCGGAGAAGTGGCCGATTACCAGATGGCTGCCTGGATGATGGCGGTCTACCTGCGCGGCATGACCAACGAAGAAACAGCCGAGCTGACAGACGTGATGGCCCACAGCGGCGTGATGGTCGATCTTTCCCCCATCCCCGGCATCAAGGTGGATAAGCACTCCACCGGCGGCGTGGGCGATAAGACCACCCTTGTGATCGCCCCTGTGGTGGCGGCCTGCGGTGTGAAGATCGCCAAGATGAGCGGCCGCGGCTTGGGCCATACCGGCGGCACCATTGACAAGATGGAGAGCGTGCCCGGCACCAGAACTGCCCTTTCGCAGGAGGAGTTCTTTGCCCAGGTGAACAAGATCGGGCTGTCGGTCATTGGCCAGAGCGAGGGCATTGCCGTGGCGGATAAGAAGATGTACGCCCTGCGGGATGTGACCGCTACGGTCAGCTGCATCCCGCTGATCGCCTCTTCCATCATGTCCAAGAAGCTGGCCTCCGGCTCTGATGCCATCCTGCTGGATGTGACCACCGGCACCGGTGCCTTTATGAAGACCGTGGACCAGAGCATTGAGCTGGCTGAGCTGATGGTCGCCATCGGCACCCACCATGGCCGCCGGGTGGCCGCCATGATCACGGATATGGACACCCCGCTGGGCCATAACATCGGCAACAGCCTTGAGGTCATGGAGAGCATGGACGTGCTCAAGGGCAAGGGCCCTGCCGACCTGACCGAGGTCTGCCTGCAGTTGGCCGCCAATATGCTGGTGCTGGCAGGCAAGGGTACCCCAGCGGAGTGCCGTGCCATGGCACAGGCTGTGATCGCGGACGGCTCTGCCTTTGCCAAGTGCAAGGAGATGTTTGCGGCCCAGGGCGGCGACACCCGTGTGCTGGACGATTACAGCCTGTTTGAGCAGCCCGCAGCCAGCTTTGAGCTGCTGGCCGAGCAGGATGGCTACATCGTGGCCAACGATGCCGAGAAGATCGGCTCTGCCAGTGTGCTGCTGGGCGCTGGCCGCCAGAAGAAGGGAGACCCGCTGGACTTTGCGGCCGGCATCACCCTGCACAAAAAGCGCGGCGACTATGTGCACAAGGGCGAAAGCCTGGCCACCTTCTACGGTGCGGCAGATAAGTTTGAAGCCGCTGCTGCGGAGTACCGCAGCGGTCTGGTCTATGGTGCGGAAAAGCCCGAGGAGGCCCCGCTGGTCTACGCCCTTGTCACCAAGGACGGCGTGGAGCGCTACTGAGAAAGCATCCTTCCCGCAAGGCGGGGGGAAACGGAAAGGACATTTTCTATGAAGATCATTCTGGTGGGCTGCGGCAAGGTCGGCACAGCGCTGGCACGTCAGCTCAGCGAGGAAGGCCACAATGTCACGGTCATCGATACCAACAAGGCCCGTGTGGAGCATATCAGCGAATCCTATGACGTGATGGGCATTACCGGCAACGGCTCCTCCATCACAACGCTGTCCGAGGCGGGGATCGAGGAGGCGGACGTGTTCATTGCGGTCACCGGCTCCGACGAGCTGAACCTGCTCTGCTGCATGTTTGCCAAAAAGGCGGGCCACTGCCACGCCATTGCCCGTGTGCGCAACCCCTCCTACAGCCATGAGCTGGACTTCATCAAAAAGCAGATCGGCATTTCGGCCATCATCAACCCGGAGATGGCGGCGGCGCGGGAGATCTCCCACCTGCTGCGCTTCCCCGGTGCCAGCAAGATCGATACCTTTGCGGAAGGCCGGGTGCGGCTGATCAAGTTCACCCTGACCGAGGCACAGGCACTGGACGGCGTGGCCATCCGGGAGATCCCCACCCGGCTCAAGAGCGATATCCTGGTCTGTGCCGTGGAGCGCAACGGCGGGGTCATCATCCCCAACGGTAATTTTGTGCTCCAGACCGGCGATCAGGTCACCTTCCTTGCAACGCAGGAAAAGGCCCACGCGTTCTTCCAGCGCATCCATCTGGCCGTGCGCCCGGTGCGCAATGCCCTCATCGTGGGCGGCGGTGCCATTGCCTTCTATCTGAGCCAGGAGCTGCTGGAAAACCATGTCCGGGTGCGGATCGTGGAGCGGGACCCCGCCCGCTGCGATGTGCTGGCCCAGGCCCTGCCCGAAGCACAGATCCTGTGTGAGGACGGCTCCAACCGCGAGTTCCTGCTCTCCGAGGGCCTGACCTCCACCGAGGCCTTTGTGGCCCTGACCAACATCGACGAGGAAAATGTCCTGCTGACCCTCTTTGCCAAGAAGCATTCCAACGGCAAGCTGGTCACCAAGATCAACCGCCTGGAATTTGATGATATCCTGGCCGGGCTTGATCTGGGCAGCATCGTCTACCCCAAGTACATGACCTGCGATTACATCGTGCAGTATGTGCGCGCTTTGCAGAACGAGGCAGGCAGTAACATCAAGACCCTGTACCGCATTCTGGACGACCGCGTGGAGGCGCTGGAATTCACGGTCCATGAGAAGAGCCGCGCCACCGGTGTGCCCCTGAGCCAGCTCCACCTGAAAAAGAACCTGCTGCTCTGCTGCATCACCCGCGGCAGCGAGATCAAGATCCCGCGCGGCGGCGATGAGATCCAGGTGGGCGACAATGTCATCGTGGTCACGCTGGAGCACGGCCTGCATGACCTGCGGGACATCGTGGAAGATTAACGGAGGCGCGGCATGAATTATGCGATCGTTCTGCGGCTGCTGAGCTACATCCTCTATTGCGAAGCCGCGCTGCTCCTGCTGCCCGCCATGGCCAGCCTGATCTACGGTGAGTGGATGGTGCTGGGCGTGTTCCTGCTCACGGCAGCGCTTTCTGCTGTGGCGGGCGCTCTGCTCCACCGCATCAAGCCCAAGAGCCAGATCTTCTATATGCGGGAGGGCTTTGCCACCACGGCGCTCTGCTGGCTGCTCATCAGTGTGGTGGGCGCGGTGCCCTTTGTGCTCACGGGCAGCATCCCCAACCCGGTGGATGCCATGTTTGAGACCGTTTCCGGCTTCACCACCACCGGTGCCAGCATCCTGCCCGGCGTGGAGGATCTGCCCAGGGGCATCCTGTTCTGGCGCAGCTTCACCCACTGGATCGGCGGCATGGGCGTTCTGGTGTTCCTGCTCTCCCTGCTGCCCCTGACCGGCGGCTCCCATGTCAACCTGATGAAAGCCGAAAGCCCCGGCCCCCAGGTGGATAAGCTGGTGCCGAAGGTGCAGTCCACGGCAAAAATTCTGTACGGCATCTATTTCCTCCTGACGGTGCTGGAATTCATGTTCCTGATCGCCGGGCGGATGCCGGTGTTTGAAGCTCTGCTGACCTCCTTTGGCACAGCGGGCACCGGCGGCTTCGGCTTCCGCAATGACAGTTTTGCCAATATGTCGCCCTATATCCAGTGGGTCGTGACCATCTTTATGATCCTGTTTGGCGTGAACTTCAACGCCTATTTCCTGCTGCTGATGCGCCGCTTCCGCCGCGCTGCCGCCAGCGAGGAGGTGCGCGCCTACTTCGTGATCATTGGTGTGGCTGTGGTCATCATCACGGCCAATATTTACAGCATGTACAACGGCTTGGGCGAGGCCCTGCGCCACGCCGCCTTCCAGGTGGGCTCCATCATTACCACCACAGGATTTTCCAGCTGTGATTTTGACCTGTGGCCCACCCTCTCCAAGGAGATCCTTGTCATGCTGATGTTTGTGGGTGCCTGCGCAGGCAGCACCGGCGGCGGCATGAAGGTCAGCCGCCTCCTGCTGATGGGCAAGACTGTGGGCAAGGAGCTCAAGCAGGCCCTTCACCCGCAGGTGGTGGCCCCCGTCCGGATGGACGGCAAGGTGGTCAACCATGAGACCATCCGCGCCACCAATGTCTATGTGGCGGCCTACATCTTCATCTTTGCGGCATCCTTCTTCCTCATCAGTCTGGATGGCTTTGACATGGTGACCAACTTCACCGCCATTGCCGCCACGTTGAACAACATCGGCCCGGGCCTTGCCCAGGTGGGCCCCATGATGAACTTTGGCAGCTACTCCAATCCCGCCAAGCTGGTTATGATCTTTGACATGCTGGCGGGCCGTCTGGAGATTTTCCCCATGCTGGTGTTCTTTATGCCGGACACCTGGCGGCGGTTCTGAGCAAAATAACAAAGCGGATGCGCTCCCACCGGAACGCATCCGCTTTTTGCTGTATCAGGATTCCTGCGGCTTTTTCCCCAAGAGCGCCACGCCGCTCAGCACGATGACTCCGCCCAGCAGGGCAAGGCCCGCACCGGCCTGCCCGAAGGCATCGCCGACGGCACCCACCAGAGGACTTGCAGGGATCATCAGCAGGCTGTAGGCCATGCCGTCCACGCTGATGAGGGTGGCCCGCTGGTCACTGGGGATGGCATCGTTCAGCTTCTGGCTCTCGTGGAGCAGGTAGACCTCCAGCACACCCTGCACCAGCATCATGCCCAGGATGCCGCCCCAGGCGGGCGCAGTGCCCACCAGCAGAGTGCCCACACCGCAGAGCAGGGCACAGGCTGTGTAGAGCCGCCGCATGGAGCGGCATCTCACCCGGCGGCCGATCTCGGTACCCGCCACGCAGGCCAGACCGCCCAGCAGCAGGGGAAGGAAGAGCAGCTCCGTGGGCCAGCCCAGCTCAACGAGCCGCTGCTGCAAAAACATTTTGGTCAGGTAGCTGGGCACGCTGATGAGGGCGCTGGATGCGATAAGCTTCACCGCCATTGGGCAGGTGTGCAGGACATGCAGGCTGTCCCGCACCAGCTGGCGGAACTGTTCGGGCAGAGCGCGCAGCGCGTGCTTTTCCCGGTTGGCCTGGGCCGCAGTGACAATGGGTTCCGCTAGCAGCAGGCTGGCGAGAGCGGAAATGCCCTCGAAGGCGGCGTTCAGCAGATAAAAGCCTGCATAGCCGAGAAACTGGTTCAGAATGCTGGCCATGGAGCCCACGGCGTTGGCCAGCATGGAAATCTGAGAGCCGTTGGCAGAGACCTGAATGTATTCCTCTTCGCAGCCCTCTTGCTTCAGGCTGTCGTAGAGCAGCGCCGTGGAGGTGCCGGAGAACATGGTCATGGCCAGCGCGTTCAGCCCCATGGCAAAGCAGATGGTGAACAGGTTTGACGCAAAGGCCATCAGCAGGCTTTGCAGGACCATGCACACGCCGCCGGACAGGAGGGTCTTTTTCCGGCCCAGCAGGTCTGCCGCCATGCCGCTGGGCACTTCACACAGCAGGCTGACGATGTGGAACACGCTCTCGGCCAGGCCGATCTCCCACAGGGAGAAGCCCCGGGCCGCCAGCAGCGCCACCCATACCGCATCCGTGATGCGCAGGCCGGAGAAGAGATCGGCAGTGTAAATGCAGGCAAGCTGCTTTTTCAAATTGAGCTTATGTTTATGGTTCATGGGGAACACCCTTTCTATTTGTCGTTGTAAAATATCAAAATAGAAAGTGTACCCTTGCAAACGGAAGCAAGAACTTATGCCATGGATCGCGCCCTCTCAGGCGCTGCGCGCCAGCTCTCCCAAAGGGAGAGCCAATTGCTATCCCACGGTTAGCTGCTGCTGAATCTGGGATATGCGTTGCCTCTCCCTCTGGGAGAGGTGGCATTGCGAAGCAATGACAGAGAGGGTGAGGCCGCTTCCAAAACAAAAGCGCCCCACAGCAAAGCTGCGCGGCGCTGAAAATCATGCTCCACGTCTTGCTGAAAGAGACAAAAGGGTACACTTCGAGCCGGAACGTGCCGGAACGTATTAAATCTGACCTTTTTTGAAAAAGATGCAGCCATTCCAACCCATCTGGGGGTACCCTCCTTTCAGTAAAACGTTACGCTAACAATACCATACTTTCGGCCAAAATACAAGCAAAACCGTAAAATTCAGGGAAAAAGTGCCGCCCCGGCTTGCAAACAGACCCAAAGTGTGGTAAGATGATATCCGGTTATGAAACCTGAATATCTTGAAAACGCAGCGACGGAGAGAGTACGCACGCAGTTCCACAGCAAAGAGAGAAGCTTCACCGGCTGAAAGGGCTTCCGCGTGGGTGTGTGCCGAAGTTCGCTCCTGAGCGGCCTGCCCGAACGGCTTCTATTAGGGCAGGACGGCGCGCCCCGTTACGGCGTTTGAGAGCCGCCCTTATTTGTGCAGGGCGGAAACCGGGTGGTACCGCGGAGCATTGGATTTGCAAAGGCTTCGTCCCTTTTGTCCGGCCAGAAATGGCCCGGCAGGGGACGGGGCCTTTTTTGCTGCCCCGCTTTGAAAACACGAACTGAGAAGGAGAGAATTTCCATGCAAGCAATGATCGACGAGCTGGCCAAACAGGCCGCAGAGAGCCTCGGTCAGGTCTCTTCCAAGGAGACGCTGGCCTCGTTCTGGCAGGAATATCTGAGCAAAAACGGCAAGATCCCCGCGCTGATGAAGAATCTGCGCTCTGTTGCGCCCGAAGAGCGCCCCGCCATGGGTAAGATCATCAACGAGCTCAAGCAGAAGGTGCAGGCTGACTACGATGCCGCCGCCGCCAAGGTGAAGGAGGCCGAACTGGCCGCCCGCAACGCCGCTGAGACTGTGGACATCACCCTGCCCGCCAAGACCCGCACGGTGGGTGGTCTGCACCCCCTGACGCTGGTCACCAACCAGATCATCGACGTGTTCTCCGGCATGGGCTTTGCCGTGGCCGACGCACCTGAGATCGAGGATGACGACCACAACTTCACCCGCCTGAACGTGCCCAAGGATCACCCCGCCCGCGACATGCAGGATACCTTCTACCTGTCCGACGAGTTCCTGCTCCGCACCCAGACCTCCGGCGGCCAGATCCGCACCATGGACAGCCAGAAGCCGCCCATCAAGGTGCTGATCCCCGGTCGTGTGTTCCGTTCCGATTCCGATGCCACCCACAGCCCCATGTTCCACCAGATGGAAGGCCTGGTCGTGGATAAGGGCATCACCCTGGGCGACCTGCAGGGCGCGCTGAACACCTTTGTGCAGAAGCTGTTCGGCAAGGACACCCGCACCCGCCTGCGTCCCTCTTACTTCCCCTTCACTGAGCCCAGTGTGGAGGTCGATGTCAGCTGCTTTGAGTGCGGCGGCAAGGGCTGCCCCCTGTGCAAGCACACCGGCTGGATCGAAGTTCTGGGCGGCGGTGTTGTCAACCGCAAGGTGCTGGAGAACTGCAACATTGACCCGGATGAGTATTCCGGTTTCGCCTTCGGCATTGGCATCGAGCGCATCGCCATGCTGAAGTATGGCATCAACAACATCGGCCTGATGTTCGAGAACAACCTGCAGTTCCTCAAGCAGTTCCATGAATAAGAGGGGAGAGAACAGACAATGAAAGTACCTTTCAGTTGGTTAAAAGAATTCGTTGATATCGACGTTACCGCTCAGGAGCTGGAGGAGAAGCTGTTCTCCTGCGGCTTTGAGGTGGAAGAGCTGATCCCGCTGGATGCAGGCATCAGCAAGGTGGTCGTTGGCAAGATCGTGGAGATGGAAAAGCAGGAGGGCACCCACCTGACCAAGTGTGTGGTGGACTGCGGTGACTACGGCCACGATATCCGCATCAGCACCGGTGCCGCCAATATGAAGCTGGGCGACTGTGTGCCCGCCGCTCTGGATGGCTCCACCCTGCCCGGCGGCATCAAGATCAAGGCCCGCAAGATGCAGGGCGTGGAGTCCAACGGTATGCT
>PPYF01103049.1_pt1 | contig 18805 bp, 18 predicted proteins | sample 1559871 | NCBI WGS metagenome assembly PPYF01 (sample SAMN08240021, study PRJNA423297) | Human gut metagenome, whole genome shotgun sequencing project. | reverse complement strand
GAATTGGAAAAATGAATATATATAACAAAAATAGAGTCTTGCTATGAAAATATGTTGACAGATATCTGTTTGAGAAGTATTATTATACACATAATAAAACTATTTAATAAAGTATTTTGATTAGGAGATGAAATTATGGGCAAACAGATAAAAGGAAAAATGAAGGTTGCAGTAATGAATGGAATTGGGAAAATGGGATTTGTAGAAAGAGAAATTCCGCAGCCAAAAGAGAACGAAGTACTTGTGAAGTTAGAATATGTGGGAATCTGTGGTTCGGATTTACATTACTATGAAACGGGAGCGATTGGAAATTATGTTGTAGAGCCGCCTTTCGTTTTGGGACATGAGCCTGGCGGCGTTGTAGTGGAAGTGGGGGAAAATGTGACACATCTGAAAGTCGGTGATCGTGTGGCACTGGAGCCGGGAAAGACATGTGGGCATTGTGAATTTTGTAAAGAAGGAAAATACAACCTGTGTCCAGATGTTGTTTTCTTTGCGACACCTCCGGTCGATGGTGTATTTCAGGAATATGTGGCTCATGAGGCTGATCTGTGCTTCAAACTACCGGAGAATGTCAGTACATTGGAAGGTGCATTGATTGAACCACTTGCAGTAGGATTTCATGCGGCGATTCAGGGAGATGCGCATCTTGGTCAAAAGGCGGTGGTCATGGGAGCCGGCTGTATTGGACTTGTATCGATGATGGCGCTGAAAGCACGCGGGGTTTCGGAAGTATATGTGGTGGATATCATGGAAAAGCGTCTTGAAAAGGCACTGGAACTTGGTGCAACGGGTGTGATAAATGGCATGAAAGAGAATGTAGCTGCGCGGGTAGATGAATTGACAGCAGGAAGAGGGATGGATTTGGTAGTGGAGACAGCCGGAACAGAAGTTACTACGAGACAGGCAATTGAGATTGCGAAAAAAGGTTCTAATATCGTATTGGTCGGCTACAGTAAATCAGGAGAAATGACATTGCCAATGAGTCTTGTGCTGGATAAAGAACTGACATTTAAAACGGTATTTCGTTATCGTCATATTTATCCGATGGCAATTGAGGCTGTTGCATCAGGAAAAGTGAATTTAAAAGGAATTGTGACAGATATCTTTACCTTGGATGAAGCGCAGAAAGCAATGGACTATAGTGTGAACAACAAAGCAGACATTGTGAAAGCTGTTATTAAAATCTCGGAAGACAAGTAGGTGAGTATATGAATGAAAAAGATACGAATATAAAAATCCCCCTGATCAGTAAAATCGCTTATGGCATGGGGGATGTAGGATGTAATTTCAGTTGGATGTTTGTTGGTAACTTTTTAATGATTTTTTATACGGATGTATTTGGAATCGGCATGGGTGCAGTTGCAGGATTGATGTTGTTTTCCAGATTCTGGGATGCGATAAACGATCCTATAATCGGAGCGCTCAGTGATAAGACTCATAGTCGCTGGGGACGTTATCGCCCATGGCTTTTGATTGCGGCGCCATTGACAGCGTTGATACTGATTTTATCATTTTGGGCACACCCTGAATGGTCGGATACTGCCAAAATTGTTTATATGGCAGTAACATACTGCATTTTAGTACTGGGATATACATGTGTAAATATTCCATATGGGACATTATGTGGTGCCATGACGCAGAACATTGAAGAAAGAGCAAAAATCAATACGTTTCGTTCAGTCAGTGCAATGATTGCGATTGGTGTGATCAATATTATTACCGTTCCGTTAATCAGCCATATGGGAAATGGAAATGACCAAAAAGGATATTTTCTGGTAGCAGTTTTGTATGGATGCATTTTTGCAGCGTGTCATATCTTTTGTTTTGCAAAGACGAAAGAGGCTGTTGTGATTCCGGAAAAGAAAAAGATTTCTCTGAAGACGCAATTATCTGCAGTTGTGCAGAATAAGCCATATTTAATTGCGGTTGTGGGACAATTCTTGTTTGGGGTAACGCTGTATGGACGAAATGCAGATGCGTTATACTACTTCACGTATGTAGAAGGAAATAAAGCTTTATTTAGTACCTATTCACTGTGTATTATTATTCCGTCTATTATTGGGGCAGCTTGTTTTCCACCTGTATTTAAACTTACGAATAATAAGGGAAGAGCGGCATCTATTTTCGCATTGTTGACAGGTGTCAGTATGTTCTTTATGTACTTTTTTAATACAAGTGATTCGGCAGTATTATTTTATACACTTTCCTGTCTGGCACAGTTCTTTTTCTCCGGATTTAATACAGCAATCTATGCAATTATTCCAGATTGTGTGGAGTACGGCGAGTGGAAGACAGGACTTCGCAATGACGGATTTCAATATGCGTTTATCTCACTTGGGAATAAAATCGGTATGGCGATTGGAACATCGGTTCTCGCAGCAGTACTTGGAGCATGCGGGTATGCTGCAAATGTGCAGCAGAATGAGACTGTGCTGGCGGTGATGAAACATTCTTTTACAACAATTCCAGGAGTGTTATGGATTGCCACGGCAGTTGTACTGTTTTTCTATCGATTGAATAAGAAATCATACAACAAGATTGTAAGAGAAATTCACGAAAGAAAAAATCAATAAAGATTATAATGTTTTTAGAACTCTCCGGTTTCACTGGGGAGTTTTTTGTAGTATAATAAAAACAAATTTAGGACAAGAAGGTGAAGTTTGTGAAGGGACAAAAGAAGAATCCATTATATAAGAGTTTTGGATATGCTTTTGAAGGAATTTTTACCGGAATCAAAAAAGAACGAAATATGAAGATCCATTGTCTGGCAATGCTATGTGTTGTCGCGGCGGGATTTGTGTTTCGAATTTCAGTTTCTGAATGGTGTATTTGTCTGATTCTGTTTGGAATGATTCTGTCACTGGAACTTGTCAATACGGCGATGGAAGCGGTGGTAGATCTTGTCACAGAAGAGAGAAGGCCGCTTGCAAAGCTTGCGAAAGATACAGCGGCGGGGGCAGTTTTGATTGCGGCAATTATGGCAGCAGGAGTGGGACTTTTGATTTTTGTCCCGAAAGTGTTAGAACTTATATAAACAAAGAATTTCATGGCAAAATGAAAGGAGACAGAATGATGGAAGGATTTGGAGAAAGCGTAAAAAAACTATTGTTGGCAGGAATCGGTGCAGCAGCAACAACTGCGGAAAAATCAAAAGAGTTATTGGATGATATGGTAGAAAAAGGAGAATTAACGGTAGAGCAGGGGAAAGCATTGAATGAGGAACTGAAGCACAATATCAAAAAGACGGTCAAAGAGAATGTGAATGTGTCAGTGAAACCGACTTCTCCGGGAGAACTGGACGAACTATTGGAAAAGATGACGCCGGAACAGATCGAAGCGTTGAAGGAGAGACTGAATGCTATGGAAGGAGAACAATCTGAGACTGAGCAGCAACCGGATGAAGAAATCTAGACAGAATAGGAAGATGTGACAGATGGGCAGACAGGAATCGCAGGAATACAAAGAAAGATTGAAAGAGATGACAGGGGTACTCCGAAAGCATAATATTACCAGAGGAGTATCCCCGGAGAAGCTACGTCTGATTTTGGAAGATTTGGGACCGACGTTTATCAAACTAGGACAGATTATGTCGATGCATTCTGATATTTTGCCAAAGCGGTATTGTGATGAGCTGATGCGTCTTCGCTCTGAGGTGGCGCCGATGTCGTTTCCAGAGGTGGAGGAAGTACTGCGGGAGGCGTACGGTTGTCCATGGAAAGAGATTTTTAAAAAGATTGAAGAATTACCACTTGGCTCAGCTTCCATTGCACAAGTGCATAAAGCAGTCTTGAGAGATGGAGAGGAAGTTGTTGTAAAGATACAGAGAAAAGGAATCTACGATAAGATGGCAAGAGATATCGGACTTTTGCATCGTGCGGTAAAGTTACTTCCGCCAGTCAGATTAAAGGGCATGGTTGATCTTGACATGGTACTTGATGAACTGTGGGCGGTTACAAGAGAAGAGATGAATTTTCTGACAGAGGCATCTAACCTGGAAGAGTTTGCAAGAAGAAATAAAGATATTGTGTTTGTTGGAGCACCCAAGATGTACCATGAGTACACGAACCGCTATGTGCTGGTGATGGAATATATTGACGGATATGCTGTCGATGATAAAGAAAATCTTCTGAGAGACGGATATGATTTAGAAGAGGTAGGTATCAAGCTGATTGACAACTATATCAAGCAGGTGATGGATGACGGATTTTTTCATGCGGATCCACATCCCGGCAATGTAAAGATTCGGGGAGGAAAGATTATCTGGATTGATATGGGGATGATGGGGCGTCTCACAGAACGTGATCGAGAACTGATTGGAAATGCGGTAGAAGGAATTGCTATGAGTGATATCGGAATGATTCAGGATGCGGTGATGGCGCTTGGAGATTTTAAGGAGCCACCGGATCAAAGCTACCTGTATGAAGGAATCAGCAAGTTGTTCTCACAGTATGGTACTGCCGATATGGGGAGCATTGATATTGCCAAAGTGACGATGAGTCTCATGGAAGTGATGAAGGAAAATAAGATTATCATGCCGCATGGACTGACGATGCTTGCAAGGGGACTGACCCATATGGAAGGGGTACTTGCTGGTATTGCGCCGGAATTGAACATGGTAGAGATTGCATCCAGACATATGGCAGGAAAGATGCTGAAGGAAAAAGATTGGAAGCAAGAATTGAAAAATGGCGGTAAGACAATTTACAGATCATTTCATAAAGCAATCAATATTCCTTCACTGATCTCTGATATTTTACAGGGATACCTGAAGGGGCAGACAAAGATTAATTTGGATCTGCATGCATCGATGGAGTTGGAGAGACTGCTGCGAAGACTTGTGAGAAATGTTGTGATGGGACTTTGGGTGATGGCGCTTTTGATCAGTTCCAGCATTATCTGTACAACGAACATGAAACCTAAGATTTGGGGGATTCCGGCACTGGGAGCATTTGGTTATCTGATTGCGTTTGCCATTGTGATGTATGTATTTTTAAAACATATTTTTTCGAGAAAATAGGAAGGATTTGCACAGAATCGATAAAAATTCATGTGTAAATCCTTCTTTTTTGTAAAAGCATGTGTCTTGTCACCTGTAAAATACAGTGATATAATAATGGAAGTTTACATAAGGAGAAGAAAAGCATGGATATGATTGATGAAATTAAGAAATGGAAAAAAGAAAAAAATGCAGTGATTCTTGCACATTATTATGTGAATCCAGAAGTACAGCAGATTGCAGATTACATTGGCGATTCTTTTTATCTGAGCAAAGTAGCGGTTGGATTAAAAGAGCAGACCATTGTGTTTTGCGGGGTGGCGTTTATGGGAGAAAGTGCGAAGATACTTAATCCGGGTAAGACTGTGCTGATGCCGGACAAGTCAGCAGATTGTGCGATGGCACATATGGCAGATGCACAGACCATTCAGAAAATGCGTGATACATATGAAGATTTGGCGGTTGTATGTTATATTAATTCGACAGCGGAATTAAAACGTCACTCGGATGTGTGTGTGACATCGGCGAATGCGGTGCAGATCGTGAAAGCATTGCCGAACAAGCACATTTTCTTTATTCCTGATAAAAACCTGGCAAGGTATGTGGCAGAACAAGTGCCGGAAAAGGAGTTTGTATTCAATCAGGGGTATTGTCCGGTGCATGAACACATGAAGCTTAGAGAGGTGAAGCGGGTAAAAGAATTGCATCCGGAGGCGGAAATATTGACACATCCAGAATGTCCGGAAGCAATCTGCGAGATTTCCGACTACATCGGCAGCACATCGGGAATCATTTCGTATGCCACTCAAAGTTCCAAAAAAGAGTTTATTATTTGTACGGAAAATGGAGTGCGCTATGAATTAGAGATGAGGAACTCGGATAAACAATTTTATTTTACAGAGACTGAGCCTGTCTGCATGGACATGAAGAAGATCACATTGGAAAAGGTATTGCATGTATTAAAGACAGGGGAAAATGAAGTGCACGTGACAGAGAAAGTAAGAGAAGAATCGGGAAAAGCATTGGAGAGGATGTTGGAGCTTGCAAAATAACCGTGTTTGCAGTGAAGGAGGAAATATGGATATCAATACAGATGTCGTCATAGTTGGAACAGGAGTGGCAGGACTTTTCAGTGCGCTGAATCTGCCGGCGGAAAAAAAGATTGTGATGATTACAAAATCAGATGTAGAGAGCAGTGACTCTTTTCTTGCACAGGGGGGAATCTGTGTACAGCGAGATGAGGATGACTATGAAAGCTATTTTGAAGATACGATGAAAGCGGGACACTATGAGAACCGAAAAGAGTCGGTCGATATTATGATTCGTAACTCTCGTCAGGTGATTGAAGATCTTGTGGGATATGGAGTGGAATTTGAACAGGAAAACGGGGAGTTTTTATATACAAGAGAAGGTGCGCATTCTGCGCCGCGTATTTTATTCCATGAGGATGTGACCGGGAAAGAGATTACAAGCAAACTTTTGGAGCGAGTGAAAGAACTTGAGAATGTGTCGATTTTTGAGTATACTACGATGACGGATATTTTGGAAGAAGAAGGACGATGTGCAGGAATTGTTGCTGAAAATGAGGAAGGAATCATTTATCTCCATGCAAAGGATACGATTTTAGCAAGCGGAGGAATCGGCGGAACTTACAAGCATTCTACTAATTTTGCTCATCTGACAGGAGATGCGCTTCGAATTGCAAAAGAGCATGGAATTCGCCTGGAGCATTTGGATTACGTGCAGATTCATCCGACAACACTGTATTCGAAAAAACCGGGAAGACGATTTCTGATATCAGAATCAGTGCGTGGGGAAGGAGCAGTGTTATATAACAAAGAAGGAAAGCGTTTTGTAGATGAACTTCTTCCGAGAGACGTTGTGACTAAGGCAATTCAGGAGCAGATGGAGAAAGATCATACAGAGTTCGTGTGGTTGTCGATGGAGCATATTTCAGAGGAGACGATACGAAAACATTTCCCGCATATTTATCAACAATGTCTGGAAGAAGGATACGACGCCACGAAAGAGTGGGTTCCGGTTGTACCGGCACAGCACTATTTTATGGGCGGCATCTGGGTGGATTCTGACAGCCTAACATCGATGGAGCATCTGTATGCAGCAGGCGAGACAAGCTGCAACGGAGTGCACGGTGCCAATCGTCTGGCAAGTAACTCGCTGTTGGAAAGCCTTGTATTTGCGAAACGTGCAGCAAAAAAAATTGGAGCAAACCGATAAGAAAGGAAATAGAAGGATGAATAAAATTACGATGGATCTTCAAGTGGATCATTTGATTTTGGAGGCGTTGAGAGAAGATATCTCAAGCGAAGATGTGACAACGAATGCCGTGATGAAAGAAGCGGTCACAGGAGAGGTAGAATTGATTTGTAAGCAGGATGGAGTGATTGCCGGATTAGATGTGTTTGAACGGGTGTTCCATCTTTTGGATGCGGACACAAAGGTGGAATTATATTGTAAAGACGGGGATCAGGTGAAGAATGGAGAACTGATGGGAAAAGTGGTCGGCGATATCCGTGTACTTTTATCAGGAGAGCGAGTGGCGTTGAATTATCTGCAGAGAATGAGCGGAATTGCAACATACACACGCTCTGTGGCAGATCTTTTAAAGGGAACCGGTACAAAGCTTTTAGATACGAGAAAGACGACGCCGAATATGCGTATTTTTGAAAAATATGCGGTGCGTGCGGGAGGCGGTTACAATCATCGCTATAATCTGTCAGACGGTGTCCTTTTAAAAGATAATCATATCGGCGCAGCCGGAAGTGTGGCGAATGCAGTGCGCATGGCAAAAGAATATGTGCCGTTTGTGCGAAAGATTGAAGTGGAAGTAGAAACGCTAGAGATGGTAAAAGAAGCTGTGGATGCGGGAGCGGATATTATTATGCTTGACAATATGTCCACAGAAGAGATGGCGGAGGCAATCCGCATCATTGACGGGAGAGCTGAGACGGAATGTTCCGGAAATGTGACAAAAGAAAATATTGCCCGCCTGACGTCACTCGGTGTAGATTATATTTCCAGCGGAGCATTGACACACTCTGCGCCAATTTTAGATATTTCCTTAAAGAACCTTCATGTAGTATAATAGAACCAGTGATGCAAAAACAGGAGGTGAAGGTTTGTGAATGGTTCGCAGAGAAGAGAGCAGATTGTTCGTCAGATACAGGAGAGTAAGGAGCCTGTGTCAGGAAAAAAGCTGGCGGAACTTTATGGTGTGAGCCGGCAGGTGATCGTGCAGGATATTGCGCTGATCCGCACAGCAGGTTATGATATTATCTCAACGAACAGAGGATATATACTGAATACGCAAAAAGCAATCAGCCGTGTGTTTAAGGTGCAGCATACTGATGAGCAGACGGAGGAGGAATTGTATGAGATTGTGGATTTGGGAGGATGCGTGGAAAATGTGATGGTAAACCACAGAGTATACGGTCATATGGAAGCGCCGCTTGGCATACATTCCAGAAGAAAGGCGGCAGCATTTATAGAAGACATCAAAAGTGGAAAATCAAGTCCACTGAAAAATATTACTTCAAACTATCATTACCATACAGTGAGTGCAGAGAGCGAAGAACTATTAGATGAGATAGAAGAAATGCTCAGAGCAAAAGGTTTTTTGATAGAGGCTGTCTAGAAGCAGGGAGGGGAGAACAATTTGGAGTTCTCCTATCCCTTTTTTAATTTACAGCTGATCTGGAGGATATAATCTTCCTCCTTTTTTTCGGTGAGTGTGTCAATCAGAACATCTTCGTAAAATATACCAGTCAGCTTTAAGGCGTTTTCAGATGCATATTGTAGCATTTTTTCATAGGTCGTATGGATGGTCTCGTAGCCTCCACAGTGAAATGCACGAAGATAGTGTCCGGATTCTCGGACACAAAGCGGAACACTCTCTGTCTTATGATCTAAAAGCAGATAGAAATCGGTATACTCTTCTGTCGTTAGATCGAACGAAGAAAGGTCGCGGATTCCCCCGACTCCGTAAGGAGTTTGAATCTGATGTTCATTGCCGTAAAGAATGAGGTCTCGGATCGTTTTTGCAATTTCCTTGTCGTGCAGGGAATGCACAGGTGTGGTAAGCATATATTTTGCCGGAAAATGAATAACAGAAATATCGTTTAATGCAGATGCAGATACATTGTGAAGCAGCGTAAGCTCTTCTTGAATCCAACGCTCCATCTGCTGCATCGCCTGGATTTTTTCACGGATAAGTGTCTGCTCTTTGGTGAGCAGCTCAATGAAAAGCGATGTTGTCCGGTTGTCCAGATATGATTTGATCTCAGACAGCGGCATATCAAGTTCCTTTAATAAGGTGATGATTTCCAAAAGCTCTAGCTGTGAGATGGAGTAGTAGCGATATTGATTTTCGGAGAGTTTGATTTCCGGTGATAAAAGCCCGATCTTATCATAGTGAAACAATGTGTGCTTGGAGACACCTGCAAGTTTTGCAAATTCTCCGGTTGTCAGATAGGCATCTCGATTCGATTTTAATTTTTTCTCCAATTTTTGTAAAACCTCCCTTGACTATCGTGTTACCCTATAGTTTATGATAGGGTACAGATTGGAAAAAATCAATATACAATTGGAGGATGAGATGAAATATGACGAATTCAATAGCGCAGAAATTTAATGTGTTTTCATTGCTGAAGTTTGCATTCACGACGATGGTGATGATGGTATTTATGTCTTTATATACGATTGTAGACGGAATTTTTGTATCCAGACTTGTCGGGAGCAATGCGTTGTCCGCGGTCAATATCGTTTATCCGGTCATCAATCTGATGTTTGCCTGCGGGATTATGCTATCAACAGGTGGGAGTGCCATTGTAGCACGCCAGATTGGCGAGAAAAAAGAAAGTGAGGCAAGGGAAAATTTTTCTTTGATCGCATTGGTGAGCTTTCTGGTAGGAGTGGTGATTTTAGCACTCGGAATACTGTTTTTGGAGCCACTTTGCAATGTACTTGGAGCAACGTCTCTGCTTCTTTCAGACTGTAAACGGTATTTAGGTGTTCTTTTATTGTTTGGACCGCTGACGATGATGCAGATGTTTTTTCAGGTATTTTTTGTGACTGCGGGAAAGCCGACACTCGGATTGGTTTTAACGATTACAGGCGGAGTTACCAATGTCATTTTAGATTATCTGTTTATGGGACCTATGGGAATGGGCGTGATTGGAGCGGCGCTTGCAACCGGAATTGGACAGACGATCATGGCGGTTGTTGGAATTGTGTACTTTTTCGTCATCAAAAAGGGACTTTATTTTGTAAGACCGGTATTTCGCAGAACAGTATTGCTGGAAAGCTGTGGAAATGGCTCTTCGGAGATGGTGAGCAATCTTTCAATGGCGATTGTGACCTTTTTATTTAACCTGACGATGCTGCGTCTCCTCGGGGAAGACGGCGTGGCAGCAATTACGATCGTGCTGTACGGTCAGTTTTTGTTCACATCAATGTATCTGGGATTTTCAATGGGAGTGGCTCCGGTGTTCAGTTTTAATTATGGAGACAAAAATTATGACCAGCTGAAGCGCATTTATAAAATCTGCATGTACTTCATCACAGTATCTTCTATTGTGATTCTTGTGATGGCGCTTGTTTTTGCAGAACCGATAGTAGGAATCTTTAGTGGAAGAGATTCAAGGACATATGAAATTGCAGCAGATGGATTTTTCTTGTTTTCTTTGAATTACATATTTGCGGGAATCAATATTTTTGCATCTGCGATGTTTACTGCATTTGGTGATGGGAAAAGATCTGCGATCATCTCGTTTTGCAGGACGTTTATTTTCATCGTGGTGAGTATCCTTGTACTGCCATTGGTGATGGGGGTGACGGGTGTTTGGCTGTCTGTTCCGCTGGCGGAATTTGTGACGCTGTTTATATCTGTCGGCTATTTTAAAAGTCAGCATAAAAAATACCACTATGCATAAAAAAGACGGGCATCCCCGTCTTTTTCTACTCTGTCATATAAGAACCAACGATCTCATTGACAAGCTTTCCGTCTGCTTTTCCTTTTACTTTCGGCATCAGCTCTTTCATGATCCGTCCTTTATCTTTGGCTGTCGGAGCAGTGATTCCAAGATCGCTCAAAACGCTTTCCACAACTGCTTTGATCTCGTCGGCATCCATCATCTTCGGAGCAAATGTCTCCAGCACTGCAAGTCGTCTTTTGCACTCTTCAATCATATCTGTGCGGTCAGAAGGCGTCATCTCCAACGATTCTTTTGTCTGTTTGATCTCCTTTAAGATGACCTGAACCTCTTCTTCTTCAGTCAAATCAGCTCTTTTATCGATGGCTTTGTTCTTTAACGCAGCAAGTAAAAGAGAAAGTGTATCTTTTGTGTCTTTATCTTTTGCTTTCATTGCATCGACCATTGCTTTTCTTACTTCATCTGTTTTACTCATTTTCATGTCCTCCTGATTATTCCTATTCTATGAACGATTCCATTCAATCTGAATGTATATATTTTAGCATAATAAAGTGTGGGATTCAATGAAAAATACGTAATATAAAAATACTTGACAAAACAAATGAGTTAGTTTAAACTAACGTAGAAATGTGCTGTGACCACACAGAAAATGATTTTGGCAGTGATCAGGCACATTTTTTTTTAACTACGAGTTAGTTTGAGCTAACTTTTAAAAGGAGGAAATTTATGAAAGAGCGGATGTCAACAATCATCCTTGCAGCACTTCTTCTGGTTCTGTCAGCGGTGTCTTTATTTGTGGGTGTGATTGATGTGACCCCTATGGAATTGTTCCGTGGAAATATGGAACAATTGGAAATCTTTTTGATTTCCAGGCTGCCACGCCTGCTTGCAATCATCTGTACCGGTGTCGGGATGAGTACGGCGGGACTGATTATGCAGCAGCTTTGCATGAATAAATTCGTCTCTCCGACTACGGGAGCGACGATTTCGTCTGCGCAATTTGGAATTCTTCTGGCACTTTTGTTTATGCCGCAGTCCACGCTGTGGGGGCGGGCAATATTTGCATTTACCACGGCGATTCTCGGAACATGGATTTTTGTGTGGTTCATACAACGAATTCAGTTTAAAGAAGCGGTTATGGTACCGCTTGTGGGAATTATGTTCGGGAATGTGGTGTCGGGAATTACGAGTTATCTCGCCTACAAATATGAGATGACGCAGGCACTTTCCTCATGGCTTGTGGGGCATTTTTCAATGGTGTTAAAGGGCAGATATGAGATTGTATATCTTGTGGTACCGCTTGTGATACTGGCATTTCTGTTTGCGAATCATTTTAACATCGTCGGAATGGGAAAGGATTTTTCCAAAAATCTTGGAGTCCCGTATAAGTTTGTTATGTTTATGGGGCTGACGATTGCCGCGATGATTACAGCATCGGTAGTTGTTGTGGTAGGTTCCATTTCCTACATCGGTCTGATTGTTCCAAATATTGTCTCTATGTTTAAAGGGGATAAGATTCGTGGAACGCTTGTGGATACGGCATTGTTTGGGGCAAATTTTGTTCTTGTGTGCGATCTGATCGGGCGGGTGGTAATTGCGCCGTATGAATTGCCGATCGAATTGATTGTGGGAATTTTCGGAAGTCTGCTTTTTATTATGCTGTTGCTTTACCGGCTGAAACATGGCCGCAAGGCGATCCGTTTTACCCGTAGAGGGGAAAATAAGACGTGCATTATGGAAGGGGGAACGAGTCTGTGAATCGAGCGGTAAATCGAAGAAATCAGAAAAAACTTATCGTGATGATGGTTCTTGTGATTTTAGCATGTGCGCTTTACATGTTGGTGAATGTAAAGTTTGGCAATGAGAAATTGTTCTGGTATGCGATGAAAATTCGTACACCAAAATTAATCGTGATGCTGATCACGGCGTTTGCCATCGGCGGGGCATCTATTGTGTTCCAGTCTATTATCAACAATACTATTGTGACACCATGTCTGCTTGGAATGAATTCTCTGTACATGGTCATACACACTGCGGTTGTGTTTGTCGCCGGCTCAGGAAGTGTTTTAGCTGTCAATCCAAATGCTGCATTTGCGGTGGATCTTGTATTGATGGGCGGAACCGCGACCGTTATTTACAGTTATCTGTTTAAAAAGACAAATCATAATGTGCTTTATGTACTGCTTATAGGAACTGTGTTGACTTCCTTCTTCGGAAGTATCCAGTCCACTCTGACGAGGGTGATGGATCCGGATGAATATGACAGCCTGCTGGCGACCTTAGTTGCAAGTTTTAGTAACGTCAATTCAGAGATTATTGTATTTTCTGTGATTGTTATGGGAGTCGTGGTCTTTTGCCTGAGAAAAGAACTGGCATTGTTAGATGTGATCACACTCGGAAAAGAGCAGGCAATTAATCTGGGAGTGGATTATGACAGATGCATCAGACGACTGTTATTGGGTGTGACGCTGTTTATTGCAGTGGCGACTGCGATGGTTGGACCGATTTCCTTTTTGGGACTGATCATTGCAAATCTCTCCAGACAGCTTTTGCAGACATATCGTCACAGTCATCTTATTTTGGGATCGGCATTTTTCGGAATGGTGATTTTGGTAGTAGGACAGCTTTTGGTAGAGCAGATTTATTCCTATACTGTTCCGGTGAGTGTGTTTATTACCGTGTTTGGAGGAATCTATTTTTTGTATCTGCTGCTGAGAGAAAGGAAGGAAAGTTAGACAATGATTGTAGAAGAACTGATAAAAACATATGATGGAAAACCGGTGGTAGATTCGGTCAGCTTTTCACTCCCGAAAGGGAAAGTGACGTCCTTGATCGGACCAAACGGAGCAGGAAAATCAACGGTTATGGGAATGATTTCCAGGTTGATTGCAAGAGATGGAGGACTTGTCGAGTTTGAAGGGCAGGATATCGGAAAATGGAAGAGCAAAGAGCTCTCGAAGCGCCTTGCGATTTTAACGCAGAGCAATCACATTCAGATGAAGCTGACGGTGGAAGAGTTGGTGGCGTTTGGAAGATTCCCTTACTCAGGAGGCCGTCTTACAGAAGAAGATAAAAAGATGATTGACAGGGCAATCTCATATATGGAACTGGACGAATTTCGGGATCGTTTTATCGATGAGCTGTCAGGAGGTCAAAGACAGAGAGCGTATATCGCAATGGTAATTGCGCAGGATACGGAGTACATTCTGTTCGATGAGCCGACGAACAACCTTGATATCTACCATGCGACAAATCTGATGAAAACGGTTCGAAAGCTTTGTGATGAGCTTGGAAAAACGATTGTTTTAGTATTGCATGAGATTAATTATGCGGCATTTTATTCGGATTATATCTGTGCGTTTGTGGACGGCAAGATCGCAAAATTCGGAACCGTGGAGGAGGTGATGACGAAAGAGGCATTGACGGAAATTTATAAAGTGGATTTTGAGATTATGAAGATTGCCGGGAAACCGTTATCAATCTATTATTAATCCGGTCTGTTGAAACGACGTAGAAACAGAATTTTAGAACAAAAGATTATTGGGAAAAGATAAGGAGAAAACAAGATGAAAAAATTGACAACTTTAATGCTTGCACTTGCGATGGTATTTAGTCTTGCAGCTTGCGGAAATAAGAATTCAGGAACAACTTCAAAAGAAGATACAAATAAAACAGAAAAACCAAAAACAGTTACAATTAAAAGCTTTAATGCGAACAATGAAGAAACAGATTTGGAAGTGCCTTATGATGCACAAAGAATCGCTGTGATGGATATGGCGGCGCTTGATATTTTAGACAGTCTTGGATTGGGAGATCGTGTAGTGGGTTCTTCCAGCACATCATTGGACTATCTTCAGGAGTACGTTACGAATGATGAAATTGTGGATTTAGGAACAATCAAAGAGGCAGATATGGAAGCAGTGATGTCGTGTGAGCCGGATGTGATCTTTATCGGAGGGCGTCTTGCACAGTCTTATGATGCACTGAGTGAAATTGCACCGGTTGTCTACCTGTCCACAGACACAGAAATCGGACTTGTAAAAAGTGTGGAGAAAAATGCAAAGACGATTGCATCTATGTTTGGTGTGGAAGATGATGTGAAAGATCTGATGGACGGCTATGATGCGAGAATTGAAAAGCTGAAAGCGTTTGCCGAAGGAAAAACTGCGATTATCGGAATGTGTACAAGTGGAGGATTCAATGTTCTCGGAAACGATGGACGTTGTGCTCTGATCGGTAATGAGGTTGGATTTGAGAATATCGGAGTGGATGCAAATGTCGATACTTCTACACATGGAAATGAGGCGTCATTTGAATTTGTGGTAGAGAAGAATCCGGATTACATTTTTGTATTGGACCGTGATGCAGCGATCGGTACAGATGGCGCACAGGTTGCAAAGGATATTATGGAAAACGAGCTGATTATGGGAACAGATGCTTATAAGGACGGAAAAATCGTTTACTTAGAACATCCTGCAGTTTGGTATACGGCAGAAGGCGGTGTAAATGCACTCGGATTTATGCTTGAAGATTTAGAAAACGCACTGTTAAAATAATAGATTTTATTTGAACCATTAAAAATGTATAATTTTCCTCTGTTTACAGATACTATTTCCAAAGTTGGAAAGTACAGTAAATGGAGGAATTTTTATTATGAAAGCAACAGGAATTGTAAGAAGAATTGATGATCTGGGGAGAGTGGTCATTCCAAAAGAAATCAGGAGAACACTTCGGATTCGAGAGGGAGACCCATTGGAAATATTCACGGCCCGTGAGGGAGAGATTATCCTGAAAAAATATTCACCGATCAGTGAGCTTTCCTCATTTGCAAAAGAATATGCGGAAAGTCTTGCGGTAACGTGCGGGGCAACGGTCTGTGTGACGGATCATGATCAGATTATTGCGGTATCCGGTGTGGGGAAAAAAGAATTACAGGATAAATATGTAAGTAAACAGTTGGAACGTATTTTTAAGGAACGGGAAACAGTGCATGCATCGGCAGGTGAAAAGAAATATGTGGAGGTGATTGATGAACGGATACAGGAATATGAAGATGAGATCATTCATCCGATCCTGTGCGGGGGAGATGTCATCGGAGCGGTAATTCTGTTGGAAAAGAAGAAAAAATTTGGAGAGACAGAAGAAAAACTCGCCGCATGCGCAGCTAATTTTCTTGGAAGACAAATGGAACAATAGAAGCATAAAACCCTTCGGACAATCATAGATTGTGATATGCGAGGAGGGAATAGTATGGAAAAACAGGTTCAAAAAGAATCGAAGCTCATATGGATCTTGAAATCACTGCTTGCGGCGTATCTTGTAACGGGTATATTGCTTGTGCTGCTGACATTTTTATTGTATCAGTTTGAGCTGGACGAACAGAAAGTGACTGCCGGGATTGTGGTGATTTATGTGGTGTCTACTTTTGTGGGAGGTCTTATATTAGGAAAGCTTACAAAAGTAAAACGATTTGCATGGGGCTTGACGCTTGGGGTTGCTTATTTTGTATTGCTGCTTTTGATATCGCTTGGGATATACAGGGGGATTGACGGGAACTGGAGCAATATTCTTACGACATTTCTGATGTGTGCCGGAGGGGGGATGTTTGGAGGAATGATTTCTTAAGTAATTCTTAACCGAACTGAGAAAAAAGGCTTTCAAAACATACAGTCCTGTGGTATAATAACAGAAGTAATGCAAAGCGAAGGAGGAAATGACAATGAAACATATCAAAACATTGAATACACAGACATTAAACAATACAGTGAAAAAAGGTGGATGTGGAGAATGTCAGACATCATGCCAGTCAGCATGTAAGACATCTTGTACAGTAGGAAATCAGACTTGCGAACAAAAAAGATAATGATTGCGTAAGCTGAACAAAAAGACAAGTGCTGTCTTTTGACAGTCGACGCAGGCAGAGAATGTGCGATGGCACATTCTTTTTGCATGACAGAAAAAATAGAGAAAATAGAAAGGGGTACATGTTGTGATTCATCAGTACCGGAACAATGGTTATAATATTGTGCTCGATGTGAACAGCGGTTCCGTGCATGTGGTAGATGATTTGTGCTATGATTTGATCGCCTGTTTAGAGGCGATGAACCCGGATCATACAGAAGCGACACTGCAAAGCGAAGAGACATCGGCGTATGTGAAAGAACAATTAGGAGAAAAATATAAAGAGGACGAATTAAAAGAGGCGTTAGAAGATATTGTGGAACTTACAAAGGCTGGACAGCTCTTTACAAAAGATATATACGAGGCATATATCGGAGAAGTAAAAAGCAGAAAGACGGTTGTAAAGGCATTGTGCATCCACATTGCGCATGACTGTAACCTCGCATGCCAATACTGTTTTGCAGAAGAGGGCGAATATCATGGAAGACGAGCTTTGATGTCATATGAGGTCGGGAAAAAGGCTCTGGATTTCCTGATTGCAAATTCGGGTAACCGAAAGAATCTTGAAGTAGATTTCTTTGGCGGGGAACCGCTTATGAACTGGCAGGTAGTAAAAGATCTTGTGGCGTACGGAAGAGAGCAGGAAAAACTCCATGATAAGCATTTCCGTTTTACACTGACAACGAACGGTGTGCTTCTGAATGACGAGGTACAGGAATTTGTCAACAAAGAGATGGACAATGTGGTATTAAGTTTGGACGGACGAAAAGAAGTCAATGACAAGATGCGTCCGTTCCGCAACGGAAAAGGAAGTTATGACCTGATCGTGCCGAAATTCCAGAAACTGGCAGAAAGCCGTAATCAGGAAAAATACTATATCAGAGGAACTTTTACAAGAGATAATTTGGATTTCTCAAAAGATGTTCTGCATTTTGCAGATTTGGGATTTGAGCAGATTTCTATTGAGCCTGTAGTAGGAGAGGATTCAGATTTTTATTCGATCAAGAAAGAAGATCTTCCACAGATTTTTGAAGAATATGATACATTGGCAAAAGCGATCATTGAGAGAGAAGAGGCGGGAAAAGGATTTAACTTCTTCCATTTTATGATTGATTTGGACGGAGGTCCTTGTGTTGCGAAGAGACTTTCCGGATGTGGTTCTGGAACAGAGTATCTTGCAGTCACACCTTGGGGGGACTTATATCCTTGTCATCAGTTTGTCGGTGAGGAAGATTTCCTGATGGGAAATGTCGACGAAGGGATTGTGAGACCGGAAATTGCAGATGAATTCAGAGGCTGCAGTGTCTATTCAAAAGAAAAATGTAAGAACTGTTTTGCAAAATTCTATTGTAGTGGGGGATGTATGGCAAATTCTTACAAGTTTCATGGCTCGATTCATGATGCATATGATATTGGCTGTGAGATGCAAAGGAAACGTGTGGAATGTGCGATTATGATCAAAGCTGCATTGGCAGACGGAGAAAGGATGTAAGAGATGAAAAAGAGTAGAGGTGTCATTAACCTGATCCTCACAGTGGCGGTAATCTGTTTGTTAGGGTTTACCTCAGTTGTGGGATTTGGTGCAACAGGTGCGGGAGCGGCAAAAAATATTAAGCTTGGACTTGATCTTGCCGGAGGTGTCAGCATTACATACCAGGTAAAAGATGAGAATCCGACAGAGGAAGAAATGAAAGATACGATCTACAAGCTGCAAAAGCGTGTAGAGCAATACAGTACAGAAGCGACTGTTTATCAGGAAGGTTCGGATCGTATCAATATAGAGATTCCAGGTGTTTCAGATGCGAATGCAATTCTGGAAGAACTCGGAAAACCGGGATCGCTTAAATTTCAGGATGCGGAAGGAAATGTTGTTTTAGAAGGAACAGATATCAAAACAGCATCTGCGAAAACGACTCAAGATAACATGGGAAACAAACAGTATATCGTTGAGTTG
>PPYF01242201.1_pt1 | contig 18810 bp, 16 predicted proteins | sample 1559871 | NCBI WGS metagenome assembly PPYF01 (sample SAMN08240021, study PRJNA423297) | Human gut metagenome, whole genome shotgun sequencing project. | reverse complement strand
GTCAAAAATATGGGATAAAATAAAACAAAAATATTACAAAACAAACAAAAAATAGTTAAAGTAAGATAAAACAATATGTGATAATATACAAACATAAACAGCGAGAACATTTAATTCCAAAACCAAAATATGCATATGTTGGATAAATAAGTCGGCGGGTGTACAAGTGACAGGAAAGGAGTGGGAAAATGAATTACAAAAAGCTTATGGTTGCAAGTTTGGCATTGACGCTGGGGACATCTTTTATAGTAGGATGTGGACAAGCGAAAGAAGAAACAGGTAATCCTGCAGAGCAAATTCAGACAAGTCAAATTGAAACAACTAAGGAAGAGGAAACTGAGAAGGAGCAGGTAACTATTCAGTTTTGGCATCAAGGAACTTCGCAAACGGATACTGAATTTGTACAGAAATGCATAGATTCATTTGAAAAAAAATATCCACACATTAAGGTTGAAGCTACTGGGATGTCTGCTACAATATCAGATCAAGAAACAAAGTTAAATGCGGCAGTTTTGAGTGATACTTATCCAGATGTAATTCAGCTGGTATTAGCAGAGGTGGGGTCAAGAGGTGCTTTGGGTGATTTTGAAAACCTAGGTCCTTATGTTGAAAAATGGGCAGAAAAAGATGATTTGTTTGAAAGTGCATATGAAATGGGAAAATATCAAGGGGATCAGGTTGCATTAGGTATTTTCCCAAATCCTCAGGTCTATACGTTTCGTAAAGATAAATTCTTAGATGCAGGATTAGATCCTGAAAATCCGCCTGCTGATTGGGAAAGCTTAAAGAAAGCTGTGGAAACTTTGACTGAGCGTGATGGGGATAAGGTTGTTTTTGCAGGAATGGATCTGCCGTCTATGGATAGCTCGTTGGTATTTACCGAACCATATATGAGAAGTGCAGGTTCTCAAGTAATAGATGAACTAAATCTGAAACCATCATTTACTGATCAAGGTGCTATTGATGCATTTACATTTCTTGGGGAACTATCTTCTATGAATGTATCCATTCCTCATGATCAGCAAAAGGGAGATGAGCGTCCATTCATGAAAAATATGTCTGCTATCAGCAATCTTACGCCTCAGCAGATTATGCAATATCAAGAAAATAGCCCGGATGTGCCCCTGGGATATCTTCCGGTTTTATCCAAGGATGGAAGTGAACCTGGAACAGCATTTTGTGGTTATAATTTAGTTGCTATGGGGGCAACTTCTAAACATAAGGAAGAAGCATGGTTGTTTATAGAACATTTGCTTTCCAATGAGATTGTGTGGATGAGAACGGAAGAATATAGAGTTCCGATTGTTAAAAAATCTCTGGAAGAACAATATATTCAATCAGGTGATTCAGAACTGAACAAAGCAATACTTGAGTATGTTGAGCAAGGAAAAGGAAAGGCCACCGTTCCGTGGGTTAGCGCATACAATAAATATGTGTCAGTGGCTTATGAGGAGGTAATCAATCAAAAAAAGACACCGAAACAGGCTCTTGAAGATGCTATGGTGCAGCTAGAAAAAGAAATTCAGTAGAATTAAGGCAAAAGAAAAAGGGCAGGCATAATAAATTTGTCTGCCTTTTTTTTAGAGAGAGTGGTGGAAAATATGAAAAGAGTAAAAAATCAACACAAGAAAAAAAATATCATGATGGATAGATGTGCATATGGTTTTATTGCACCATATTACATTTTTTTTATCCTATTTATTTTATTTCCAATTATTGTGAATATTGGATTGAGTTTCACGGAATTTAATCTGAAAACAATACATTTTATTGGATTGAAGAATTATGTAGATTTGTTCGGAGATAATCTATTTTGGAAGTCGGTTTCCAACACTTTGATTTATGTTATTTTTACAGTTTTTGTGACTCTGATTTTGGGATTTGTTCTTGCCCTTGCTTTAAACCAAGCGTCTCTGTGGGGAACTCGTTTTTTCCGTGGGATAATCTATTTACCTTATGTTACATCTATGGTAGCTATGTCGATGGTTTGGTTGTGGCTATATGACCCTACGCATGGTGTATTTAATGTACTATTAGAAGCGTTTGGAGGGCAACCACAGCAGTGGCTATATGACGAAGACTTGGCTTTAGGTTGTTTGATCGTTCTGGGCGTATGGAAAGGAATGGGCTACTATATGACCTTATATTTGGCAGGATTGAATAACATTCCTAGTTATCTGTACGAAGCAGCATCTATAGATGGAGCCGGATTTTTTCATAAGGTATTTTTTGTTACAATTCCCATGCTTCGCCCAGTTACTTTTTTTATTTTGATTACTGGTGTGATTAATGCATTTAATGTATTTGAACAAGTGAATGTAATGACCGGTGGAGGACCTATGAATGCAACGACCACCATAGTTCATCAGATTTATACGCGGGCATTTACTGAATACCGGATGGGATATGGAGCTGCCCAAGCAGTATTTCTACTTCTTATTATATTAGTTTTTACTTTGCTGAATTTCAAATACGGAAATCAAGGACAAGATTTGGATATTGGGTAAGGGGGTAGAATATGAAAAAGAAAAAGATTACACGGGTGATTTTATTTATAGCTATGGTGTTGATCTGCATTGTAATAGCAGTTCCTTTTATAATTATGTTTTTAACATCTTTGAAGACATCGGCAGAAATTGCTAGCCCAATTTTTAAATTATTGCCAAAGGAATGGCTATTTTCTAACTATGTGGAAGCAATGAAATCCTCTAACTGGGGAAGGTATTTTTGGAATTCAATTTATGTAACAACTTTATCTGTAGCAATAAGCTTAGTTATCAATTCGTTAGCGGGATATGCCTTTGCTAGAATGGAGTTTAAAGGTAAAAATTTATTATTTCTTTTGGCTTTAGTGGGAATGATGATTCCTCAACAGGTTACAATGCTTCCAAATTTTGTTGCTATGAAATATTTCCCTCTTGTAGGTGGAAACAATTTGATGGGCCAAGGAGGAACAGGTCTTATTAATACATATGCGGGTGTTGTGGCGCCGTATATTGCAGGTGCATTCGGGGTATTTTTATTTCGGCAGTTTTTTATGAATTTCCCTAAATCGCTGGATGATGCAGCGAAAATAGACGGATTATCTAGAATGGGGGCATTTGTAAGAATATATCTACCTTTAAGCAAAGCTGTATTTGCAACACTTGTTGTTTTTAAAGCAACAAGTACTTGGAATGAATATACGTGGCCTTTGATCATCACTATGAAAAAGGATATGTGGACTGTACAATTGGCATTAAGTATTTTCAGGGAGGAATTTATCACTCAATGGAACTATTTAATGGCAGCTACAACATTAATTATGCTTCCATTACTGATAATGTATATTTTTATGCAGAAATATTTTGTAGAAGGAATTGTGACTACGGGAATTAAAGGATGATGTTCCCTTGAAAGGGAGGTAAATATGAAGACAATATTGATTCTTATGGATAGTCTAAATAGGCGTTATCTGAAGACTTATAGTAAAGATGGACGAGCGATTACGCCTAATATAGATGAGTTTTCTAAAGAATGTGCTATTTTTGACAATCACTTTATTGGGTCAGCTCCGTGTATGCCTGCTAGAAGGGATATTTTTACGGGTAGAATGCAATTTTTAGAAAGAGGTTGGGGAGGAATAGAGCCCTTCGATGTTACTTTACAAGAAGAATTGAAACGGGGAGGAATATTTACCCATATCACCACAGATCATACTCATTATTTTGAGCAGGGTGGAGAAAATTACTGTGCTCTGTTTGATACGTGGGATTATCATCGAGGACAAGAATTTGATAGTTGGGTATCCAGAGTAGAAAAACCTCTAGTAGATACAGAAAGCTATGGGAAGAAGTCTGCACAATATCTGCTTAATCGTACAAAATTTACATCAGAAGAAGAATATCCTTCACCAAGAACATTTCGGTCTGCATGTGAGTGGGTGAAACAGAACCAGGGATGCGATAATTTTTTCTTGATGGTTGAAAGTTTTGATCCACATGAGCCATTTGATTGTCCTCAGAAATACCATGATTTGTATATGGATAATTATCATGGTCGAGAGTTTTGCTGGTCTTCTTATGATAGAGTAACGGAACCACCAGAGGCTATTCAACATTTGGAAAAATGTTATTTGGGTACGTTGAGTATGGCTGATTATTGGTTTGGTGAGCTAATTAACACATTAAAAGAAAGTAATATGTATGATGATAGCTTGATCATTTTTACTTCGGATCATGGACATATGCTTGGGGAACATGGATATACGGGTAAAAACATTATGCATGCATATAATGAACTAGCTCATATACCCTTGATGATACATTTACCTGGAGGAAGTTATGCTGGAAACCGAGTAAAGTTTTTAACACAAAATATTGATTTGATGCCAACGATACTTTCTTATCATGGATGTCCTATCCCGAATCGGGTAAAGGGAATGAATTTATTAGATATATTAGAAGGAAAAGAGAAGGAGAGAGAACAAGTAATATACGGTTGGTTTGGACGTGCAGTTAATGTTTATGACGGTCGTTATACTTATTTTCGTGCTCCGGCTTCTATGGATAATCAGCCGCTTTATCAATACTGTGCTCAACCCTCATCCTGTTGGCGTTTCTTTGATGAGCGATATGGAGAAAAGGCTGACATGGGGCGGTTCCTTCCATATACCAATTATCCGGTTTATAGATTCCCGGTTCTGGGGGAAGAGGATTATTTTGGAGATTTAAGTCACGTGGCACAATCCCTGCTATTCGATATAGAAATGGATTATGAACAGCGCAAACCGATTCATAACGAGCATTTAGAGCAAGAAATGTGCGCCAAACTGATAGCAGGGATGAAGGAAGCGCAATCACCGCAAGAACAATTTAAAAGATTAGGTCTTGTTTAAATAGATGAGAATATAGAGAATGTAATATTTCTTTTTTTATTCTAGCAGTTGAGAATCGGTACTATTTTGGGATTACCGGAGATTTTGCAAAGACTAATATTGTAGGAAACGTGGAATATCTGCATTTCTATCTCATGATAATTTAGAAGTGTATAATTGAGAAAGAATCTCAAAGATCCTGAGGAGTATCATAAAATCAACAAATTATATGATTGAGCAATACTATGGCTATATACGAAAAAATCCAGAAGAAATCCTTTTGTTTTGGGAATCCTTCTGGATTTTTTGAGTACTCTAATAATATATTTCTTATTTGTTTTTTAGAAAATTATTTTTCTGTAACCTGCCTGTTAGATTCGGATAACAGAACTCCGTTTTTTGTTGATTAAAAAAGGAAAGCAATGTCCCGCAGGCACTGCAATAGTAATGGAAAAATATATTGATTTGAGTCATTTGCTATGTTGTATGAGACTGGTAAAGAGTTTTATCCATTGGTGATAAGACTCGAGAATATCCCTAAAACCCCGCCGTTTCAAAAGGGGGGAAGAAACGGCGGGGTTTTTGAGTGTATAGTGCGTAATTGTTGTGCGTTAGTAGTGTAGAATTATGATTCGGGTATCACCTCCTTATGGGACTATCATACAATGTAAATGTGAACTCTTTTTGGGGAAAGAGTGAAAATAATCTGATGAATTTCTAAAGAATTTTTTTAGAAATATCTCATATCATCATTTTTGCCATCACGACGCTCATCACGATGCCGGCTGCGGTGGCAAACAGCGCGCCCGCCAGAGTATGGCGGGTTTTTGTAACTTTTGCCGCGAGAAAATAGACGGACATCGTATAAAAACATGTTTCCGTACAGCTCATCAAAATGGACGTGACAAGTCCCAGATAGGAATCGGTGCCGTAGGTTTTAAAAATATCCAGCACAAGGCCGGTGGCGGCAGAAGAGGAAAACAGCTTGATGAATACGAGCGGCGTAAGCTCGGACGGAAAGCCGGTGGGCGCGATGATCCTTCCGGCGAGTTTTCCAAAAAACTCCAGAAAGCCGGAGGCGCGTAAAACGGCGACTGCCATCATGAGTCCGATGAGCGTTGGAACGATGGAAACGACAGTTTTTAAACCATCGGAAGCTCCTTTGATAAAATCTTCGTAGACGTTGCTTTTATGAATGAGTCCGTACCCCACGATGTAAAATATCAGGGATGGGATAATGATGGCAGAAAGATGTGCGAGTGCGTTTGCCACGATAGTCTGCTCCGTAAAAGGTTTTGATCCTAATATATTCTAAAGCCTTCGGGAAAATTCCGTTCATAACCCGTGTCGCTTCCGAATAGACTGTAACGAAAGAAGCGCCGCCGTTTTGCGCAGAAAAGAGCTTCGGGCGGCGGGGAGGGACAGGCATGGATGGATATAAGAGACAGATTTCCTATTTGGACTATATGGAAAACGGTGAAAAAACAGGAAACGCCGGTTTTGTAAAAGCGGAGGAAAACAACGGAAAGACACGGATAGAGGTAAGGGTAAAAAATCTCCCTGCGGCAGTCAGCGGTGAAGTCCCGCTTTTGGAGGAAGGCGGCGGCGAGCTTGGGCGCATCAGCTTAAATAAAGGAGCAGGAAGCTGCTGTCTGGTCTGGGAAGGAAAGACGGAGGAGCGCGGGATTGAGAGGGTAAAAAGCGGCGGCCTGCAGATAGAGCTTTCGGGCGGAAGGATGCTGAAAACGGTTTGGAAGGAACCGGTGTGGGTGCTCGTACAGAAAGAAGAGGCGGCAGAAGAAAAGGAAAACGCAGGAGAAGAGGAAAAGGACGAAGGAGCATCGGAGATAGTTCCGGTAATTGAATATCCGGAGCTGAAATGGAGGGATGCGGAGGCGATTTTTGAACCGGAAATGCGGATAAACAGTTCCGTGGAGGAGGACGCAGCGCAGACAAAGGTGAGAAACGAACTGCCGTCACCCGACGTTCCTGCGCCGGTGTCAGATTGCACGTGTAAGGGGGATAAATGGGAGCAGCTGTGTACGATGTATCCCGTTATCCATCCCTTTGGTGACGGGCGGGAGTATCTTTCTATCGCACCGGCAGATTTTGTAGTGCTGCGTCAGGAATACCATAAAATGACACACAACAGCTTTTTACTGCATGGTTATTATAATTACAGGCATCTGATATTGGGGCGGCTTAAGGAAGGAAACGGATGGCAGTATTATCTGGGCGTGCCGGGAAATTTTTATCATAGGGAAAAAATGGTAGCGGAAATGTTCGGCTTCGAGGCGTTTGAGGGGGAAAAAGACAGCGCGGCGCCGGGAGACTTCGGTTATTTCATGAAGAGAGTGGAAATCTGAATTTTTTATGCGGGAATTGTAAAGGGAGGGCGGCTTTGCTATAATACTTTTAGCAACAGTCCGGCTTGTGCCGGCCGGTTACGCAGAAGACAGGAGGGGGACGGATGCCGAAAAACAGCCGACGGATGACGACCGCACAGTTTGCGAAACTTCATGAGGTAAACAAGAGGACTTTGCACTATTATGATTCGATAGGCTTGTTTTCTCCGCGCGCAAAGGGGGAAAACGGATACCGGTATTATGACGCGGCGCAGAGCATGGATTTTGAATATATCCGTATGCTCAAAGAGCTGAACATGAGTATAGAAGAGATAGATTCTTATGTGAAAAAGCCGAATGCGGAGGATTTTGTGCGCATCGCAGATGAAAAGCTTGCCGAGATAGAGGGACAGATAAGGAAGCTGAGGTATACGGAGCAGGTTTTGCGGACAAAGCGCGAACAGCTTTTTGCGTGCTGTAGGGATGAGGAACAGTGGCTTGGCGTGGAAGAGCTTCCGAGGCAGGTATATCTGACACTTCCCATGGATGATGTGGAGGAAGGAATAGAGGATTTTTTCCGATATGTGAAGGAGAAGTGGGGGATTGAGCAATGTCGTATGGGGATAGGGAGTTATATTTCCCTTGATAAGGTCTTTCAGGGATGTTTTGAAGAATATGACGGGCTGTTTTCCCCGGCGTTGGATCAGAAGGGGCAGAAGGGCGCGCTCGTGCGTCCGGCAGGTCGGTATCTGTGCGGATATAATCGGGGGACATGGGAAAAGCTCCCGGAATTATACGCCAAAATGCTTGCTGAAGCAGAGCGGATGGGCGTACGTCTGACAGGCTTTGCTTTTGAAGCGGGGATGAATGATTTTGCGATTGCGGATGATGAAGAATACATTACAAAAGTTTTTATAAAAATAGAGGATTGACTTTACAGCGGCAGGATAGTTTATAACATAGAAGGAGCAGATATGGCGAGAGTGCGGACCGAAGAGGAAAAAGAGGCGGCGCGGCAGGCTGCAAAGCAGGCAAAAAAGGAAAGCTGGATAAGGGAACAGGAGGAAAAGCTTGGTCTTCATGAAAAATATATGAAGGAAGCTCTGAAACAGGCAAAAAAAGCGGCTCAGCTGGGAGAGGTCCCGATAGGGTGCGTTATTGTACATAACGGCGAAATCGTTGGCAGGGGATATAACCGGAGAAATACGGATAAAAGCACGCTTTCTCATGCAGAGCTGACGGCGATACGGCGCGCCAGCAAAAAGCTGGGAGACTGGCGGCTGGAGGAATGTACGCTGTATGTGACGCTGGAGCCGTGTCAGATGTGCGCCGGAGCAATCGTGCAGGCGCGCATTCCGGAGGTCATTATCGGGTGTATGAACCCGAAGGCGGGATGCGCGGGATCAGTTTACAACCTTTTGCAGGAACCGGCATTTAACCATCAGGTGTCCATTTTCAGAGGTGTTTTGGAGGCGGAATGCAGCCAGGCGCTGAAGGAATTTTTCAAAGGACTCCGGAGAAGGCTGAAAGATTGACTTTAGGAAAAAACTCTCCTATACTTGGGAGGGAATATGGCCGGAGGAAGAGGAAACAGGATTTCCTTTGAAACAAAATGTAAGGTAAAGGGATAATTATGGCAGAAAATACAGAAGAAGGAAAGGTGATACAATATCCGGAGGAGGTTTTTTTTGAGGATGCGCGGTATCGGAGGCTGATGATGCAGTACCGGTGCGCCATTCTGGAAGTGGAAACGAAGTTCCGCGTGCTGAATACGGAATTTTCTTTGCAGCACAACCGTAATCCGATCGAGACGATAAAGACGCGGCTGAAAAGTCCGGGAAGTATCGTTGAAAAGATGCAGAGAAAAGGCTGGGAGCTTTCGCCGGAGAGTATTGAAGGCCATATTTTTGACGTGGCGGGCATACGGGTGATATGTTCTTTCCCGGAGGATATTTATACGCTGGCAGAGGAGCTGATGCAGCAGGATGATATCGTGGTGATAGACATCAAGGATTATATCGCACATCCGAAGGCGAACGGCTACAGAAGCCTTCACCTGATATTGGATATTCCGATTTTTTTGTCGGACCGGAAAAAGCATATGAGGGCAGAGGTGCAGCTGCGCACGATTGCGATGGATTTTTGGGCAAGCCTGGAACACAAACTCAAATACAAACAGGATATTGAAGATGCGGACAGGATTGCCGCCGAGCTGAAAAAATGTGCGGACACTATCTGTCAGGTGGATAATCAGATGCAGGGAATCCGGCGTATGATAGAGCGAAGAAGGTGGGAGAGTGAGGAAGAACGCGGAGGTCTTGAGGAACATCGGATCGAGGAACGCGGAAATCTTGCGGAGGACGATTAAATGGACAGACGGAAAATGGATTTGAGGATCGTAAAGTATTTTTTGCTGGCGACAGCATTGATTCTGGGAATCAGATATTTCGATGTGCTGCTTGGAGGTGCGGGAAATCTGTGGGGGATTGCCATGCCTCTTATTGCGGGCTGTGTGATGGCATATGTGCTGAACCTGCCGATGAGGTGGTTTGAAGGAAAATATTTTCCTGATTCAAAGAAAGCGATCGTAAAAAAAACCCGCCGTCCGGTCTGTATCGTGTTTTCTATTCTGGCAGTGGCTTTGATTGCCTTTGCGATTTTGAGAGTGGTGCTGCCGGAGCTGGCAAATGCAGTCGTTTTGATCGGACAGGCTGTTCCGGAGCTTGTGGAGGAGTCGATGGACTGGCTTGCGAAAAATCTGGAAGGATTTCCAAAGACTGCAGAGGAGCTGGAAAATCTTCAGATTGACTGGAATGCGCTGAGTGATACGGTGTGGCAGTATTTGAAAAGCGGATTAAGCGGCGTGCTCAATTCTACCGTATCGATCGTAAGCGGTGTGATCGGCGGAACGATCCATTTTGTGATTTCCCTGATATTTTCCATTTATCTGCTGTCAAGCAAGGAAAAGCTGGGACGGCAGGCAAAGGCTCTGGTACATGCCTATCTGAAGCCTGAGTTGATCGAACGGGGAAAACGGATTGTAAAAACGGCAGATCAGACCTTTTCAAGCTTCATTGTAGGGCAGGTAACGGAAGCGGTTATTTTAGGATCGCTCTGTACACTTGGCATGTGGATTTTCCGTTTCCCGTATGCACCGATGATCGGCACGTTTATCGGGGCGACAGCGCTGATTCCGATCGTAGGAGCTTATCTTGGTGCGGGCGTAGGTTTTGTGATGATTCTGACACAGGATCCGCTGAAGGCATTTTTATTTATTGTCTTTATTATTGTGCTGCAGCAGCTGGAAGGAAATCTGATCTATCCCAAGGTTGTAGGAAGCTCCATCGGGCTTCCGGGTATGTGGGTACTGACGGCAGTAACGATTGGCGGAGGTATTTTGGGAATTCCCGGAATGTTGATCGGTGTGCCTGTGGCGGCAACATGTTACAAGCTGTTGGGAGATGATGTGAGGCGGCGTGCGAAGACAGACACATGCAAGAAGGATGCGGCAGAAGGCAGAGGGGCAGACATGCAGACTTCACCGGCAGAAAAAAGCGGGGCTGTTTCAGGAAAACAGTAGGGGAGAAATCATGATGTATGATATGACAGAGTATCTGAGAAAGATTGATGAAGTGATTGCGAAGGGACCTTTTACGGACAGTTGGGAATCGCTGTCTGCATATCAGGTGCCGGAATGGTACCGGAATGCAAAATTCGGTATTTTTATTCACTGGGGTGTCTATAGTGTGCCGCAGTTTGACAGCGAGTGGTATTCCCGGAATATGTACATCGAGGGCTCAAAGGCATATGAGCATCATATCGCGACATATGGGAAACAGTCGGAATTTGGCTATAAGGACTTTATCCCGATGTTTCAGGCAGAAAAGTTTGATCCTGAGAAGTGGACAGAGTTGTTTGAAAAAGCCGGTGCGCAATATGTCGTGCCGGTAGCGGAGCATCACGATGGATTTCAGATGTATAAGAGCGGGATTTCGCACTGGAATGCATATGAGATGGGGCCAAAGCGTGACGTCCTCGGGGAGCTGACGGAGAGCTGCAGGAGGCATGGTATGGAAAACGGAGCGTCTTCCCATCGGGTGGAGCACTGGTTTTTCATGGGGCATGGAAAGGATTTTGACAGCGATGTAAAGGATCCTATGGAGCGGGGCGATTTTTACTGGCCCGCAATGCCGGAGCCGGAGAATCATCATGATCTGTACAGTAAGCCGGAGCCGACAGAGGAATATATGCAGGACTGGCTTGTGCGGACCTGTGAGATCATTGATAATTATCGACCGAAGATTTTGTATTTTGACTGGTGGATACAGCATTCGGCAATGAAGCCCTATTTAAAAAAGCTGGCGGCATATTATTATAACCGCGCTGCAGAATGGGGCATGGAAGTGGTGATCAATTACAAGCATGATGCATTTTCTTTTGGCTGTGCAGTGCCGGATGTGGAGAGGGGACAGTTTGCTGAGATGAAGCCCTATTTTTGGCAGACAGATACGGCAATCGCTTTAAATTCATGGTGCTATACGGAAAACAATGAGTTCAGACCCTATGAGGATATTCTTTGTGATCTTGTGGATATCGTGAGTAAAAACGGCTGCCTGTTGTTGAATGTGGGGCCAAAGGCAGACGGAACGATTTCAGATGAGGATACGGCGGTGCTGACCGGAATCGGGGAGTGGATGGCTGTCAACGGTGAGGCGATTTACGGCACAAGGACGTGGCGTAAATACGGCGAAGGCCCGACGCAGATAGAGGAAGGGCAGTTTACAGACCGGATTAAGAAAAACTATACTTCCCGTGACATTCGTTTTACGACAAAAAACGGGTATTTGTACGCGACCGCATTAAAATGTGATACGGAAGGAAGCTATTGCATTACGTCGCTGGGAATCCAGGATGCGTCCCGGCATGCGAATTTTAATGGAATCATTAAAAAAGTGGAGGTGCTCGGGACAGACGAGCTGCCGCAGTGGAGCCGGGACGAGGAAGGTTTGAAGATAAGGACGAAATATCAGAGCGTTGGTCCGGTTGTTTTTAAACTGAGTATTGATTGAGAACATGATATAGTAAAGAGAGGCGTGTATACGTCTCTTTTTGCTATAGGAGAAAATTGAGTTCAACGGATGCAGCGTTTGCTTTCGGAATGTCTGCTTTGGGCAGTATACAGAGGAAGTGCAGGGGCACAGGTATTTCAGAATGGGATATTATGATACATCGGTAATATCTTTTAATAAAGCGGATTTTACCTGTTGGAGCCGCTCTTTGTTAATAACAAGGTGCTGGCCGTTAGAAAGAACAGCTTCGTCATTCCAAATCTTTTGAATGTGAGTCAGGTTACAAAAGTAGCTGCGGTCAAGCCATATAAAATTGTAAGAGGCAAGGTCGTTAAAGACATCTTTCAGGGTTTTTCTTAATTTGGCGTGGGAGCCATCAAATTTTTCTATATATGCATATTTTCCGGCATGCCACACATATAGAATATTTTTTACAGGGATTTTCTCCACGCCCTGTTGATTTTTTACTGTGTAAAAATCCTTCTCAATTTTTTGTACTTGTTGAATTGCGCTGCTGAATGCCATTGGGAAAACGTTTGGAAGCTGACTTTTGGGAATGAACCAAAAGGGGTGGAGGTTAAAAGTGTCATATACATATTTCTCATAGGAGGAAATAAAGAGTATCAGCGCATCGGGGATATATTTTTTTAATGCTTCTGTCAATTCCATTCCATCTAAACCGGGCATTTCGATATCTAATAATAAAATATCAAAGGCAGTTCCATCCTGAACTTCATATAAAAGAGCCTTGCTGCTGGAAAATACATGTATTTTATATATTTCATGATTTTGCAGAAGTAATTTGCAGGCAAACTGTTCGACCTGTTTGGAAGCATAGGCATCATCATCACAAATAGCTATATTTAACATACCTTCAGTTCCTTCCTCTGATGGGGGATAAGAGAGTTTCTGTATATTTGAACTGAATTTTATTATACAGGGTTGAAAAAATGTGTCAAGAATCGGCGGTTTGCTTGATGAGGGGAAAAAGTGGAAGTCAAAAAGGCGGCATTTAAGGTCAATGATAAATCTGGTTCATGGATTATGGGAAAATATATTAAAAAAGACTGTAGAGTAGTATAATGATTTACAGCATTATTTGAAAAGATATGAGGAGGAGAACGGGTGTGAAACTACAAAAGAAAGAAAAAAAAGAAATTGCCTGTATGCCCGCTTTGAAGACTGCTTTTAGAAGAAATGCCGGACAGCTTGCGGGTTACGCGGTTGCCACTGCAGGGCAGATTATTTTACAGAGCGTTGTAGTGATTGAATTGCTTCGGTTTATTTCGGATGAGCTGGGGGCAGGGGAAAGGGTATCGGTCCTGCCGTATGCGGGGGTATTCCTGACAGCTTATCTGATGGCAGCTGTTTTGAACAAAATCAGGGCTGTTTTGTCTGTCTGCTTTACAAGAAATATGTCAATGGAAATAGAGCAGGATTTTATCAGGAAATACAGTGGAATCCGTTACCGGGATTATTTTTTTGACACGGATCAGGTGTTGGGGAAGGCACGGGTAAACGGCATTGCAGCAGTGGGGACATGGTGTACATTTTTGACGGATATAATCTGGCGTGTGATTGCATTTTCCGTATCTGTAGTATATCTGTCATCCATCAGCGTATGGGCGGTGGCTGTCTGCATCGCAATTACGGCGGGCTTCATGGCAGCGTCCCGTAAGGATAATTTAAAACTCTCGCCCTTGCTGGAGCAGTTCAACGGCTACATGGCGCAGCTTTACGCGAAACAGTGGGAACAGATTAAAAATCACAGGATTGCAGGATTTTTAAATCTGGATAGGGTTGCCCTTCCTTACAGGAGGCTGACGGATCGGTTTCTGGCAGATTTGAAAAAGATTAAGGTTATTTATAACCGGAGCGGGCTGTTTGCCTCCTTCGGGACAGATATTGTCGTTCTGGCAACGGCGATTCTCTGTGCGTTCCTGTTCGCGGCAGGAAAACTGGAATTAAGCGGGATTCTGGCGCTGCTTTTGAGCATTCCGAACGTGTCTGGAGCGTTGTTTTCCCTGCCGTCCTTGCGGAACAGCTGGGAGGAGAGCAAGGGCGGACTCAGGATGATGGACGAGGTGTATGGAATGGCTGGAAAACAGGAAGAGGCAAAGCGGCTGGAGATACAAAAGGTGGACCGCGTATGTCTGGAGAATTTTTCCTTCCATTATCGGAATCAGGAAAAAAATGTCCTGAATCGTCTGAATCTTGAAATGGGCTGCGGCGTCCATCTGCTGAAAGGGGAGTCCGGCTGTGGAAAGAGTACGGTTTTACGGATTCTGGCGGGCGAGCTTCCCATACAGGGTGGCATGCTGAAGCTGGGACAGAAAGAAATTACGGCGAAGTCCGGCGTGGATTTCGGGGCATGCATAGAGTATATGTCCCAGATTCCCGTTATTATAAAGGGGACGTTTGAGGAAAATATCCTGATGGGAAAAAAGATGGAACGGCAGAAATTTGAACAGGCAGTAAAAGATGCCGATTTGGAAAACGTGCGGGATAATCTTACGGATGGGGAGAAAACGGTGATTTCAGAAACGATGCTGTCCTCCGGGGAAAAGCAGAAGATAGCGCTGGCAAGAGTTTTTTATCAGGATAAACCGGTTTGGGTTCTGGATGAGCCGACGTCGGCGCTGGACCCGTCGGCAATCCGCAGGATTATGAGAGCGGTCGGGAGGTATGCGGAAAACAGGGTTGTAGTCATGTCGTCCCACCAGCCGGTCGAGGGCGTGGAAATGAGCGTCCATTATTTTGAAAAAGAGAACGGGGAGGCACTGGGATAAAATGAAACGGATTAAAATATTTTTCCGGCTGTCCGGAAAGCTGATGAAGGAATTTTTACCTCTTGTGCTGCTGCAGGCAGTGACGTTTGTGGCGCTCAGTATTTTTTTCATGCTGATCAAGCCGATGCTTCTGCAGTCGGTTTTTAACGCGTTGGAGCTGCGGGATGTTTCGGAAACGATGGAGGTGTGTCTGGGATATGCGCTCGTGCTGGCTGCGGCGTTCCTGCTGGCTTATTTGAACAATGTTATTCTGGACGCAAACTGTTTCCGGGCAATTCATCGGGTCATCTGCAACGTTTTTATGAAGTGGCATGAAGTACGTGGCGAGGACGGCGATGAAGGTACGGTTTTTCAGAATGTCACGGCAGGTGCGCAGTCGTTGCTTATGGCGCCGATGGCGATACTGCAGTTTGCGGGAACGGTCGGAGCGCTGTTGTTTTTGCTGGTGTTTTCCTCCACGGCGTTTGCGGCGCTCCCGCTCATTCTTGGCGTGTTGTTTGCAGCGCTGGTGCTGCTCAACCGGTATGAGCTGCGGATGATGCAGGAACGGGAAAATAGGGAGCAGGAAGCGTTGGGAACAGCAGAGGAAAAGGCACACCAGTTTTTCCACGGGATGAGCTTTTTTGAGCAGCACGGCGTATTTGCAGCGGAGCAAAAAGAGTATGAAGGTACGCGGCAAAAGGCATGGGAGGCGCAGCTTTACAAGGTAAAGGGACATTCTACGGTGGAGCTTATTTCGGAGGCTCTGATCGGAGCTTCGTTTACGGCGCTGTTTTTATCCATTATATCCGGCGCGGGGGAAAGAGTGGTAACGATGGCGAATATGGCAGTGGCGATTTCTCTTTTACAGTCCATCGCGGGAAATGTGGCTGAGCTTCTGACAAATATCAAAGAGATGACGGGAGTGCTCGTGCCGTTGGAACGGGTTTCGACGCTGCTGGAGGAAAAGGGGCAGACAGAGGAGGCTGATTTCCGGAAAGCCCCGGTTGTAATCCGTACTTCTTCTTCTGAAATCGTCATCAAAGAAGGGGAGCATGTGGCGGTGATCGGGCACAACGGCTCCGGGAAAACAACGCTTTTGAGTAAAATCGCGGGAATATCCTATCAGGAAAACGGCGTGCCTGCGGAGGTTTACGGGGGAAATGCGGAAGCGCTTTCCTATGGAAGCAGGAGGGAGGTTCTTTCCATCGCGCCAAAGGAGGAGCTGCTGTTCGATGCATCCGCTGAGGAAAATATCCTGATGAATGCATCGGATGGAGACGGAAGGAACATCGTGCAGGAGGCACAGAAGCTCGGTGCGGAAAAATTTCTTTCGCTGAATGCATCGGAGCTGTCAGGCGGACAGGCAAAGAGAATCAATCTGCTGCGCGCCTGTATCCATCCGGTAAAGATTATTCTTGCGGATGAACCGACGGCGTCTCTGGATGCGGAAAATGCGAAAAGGGCAATGCGTTTTCTGCACGAGAGCGCTGCCGGAAAAGTGCTTGTCGTTGTGACGCACGACCCGGAAAGTCTGCCGGACTTTGATAAGATTATTTTTATGGATCATCTGGAGCCGGTATTTGCGGGCAGTTATGAGGAGCTGACAAAAAGCGGTGTGTTTGAAAGCTGGAGAAGCGATGTTCAGGAAACTGTGAATGCCTGAACAGGATTGGATTGCAGATGTCAGACAGGAGAGAAAATGGCAGAAATAATATCCCGGATTTTGGATGGAATATGTACATTGAATGAAGTATATTTTCTTTATTGGATTATTGGAGAAATCTTAGAATTAAGAAATGATAACAGGGCAAAAATAAAAAAGGCGTTGGTAGTCGTTGTCGGGACGGTCATGACACTGGGAATGAATAGTATTGTCCTTACTTCGGCCTATACAACCATGATGATATTGGTTTATTCCTGTGTTACAGTTTTGTTATTTTGGAAATGTGATATTTTTCAGGCGATTGCATTAACGGGCAGTTATTTCCTGTTTATTTTGGGGAAAGGGATATTTGAGATCACTATTGTCGGAGGCATTGGGGGAGACGGGCTGATTCAGAAAACAATGATGAAGCAAGGTGTAGAAAGATGTATTTATTTAGTGATTGCAGGCAGTACGCTATGGATGATTATGGCGTTATTGCACAGGATTATAAAAAAGAGACGTATATCAATAGAGAATATGAAATATCAGGCCTGTATATCGGTAATGGGGATATGTGGGATGGCGTTTATTTCTGTGCAGGTACTCAGCGGATTTGGCATAGAGATAACAGCGGTATATTATGCTTTTTTAATTGTGCTGTCCGTTCTTATTTTTACAGGATATTATATGATGCAATATAAAAGGCTGGCTGAACAGGTAAAATTACTTGACAGCAGGAATGAGCTGCTGGAAAAAAGCTATGACAGGATTAGCGATATCTATTCTTCCAATGCAAGATTGTATCATGATATGAAACATCATTTGAACGCATTGCAGTTTATGATGGAGGAAGGAAAGGAGGAGGAAGCGAAGGAATATCTGGCGGAGCTCTGCCCGAAAGGAGAAATTTTAAAAAACGCCTATACCGGTATTGATATTTTGGATGTGATTCTGAGCGAAAAAAAATATCAGGCGGAAAATCGGGGAATCAAAATGGTAATAGATGCGCAGCAGCTTCCTCAGAATATATCGATCGAGAAAAAAGATATTTGTGCGGTGTTTGCAAATCTGTTGGATAATGCGATAGAAGCAGCTTCTGCTTATATTCAGATAAAAATCAGATTCATCCGTCAGATGCTTGCTGTCTGTATAAAGAATGATTATAGAAGAGAATTAAAAGAAAAAAATGGAATATTTATATCCACAAAAAGAGAAGAAAAATTACATGGATGGGGATTGAAAAGTGTAGAGAAAAGCGTGGAAAAGTATCAGGGTACGATAGAATACAAAACGGAGAATGGGGAGTTTTGCGTCAAGCTAATGATGAATTATTTTGTATGATGAAACAGAAGCCAGAAAGAGCGTTGTTTTTCCTTTTGAAAAATAAGAGGAAAAACAACGCTCTTTATTATTGGATATCTTCGGGAGTTTCCGTGATCACGGAGTCCATTGTCTGTTGGACGATGCTTTCCATGATATCTCCGGTGAGGGCGCTCGCCACATAGCCGTACACATTTCCGTTCACATCTATCATGAAGGTGGTCGGATAGGCGGAAATGCCGTACATCGCGGAAATAAATCCGGTGTCGTCCATGACGGTCGGGAAGGTATAGCCCTGGTCTTTCAGGAATTTTGCGATATCTTCCGCAGAGCCTTCCCTGCCGAGGTTGGGGGTGGCTACGCCGAGAACGACGAGCTCATCTTCATTTTCACCGTATTTTTCATAGAGCTCCTGTATTTCCGGCATTTCGGAACGGCACGGGCCGCACCAGGTCGCCCAGAAGTTCAAAAATACGGTTTTGCCTTTGTAGTCGGAGAGCGTGTGCTCGTTCCCGTACTGGTCGATGAGAGTGAAATCGGGTGCGGGAACAGCATCGGGGTCGGACTGGGCGGCTTCGCTGCTGTTTGTTTCGGATGTTTCGGCAGAGGGTTCTCCGTTGTCGGTCTCAGGCGTCTGTGCAGAGCTACTTCCAATGTCAGGAGCGTCTGCGTGAGCAGATGTTTCACCGGCGCTGCCGGAAGCGTTGCTGTCCTGAGGGGCTGCGTCATCTGCGGAAGATGTTTCCTGCGAGGATACAGCGCCGTTTCCGAGGCTGGAAAGATATCCGGTCATATTGTTCATGAA
>PPYF01027742.1_pt1 | contig 18810 bp, 15 predicted proteins | sample 1559871 | NCBI WGS metagenome assembly PPYF01 (sample SAMN08240021, study PRJNA423297) | Human gut metagenome, whole genome shotgun sequencing project. | reverse complement strand
GGACTCGCATTCCCGGGCATATTTTTCCTTTTGGTTCAGTCACATAGCCCGCTATGCTCCTTCACCTGCAAGAAAAAATATGCCCGGGAATGCGACCCATAATTTAACGTTGCTTTTTAAACAACTTCTAAAAATGACAATAAAAAAGAGATCAGGATATTGCAATTTCGCAATGTGTCCTGATCTCTCATGAAGAATTTTTATCCTCTGGTTTATTTAGCGGCTGTAGGCTGAGCCCGGAAGGGGGCGGCAGTTGTAGCCGGAGGCCATTGTCTCTCCGTAGGCTCCCGCCGAGCGGAGCGCTATGAGGTCGCCGCGGCTGGTGAGGGGAAGTGTTTCCTCTGTGCCGAAAGTGTCTGACGACTCGCAGATCGGTCCCACCACATCATATCTCTCCACGATCGGGGAAGCCGACGTGATGTTCTCTATCTTGTGGTGGGCCTGGTAGAGGGCCGGACGTATGAGCGCCGTCATGCCGCCGTCGAGAATGATGAATTTCTTTCCGACTCCCTCTTTCACATATACCACGCGGCATATGAGCGATCCGCACTGGCCCACGACCGATCTTCCGAGCTCGAAATGGAGCTGCTGGCCGGGACGGAGCCGGAGATTGTCTCTGAACACCTCGAAATATGACTTGAAATCGGGTATCGGATGTCCGTCGGGATCGTCATAGTCAATGCCGAGGCCGCCGCCGACATTGATCGTGGGAATCACGAGGTCGGGATATTTGTCCTGAAGCTCGTTGATCCGTTGGCATAGTATGCGGTAAGGTTCGAGATCCTCGATCTGGCTGCCGATGTGGAAATGGAAGCCCTTGAATTCTATCCATTCCGACTTCAGGCATCTGTTGATCACGCTGTCGAGCGTCGAGAGCGCTATCCCGAATTTGTTCTCCGCCAGGCCTGTGGTAATGTAGTGGTGGGTGTGGGCGTCGATCTCAGGGTTTACCCTCAGTGCCACCGGAGCGATTTTCCCGAGCTCTGAGGCTATCTTCTCGATGGCTTCTATCTCAGGCAGTGACTCTGCGTTGAAGCAGCCTATCTCGGCCTGCAGGGCCTGCGAGATCTCGTCGTCGGTCTTGCCGACTCCGGCAAACACTATCTTCGGGGCGGGGAATCCGGCCGTTATGGCGGCGTGGATCTCGCCGATGCTCACGGTGTCGGCTCCGAGGCCGGAGGCCGCGATGCGCCGCAGAAGCTCAGGATTGGCATTCGCTTTCACGGCGTAATGCACATGGAAGCCGGGGAACGCCGAGCATTCCGTGATTGTGTCGAGTGTCTTGTCGAGCAGATGCAGGTCGTAATAATAGAACGGCGTTGTCTCGCTCTCGAAATGGTCTATTGGGAATATGTCGTGTTTCATCAGTGTTTTTTCAGAAAAGATGCTCGCTCAGGAGCTGGAGTGCGCGGATTTTATCCTCTTTGCGGATCAGGAGGGAGATGTTGTAGTTGCTGCCTCCGTAGGAGATCATCCTGACGGGTATCTCCTTGAGGGCGTTGACCACCTCGGCTTCGAATCCGCGGTTTTGCCATTCGAGGTCGCCCACCACGCAGACGATCACCATGTCGTGGTCTACAGTCACCTCTCCATAGTGTCGCAGTTCGCTCAGGATCTTGTCGAGATTGCGCTCGTTGTCGATCGACACCGACACGCCCACCTCCGAGGTGGTGATCATGTCGATAGGGGTCTGGTATGCCTCGAATACCTCAAACACTTTCCTGAGGAAGCCGTAGGCGAGCAGCATGTGGCTGCTCTTTATCTTTATGGCGGTGATGTTGTCTTTGGCGGCCACAGCCTTTATGGTGTGGGTTGGCTTGGCGTTGAATATGACGGTGCCGGGAGCCTCGGGCTGCATAGTGTTGAGCAGGCGCACTGGGATGTTGGCATATTTTGCGGGTAGCACGCAGGTGGGATGGAGTATCTTGGCTCCGAAGTAGGCGAGCTCGGCAGCCTCCTCGAAGTGGAGTTCGCCCACGGGGGATGTCCCCTCCACGAAACGGGGGTCGTTGTTGTGCATACCGTCGATGTCAGTCCATATCTGGATCTCCTCGGCGTTGATTGCCGCGCCGATAAGCGAGGCGCTGTAGTCGCTGCCTCCACGCTGTAGATTGTCGATCTCCCCATTGTGGTTGCGGCATATGAATCCCTGGGTAAGGAATATCTCAGCCTCCGGATATCTTGCCATCACGGCGTTGACGTTCTCGCGTATATATTCCTGATCAGGCTCGCCAGAGGGGGTGATGCGCATGAATTCTGTGGCGTCGAGGAGCACGGCGTTAAGCCCTTTCTCCTTCATATAGAGCGACACAAGCATCGTGGAAAGCTTCTCGCCGAAAGCCACGATCTCCTTCTCCTCCTTCTCTGTGATCGGGAGTGTGAGATATTTCCTGAGCTCGTTGAAGTAGACGTCGAGTCTTGCTGAAGCCTCCTCGAGAAGCGCGGGGTCTGATATCAGCTCACGTGCCGTGTCGTGGTATTTTTTCTCCAGATCGTCAATCTGCTTGGTGGCGTTGGCGTTCTCGGCGTCTTTGATGCTCTGGGTCAGCGATATGAGGCTGTTGGTGGTGCCCGACATTGCGCTGAGCACTACCGTGACATTGCCGGCTGCCTTCACGAGAGCAACCACATTTTTCATTCTTTGGGCGCTTCCCACGGAAGTGCCTCCAAATTTCATTACTTTCATTGTTACGATTGATTACCTGTAGGATATTCTCAAATTATGGAAAATCGCGCAAAATTAATCAAAAATATTTATAAATCATCCGGATGGAGGCAAAAAATATATGAATTGCCGGAAAAGTGTGGATATATGGCGATTTTTTTATCTTCCTCGCCCATAAGGTGGCGCAACAATTATTATGCCGGAGTGTTTAGATTGGAGAGCGGATGCCTTGGCGTAGCCTTTGAATCTTACGGAAGGATATCCCTTTACAAGATATGAGTTACTATATGCGGATTCCACTTCTTCTCATAATACTCCTCGCCATGGCCTGCCCGCGGGCCCGCGCACAGTTCGACATAATGCCTGCCGTGCAGGAGTCGGGCTATGGACTCGTGCGCACCAATCTCACGTTTGCCTACGACCATACCTTCGGCGCTGTGCCCGACAATATCATGGGGCGGGTGTCTTATCAGTTTGTGAAGAAACCCTATCTGACGTTCTCTGCCAACGCACGGTTTAATACAATCTGGGCCAATTTCGACAGCTCGCAACTGTCTCAGGATCTCGATCCCTGGGATATTGGCATGAACGGCAACCATCTTTATGGGAGCGTGGGTTTCACGGCCACAGGATTTTTGCCTCTGTTCGGCCATCCTTTGGCAGTCTTCGCCGTTGGCAATGCCGAATGGTCGAGTCATTGCTTCGGTCGCATTTCGGGACTCCTTGCCGGAATATATATGTTCAAGCTCACTGACGACACGCAGATCGGTGCCGGGCCCCTGTTCATGATCAATACGGCCTCGAAGATACCTGTCTTCCCGGTGTTCGTGCTCAGGCATAAGTTCAGCGAGAAATTGGCGTTCAACCTTTACGGCGGACTTTTCGGTCTGGAACTGAAACCCTGGGAGAACGGAAAATTTGTATTCGGTGCTGATCTTGATGCGAGGAGTTTCTATTTCAAGCCCGGGGTAGAGGGGTGGCCTGAGAAATGCCGTTTCACCATGACCCTTTTCCGACCTTATCTGAAGTATGAGCGGCGTATAATGAGGAATTTCTATGGCGACATTCAGGCAGGTGTGGCCATAAAGATGTCGGGGCGCGTGACGAGCGCCACAAAATCTCACCGCTATCTCGACTTCAACGAGAATCCGGCCTTCTTCATCAAGGCCTCGCTTAGTTATTCCCTCTGATACCCCTTTATGGATAGGAAATTAGAGGAAATGGAGAGTTGCCAGACTGCTATTTTTTACTTCTTTGGGCATAGTATCCTAAGCGCGGCTTCATGTTTATCCACGAGGCGTTGGTATCCCATTTTGCGTCCACACTCAAGATTGTGGTGAAGATCATTAAGCTTGACTGCAATGGCTATCTGATTGCCCGATTCTGCTATCCGGCGCACATAGTCAAGGTATGGCTCACTCTCATCATGTGTGAGTAGACGCAATGCATCGACAATCTCCTTTGTCACTCCCATACGGAGTAGGTCATCGAAAGTGTATTCTGTGTCTTCCACCACGTCATGGAGGAATCCGGCGCATTGCTCTTCCGGTGTCTTTCCCGCGAGCCCTACTGTGAGCGGATGAAGAATGACCGGATTCCCGTCAAGGTCTTTTTGCCCTTTGTGAGCTTTGATAGCAATTTCAAGACAAAGATCTATCATAATTTTGTTTGTTTGTTGATAATGAATATGCTCTTAGTTATCCCTCAGGAAGCGATATCTCGCCGTCAGGATGGAGCGTAAAGCGCATGGTTTTGCCATCCCATGCGGTAGTGATGGCGAAATCCACATCGAAAGGCGCGTCATAATAGGTGTTTTCCACTATACAGTCATCTCCTTCAAAATATCTCGATAATCCCATGCATATGGCGTCGACGGCATCATCTCCCTCTATATCGTGAAATTTATGGCCGATGGCTTCATATGTTGTTCTATAAATCGTGGCGCCGATCTCATCGAAGAATTCGCGCAACTTCTCCGGTGCCTCTTCTTCTGTATAATAATCGCAGTCGATGGCACACCCTGAACGATTGGCAATTTCCACAATCCATACATACGGATTGCCTGGCGTGGGCTTCGACCCGTCCATTTCGTCGATAGTCAGTTCTATTAAAGGATTTGTATTCATGATCAGAAATATTTTTCGTTAAGTTTTTTCAATAAGTCATCGGTTAGCTTGATGCCGCAGGCGTCACCTATCACGGCATCACAGTCGCAATACGGGCAGATGGCAGTTGCTCCTCCGTCGGTGTAATCGTCTATCTCCGTCGGCGGGAAGAAGGTCTGGCAGCATATGCAGTAGCAGAACTGCGAATGCTCTATCTCCTCGCGGTTGTCGGCGGTATGCAGGTGGGCGTCCGTCAGGACGTCGTCTTTCTTTTCCAGTCGTCCGTCGATGGTCTTCTGGTAGCCCTTGGGCTGATAACGGTCGGCGCTGAGGGTGTATTCTTTGCCGTAGTAAAGAAAAATGACGGTCTCGACTTCACCGTCCATTTCTATCGTCGTCGGAATAACGTCATCATTATCAATGTCGGTTAGGCGGAACGAAGCTCCCTCGCCAAAGCGCTCCACAAGATTGAAGAACCAGTGCTTGCGCTTTCCGGTTGGACTTTCAAAAGTATAGGTTCGAGAATACAAAAATTTAGTCTTCATACATTTTAAGAATTTTGTCGGTTTCATTGGCGAGGGCCGCGATGCCGGCTTCAGTGTCGAGGCCGATGAGGGGCGGATAGGCCGCGCTTCCGAAACGGTTCAAATGTTCGGAAGTCATGTGAGTGTCGATCTGGTCTGCGGTGAACCACCCGTAAGACATCTTGTTGCCTTTCCTGATGTTATAGTGTTGAGCCATATTGCGTGCCATGTCGATCTCATCCCGGTCTACTCGATAACAGAACACCGGTCCGTCATGGTCGCCGCGATGTCCGAGCAACGTTTTCTCCTCCCCAAGATGGAGTTTCATCCATTCCCATACCGTCCAGTCAGGATTGACATAGACGCGGTGGCTTGCAGAGAGACGTGCGGCGAGAAGACATCCTGTCTCGATAGTCAGTATTAAATCGTAGTGCCTCCGTTTGCAGATGTGTTCAAGGCCTTGTCGCGATTTCTCAAGTGTGTTCCCTGCGCAGAATACAGTCACGCGGTAGCCTTTCTCTTCAAGTCTTTGGCGCAGTTCAAGCACGGCCGGACTATCGTGTGGCGTGAAATAATCGGGCACTATCATAATGCGCCTGACAGTCTCCTCGAATTCTTTTGCCACCTCACGTGCCTTTGCAATGGCATCGCGCAGCGCCGCGAGGTTGTTGTAATGAGTGAACGCTTCAATTGGGACGGTTTCGTCACTTCCCTCAACCTTTATCCTCAGTCCCGAAAGTCCGCGGCCCATCGGCACTCTGAATTCAAAGCCAAAGGCAGTGGCGGATATCCCTGCCACATAGACCGGTTCGGCGAATCGACAATATTCGGGATTTCGCATGAGCTGCTGGCGTGGACAATCTACCGTCAGCCGGTCAATATCCAGAAGCGGAATATCCAAATCCCGGTTGTCAAAACTGCAGATTAGCGTGGCCATAGCTTCGGCATTGTCATTGATTGCCGGATTGACCATTGAGAGACGCTGATAACGTTCGTTGAAATCCCAGTCCTCGCTGTATGCCTCTTCAGTGGTAAATATGCCGTATCGGCTTGGCTGGGGGAAACGACCGTAACCTACCGTTCCAAAGCTGTAGGCAGTCTCAATCCGTTCATGTGGAAGAAGTTTCGCGTCGAAATATTGCCCGGCGGCTTTGCGTCCGGCATAATACTGCTTTTTCCACGGCCACTCCGAGTCATACTCCGGATTGATGAACAGGATATGGGTTTTTCCGACTCCATCGGCAAGCATGGCCGAGCGTCCGAACACCACGATGGTGTGCGGTGAGCCGGTCTCGTTGTCAGACGTTCGGCTCACATGGATGGTCAGAGTGCGTCCCTTACCGAATTTACGAATTACCGTGCGGGGGACCTCCAGAGCTTTCACGGTCTCATCATGCCCTGCATCATGTCTGGACTCGATTTCATTTTCAAGTCCGAATTCATGCACCGGATCACCGGGGGAGTCATCAACAAAAGGACCCCAGTTGAGGTCATGGTCGGAAGCTAACGATTCAAGTTTCCGTGCCGCCAGTTCAATCACATCGGCCTCTCTCAGGTCTTCGCCCGGATGCTCATCAAGCACCATTTCCCTAAGGTCTGCCACAATAACCTTTGCCTCATTGCGAGCCTCGATGGCCTCCTTGAGTGCGGGTATCATCCCTTCGTCAGCACTTCTGCTGAAATCGGGAACAATCAATATTCTATGTCTTTCCGGTGTTATCATGGCCTCAATATGGAAACTTCGTCGGAAAAATTCAAAAATGATCTGTTATTTTTCAACCCGTTTCCCCGCTCATATAAGCGGAGGAACGGGTCGAATTTACATATGTCAGATTTTTGGTATGCGAAATTAATCTTAGAATTCCACTCCGAAGGCGCGGAGTGTATCGAAGATCTGGCCCTCGGGTAGACCGTCGACTACAATCACAGGGTTGCCGTCAGCATCGAAATCTTTAGAAATCGAGGCGCCGAGCGAAGAGAGCTGTCCGGCGAGCTCATTAAAGCTTCCCGCGAAACCATGGTCACGCAGCCACGCTGTGTTTAGTGGCACTGTAGTAATCTCTTCGCGCATGGTTTGTGTCCTTGCTGCCGAAGGTGCCGGGGCCTCCACATCATTCTCCATTGCCGTCTGCGTGACGCGTGTGGCATAGTCGAGGCTCTGGCTCTGATTGGCGTCCACGCGTTCCTGTGCATGACGTGCGTCTTCGCGGTAGCGCTGGTTGTCGCGCTCGAGATCTGCGGCCCGACGCTCGGTTGCTGATGCGTTTGATGCCGCTTGCGATGCCGCTATGCTGGCGCTCGTATCCATACTGTGCCGTGCGAGATCCATGGCCTGCTGCTGGCTCATCTGCTGCATCTGCATCATCTGGGCCATCATCTCCTTGAGATCGTTGCGGTTCTGTTCGTGCATGGAGTCAGCGCGGCCCATCATCTCCTCGTGCATACGGCGTGTCATCTCAGCCTCGCGGCGAGCCAGTTCAGCATCTTTTGCCGATGATGACTTCTCTTTCAAGGCGTCCATGAATCCGGCCTGTGCCGAGGCGTCGAGGTCGCGCAGCTGCTCGGCGGCGATCTGCTCGGCGGTCATCTGGCTCTTTATGTTGAGCTGGTCGGTAGCGGCGTCGAGCTCATCTTTCTTGGCCGCGCGCTTGGCCTCCATCATGGCTTTCATGTTCTCCATGGCGATGTTCCCCTTCATGCGCAGTTCCTCTTGCTGAAGGCGGCGCATCTCCATGTCGCGGGCATGCTGGCGGTCGGCCGCGTCCTGCTCCACGTTGCTGAGGCGTGCCGTACGCTCCACGTCCTTGTCCTGGCGGCGGTCGTCAAGGTCGAAGTCAAGCTGTGCTTTTTTAGCTTCGCGGTCAAATTCGCGGTCGGCTATATCCTGAGTGTGACTGTCAAGACGTATCGTGCGGTCTATGTCCTTATCAGCGCGGCGTGAGTCAAGGTCGAAGTCGAACTCTGCCTCACGTGTGCGGATATCGAAGTCAAGATCGGCGTCAGCACGGCGGTTCTCGCGGCTGCGGTCCATCTCTTTCCCCTCGCGCATGAATTTCTCGGCCCAGTCGTCGTGGTCATGTTTTTTGTCAAGCTGATACTTCTCTTCGGCATACGCATCCTCTTTGCGGCGTGTCTCAAGGTCGGCGTCGAGCTTTATCGAATTTAGTTCAAGCTCATCGACAGCTCTCTGGCGGTCCTGGGCGTAACGTTTGCCGTAAAGTATGCTTTCAAGGTCAGTGCGCTCTGTCTCCTGCTGCATTGCGTTGATGTCGAGCTGATGACTTGCTTTCGCCTGCTGCAATGCGAGGTCTGTATCAAGTCGCAGTTTCTCCAGAGCGTTTCCTATGAGCGCTTTGTGGCGCATCATGTCGTTGAGCTGTCCGCGCTCAAACTGCCCGTTTGCTATCCTTTCCTCAAGGACCTTGCGGTCGTCAGCGTCGATCAGTTTCTTGTCGGCGAGTTCGTTGAGTATTTTCTCGCTCTCATATCTTCGTGTCTGTTCGTCGGCTTCGCGGGCTGCATCGGCAAGGCGTATCTCCATCTCGTGCTGCACCATGAACTGTTTTAGTTCGTCTTCTGTCAGCAGTTTGTCGCGGTTCAGTTCGGCGAGGGCTGTCTCGAAGCGGGCATACTCCCTCTCGCGGCTCAGGTTAGCGTCATTCTCTTTTGTCAGCTTGAGTGCCTCCTGCTGCATCTCGAAGTCCGCCAGTCTGTTGCGGAACTCTGTCTCTCGCACGTAGATGTCGTTCTCTTTCTCGGCTTGCATAAATTCGCGTCGTTGCTCGCTCAGTCGCTCGAATTCCTCATCGCGTGTGGCGAGATCAAAGATATTGATTATTGTCAGACCGAAGAGCCGGTTCTGAAGCATTGTGCCGAGTGTCTGCTTGATGTTTTCCTGTTGTGCAGCGGTCAGGTGTCCGTCTGCAACCTGCATCGTTGCAAATGCATGCTCGAGTATCTGTTTCACCCACGGTGTCATGAGCCTTCGTAGTGTCTCCACGCTCACTTCGTTGCTATCTACGAGATACTGTCGGCGGAAGGTCTCGAAATCAGTCACCCGCATCTGCATAGATACGCCCACTTTCAGTGGTGTCCCGGCTGCGGTCACTTCAAATGGCACATAGTCAACTGATCCGGCGCTGCCGAACGATTCCTCAAACACACGGTTGGAAATGAGATATATCGCCACAACTGAAGTGTTGCGCTGTTCTGCGACAACTGGCTTCGAAGTTGGCTTATTGACTACCGGTTTCGGTGCGGGCGCCTCAGGCTTTGTTTCCTTCTTGGCTCCGAAAAGACGGCTCAGGAAACCTCTTTTCTTCTCTTCCGTTGCCTGTTTCTCTTCGGCCACCGGTTTTTCCTCACCCTGAGGCGTTTTGATAATTGCAGGTTTCCCCGGCACGCGGACAATCTCGTTGGAGAAACGGTAGATACCACCGTCGAGTGTCTGCACCAATTTGCCGTCGGAGAATACAGCCGCAGTTACGCCGTCCTGCACCACGACCCCTTTCACGGCGCCGCAGTCGGCCATCTCGCGCTCGGTTATGCGCCGTGCAATCTGTCCCGGGCCGAGACTCCACACGGCCTTGCCGCTGATTATGCTTATGCCGTCTACCGGCTGAGGCACTTTGGAGGCTGCCGGCCGGGGCGCAGGTGCGCCAAAGTCAAAATCTGCGCCGACGTTAGTCTTGGGAGCCGGAGCGTCAAAATCAAAATCGGCGCCTGATTTGGCGGCAGGTGCCTCTTTCAGCGGGATGCCGCACTTGGGACATTTATCGAATTTCGGTAATACCGGAAAGTTACATTTCGGACAACGCATATGTTTATTCTCTGAGTGTTATTTTTCGTACATATATGCCATATAGTAGGGCATGGGATCTATTATAAGTGTCTTTTCGCTTATCCCTTCACGGCGCATCTGCTCGCGGTAGCGGTCGACATGAGCATCAAGTGGATGCAGTATGCATTTCCGCATCCCCCGGAGTGATTTAAGGAATGGCGACGGGCAGAACAGACCGGTCATCTCCATCACGCCAACATCCTTAAGTGTGGCCGGAGCATATAGATAATCCAGATTGTTGAAGCATCCGTCGCCGATAGTTTCTATGAATGGTGGAAGATAGACCACTCCGTCGCTGCCTCCCCGGTAGAAACCGGGTGTCAGGATCTTGCGGATATGTACGCAACGCGACATATCGACATATTTCAGGTCGCCAAGCCCCTCTATCTCTTTCAGTGAGGCGGGAAGGGTGATGTTCTCTACTCCGCATTCGTTGAAAGCGCCGGTGCCGATTCGCTCCACACTGTCAGGTATCACCACATGACGCAATTCCCGCTGTCCGGCAAACTCAAAGTCTTTTATCTCTTTTGTACCTTCCGGTATGATTATCATATCGTTTGCCATGATTGTCAGCTTAGTGAATTCAACAATGTCTTGACCTCTTCCGAACTCCCCACTCCGGAGCTGAATACCTTACGTGCGCCGTCAATAGCCTGTCGTGCGACATCGTCGCGTCCGGCTGCCACATATAGTTTTCCGAGCACCACAAGCAATGAGGCATAAGCCCCTTTCCGTTGTGCGCTCCCGTCCTGCATGGCATAGAGGCTGTCGCCGGCTTCATAGAGCAGCTCCTGAGCCTTGCGCAGTTTCCTATCGTCTATCAGGTAGTTGGCCTGACATGCCGCCACGTTGTCCCAGAGGAATTCATCAAGAGTCCCCTCTGCGTCAAGGGAGTATTCCCATATGGTCACGTTGTTGAAGGCTTCGGCGGCCGCTGCATCGGGAATATGGCGCGAGGCGAATCCCCAGTCAGTGAATGTGGTTGGATCGAGCGGATTTATAAGTTCGGTGATGGGGTAGGAGATACCTTCGCCCAGACCGATCTCTGTAGTGCCGTCCACATATTCCGTTCCGAAGATACGTTCACCATCAATCAGGGTCGGCATTGCGCTTGTTGGGGTCACTTTATACACGTTGTCCTCCTCACGCACTATCATGCAGTGAAGAGGAGCTATCCCATTGAAGTTTAGCGGGGTTTTCTGGTTCCCTCCGCGTCCTGCGAATATATCCATGGCTTATTCCGGTAATGGTTCGATTTTGGGCATGGGTGGCAACTCATCCTGGGCCGAAGCCTGACGGATGCGGTCGGTGATCCCTTTCAGCACAAAGTCAAGCTGAAAGAGGAAATCGTCGTGAAACTCATCTATAGCCGACGCGCCGTCGGCCCCAAGCAACAGCATAAGAGCCTGTGCGAAACCGTCAATCAGGTCGGTGTTGCCCGTGGCCCCTTCTTCCGTGAAGGCTTCGGCCTGCTCCTTGAAGTCAGTTAAAGAAGGATCTTTCCAGTATTCGCAGAGGGAGTTGGCCGCTGCAAGGAGGGCGATGTTGCCGAAGGGCATGTCGCTCCAGGCCTCGAGGTCACTGATGATCCCTTCTGCTGTGGCTGAATCTCCGCTGTTGATATAGGCCATAGCTGCCCAGAAACTTTGCCAGTAACTGTCGGTTTCACGCTTCTCATACTCGGCTTTGCACTGCTCCGGATCAAGCCCGGCGAGTATCATCCAGTAGTTGCACTGCACTTCGTCAGCGTCATATTTCTGAGCCATGGTAGCAAGCCTGCCCAATGATGAGCGCAGGTTGTCGATTTTCCCTGTGTCGCGGAGTTTGAGCACCTGGTTAAGGGTAATTTGCTGTATTTTGCCTAAGGCGTTTTTGCTGTTGCGCGTCATGCCGGACTTGGCTGCCTCAAACGTCTGCTGAGCCTCCTCTTCTGAAATCCCTAAACGCACGCGGGCGTCCTCAAGGATCGCCCGTTCATCGTTGGTCACTATGCCGTCGGCTAATGCCTGTTTGCACAGCTGACGGTATTGTCCGAGAGCCTCGGCTTTTACCTCTTCCGCGCCTTTCTGACGTTCTATATGGGTGTTGTTAACGGAGATGCTGACATCGCCAGCAAAGGCGTTGGCGTCTCCGAGGCTTACGCCTGCGGCTTCCGCTGCAAGCGGTGAGCCGCAGAAGGGGCAGCATGGAAATGCCCACCCCTCCGGCAGCTCTCTGCCGCATTTATTGCATTGTGTTGTCATTAATCTGTTAATTTAAATTGGCTGAGGGGACCAAATATCCCAACACAGGCAACACCTTCGCTGAAGTTGTTTGCAGAGTCGAATTCTCCATCGAATGCAGATTCTCCTGATTTATCAATATAATGATATGCCTCATCAATATTGACGTAACTGATACCATCGACAAAGTCACCGCATCCCTCAAATTGAGGATCTATGATGAACTCTCCTGTTTTGTCGATATAGCCATATTGATCATCGACATATACCCATGCCGCTCCATCACTGAAATCTCCTGCGTCTTCGAATTGAGGCTCTATTACAATTTCTCCAGATTTGTCTATGTAGCCATAGCCATCGTCTCCATCAATTGTTGCGAGACCATCATTAAAAGACCCGACACCACTGAATTGTGGCTCAATTACAAAATTTCCTGATTTATCGATATATCCGTACTTCCCGGATAATTTGACCTTGGCTACACCATTACTGAAATCATATGCTTTTTCAAATTTCGGTTCTATGACAAACTCCCCTGATTTCTCTATATAACCGTATTTCCCGGCAACATACAATGGCGCTAAACCATCGTAAAAGTTACCTACGTCAAGAGTCCCGAATTTCGGTGGAATGATATATGCACCTGTCTTATCTATGAATCCGGCTTGACCGTCAATATTGACTCTGGCAACTCCGTCACTGAAATCTGAAGCTTTATCAAATTTTGGTTCAATGACGACTTTACCTGATTTGTCGATATAACCATATTTTTTGTTAATCTTGGCTGAGGCTAAACCCTCATGGAAATCTCCGCTGCTCTCAAATTGAGGTTTAATAATAAAATTACCTGATTTATCCACAAACCCATAGCGGAATACCATTTCATCTGAATCCGCTATTGGTTTAACCTCTTCTTCTTTTGATTCGTATCCCTCTTCCGATTCGAAATCTTCTTCGTCATCGCTGTTCAGCGGCCATATCTTTTCACCGGATATGCCTTCGGAATCACCTGGAGCACAGTCATAGACTTTGCCATCATAGCCGAAGGCGCAGACTGTCACATCCGACGATCCATCGGGATAAATGAATTTTGTGGTCACAAGGCATGCTTTATTGGCCTTGAACTCCTCATCTTCAGGAATCTCGATTTCGATAGTGGTCCAGGCCTTGTTTTTGTAGAGCATTCCCTCTTCAGCGCCACTCTCTTCAAAGAATTCTGCGACGTCAAAGTTTTGGAACTCATCAATCTGCTCTTGTGTCAGAACGTTGTAGTCTATGCCTAAATCTATGGGACCGTATTCATTACCATCGACGGTGAAAACCATACCATTACGCTTAAAGCGGGAATAAGCGTCATAAACCTCCTCTTCATCGGAGTCTTTGGGCTCGAGAAATAATTCCGTGCCAAATACCTCGATAGTAACTGTTTTAGTTCTTTTCTCTTCTTCCATATTGTTTGATTTGAACAGCCCCTTTGTCATTTCATTCGCTTCCGCTGCTGTGGCGGATGCAAACATGTCAAGCATGGATTGCGGTTCATTGTCTTGAGTTTCTTCATCAGCCTCCTCCACATCTGCTTTGACGCGGATCTCAGCTAATAGGGAGCGATAGTAGTCGGCTGTCCCGGCAGGGACTATGAGTGTAGAGAAATCGCGGGCGTTCATGAATGCATATCGGTCAATCTTCATTTTCGGAGCGTTGACCACGAGGGTGGTCAGCCCGCGCCCGAAAGCGAACTTGTCGATTTCCGTCACTGATGCCGGAAGCTCGATGGCCGAGAGAGTGTCACAGTCGCGGAATGTGGCCTGACGGATCTCCGTCACCCCTTCCGGTATGTTGATGTCGGCCAGTGCCTTGCAGCCGGAGAATGCCGATTCTCCGATCGCCTTAAGCGAGGAAGGCAATGTGATGCTTTTAAGCTCCTTCATGTTCATGAAAGCGCGGTCGCATATCACCTCCGTGCCGTCGGCCACAGCATACTCCTCAAGCTTATTGTTGCGGCAGGATATCAGGCGCCCGTCCTTATACTGCACGCCATATGCATCCTTCTCGCCCGATTCGAAAATCCCGGCCTTAGTCGATATTCTATCACTCATATATTGTATTAATTATTTGTCAGACTAAAAATCAAATATTCTCAAATGTAATTAACTATACATCATTTGATTATGCATTGCGCATTATGAATCAAGCATTGAATTAAGATTATGCATTATGCATCATGAATTATGCATTGATTTGATTGTGCATTGATCAAAGATTCTTTTCTCCAAATCTCCAAACACCTTTTCCGAAGGCAAACCGTTTGATCCTTGCGCCGATGTGCAGACCACATGCCCTTCGCCTGGTATCCGGAAGACATGAAACTGTCGGGCATTATCCTCCACAGGCATTATGTCGCCGATGGTCTCCGTAGTGACATCCTCAATCTCAGGCCATACAAGCGGCAGGACACTACGCGCAAACTCACTACCGACGCAAAGTATCAGATGCGTCTCGGCGCCCCGTAGGGCCCGGCGCAATGCTGGAGCGAATATCTCTGATATATATCGGTAAATTTCCGGATGCTTCTCACGGTTGTATTTTCCACCTGTCCATTTCCTTGAATGCCATGCGCATAGCTCTATGGCAAACGGACGCCGTTCTGACTCGATGCCGAAATGCTTGGCCCATTCCACGCGTCTGCGCCACCATTTGATACCATCATAATCTATTGGAAATTCACCTTCAGAGATTGGAAACTTACTGGCAATTGCACTGTAATCATTAGCCATAAGACCACACACAGTAGACGTATCCGCACGATTGGCACGATGACAGGTGTCCGTAGCACTTTCCTCAGCGGCGCCCGCAGGGTTCATGTTGAGGAAAACCACCGAACTGCAGTCGATGTCACCCCAATAAGGCTCGGGCATTAGCTGAGTATGAAGCTTCAGATGCCTCTGCTCCTCAAACCAGAACCGCTCCGTGTCGGGTATCTCCCCCGACTCAGCCCATTGACGCAATATGTTGTCCCAGTATGAGATATAATCAGTGTGGTGATCCGTTTCAATCATGTCGATATCCGTTTTAAGGCTATATTGGATATTAGAGTTGAAAAATTCAAAAATATGGCCGGAAAAATTTCTGACCCACAAACACCCCGCAAACGAGATGCTTATTTAAAGCAAATTTAAATATATTTTTTCAAATCCCCAAAAAGTAGAGCAAAAATACATAGCAAAAATCCTATCCCTTGAAAAAGTTGTCCCACTGTCCCGCCCTGGGACAGTGGGACAACTTGGGACAACCAAAAATAGGGATAACAACCGACGTTTTCCTCCTCTCAATCCTGCGCGGAAAACAGACAACGAAAAACGGAAAAACTGGACTACCCTGTATTCTCTTCTGGATCACTATTCTTACATGTCTAATCCTTAATGACTTACAATCTACTCCCGGTCCAGCTTTTTAATTTTTCAACAATGAGAAATGCACAATCCATGATGCCTGGTAAATGAGTAGACACTCATTATGCATCATGAATTGTGCATTATGAATCAGTGGAACCGGGTCTTATTTCGGTTCTATGCCGAGATTGTTGAAGATAAAGGAGTAGACGTCGGTATATTCGTCGATCACTTTCTTCATCGGCTTGCCTCCGCCGTGGCCGGCTTTGCTGTCGATACGGATGAGCTTCGGCGCGTCGCCCGTGTCGGAAGCCTGCAGCGTAGCGGCATATTTGAAGGAGTGGGCCGGCACCACACGGTCGTCATGGTCTGCGGTGGTGACGAGTATCGCTGGATAAGGAGTCCCGTCGTTCTTGATATTATGGAGCGGAGAGTAGGAGAGGAGATAATCGGCCATCTCCTTGGAGTCGGCGCTCGTGCCATAGTCGGAAGCCCAGTTCCAGCCGATGGTGAAGAGATGATAGCGCATCATATCCATCACACCCACCTCGGGAATGGCCACTTTGAAGAGATCTGGACGGAGGTTGACAGTGGCGCCCACGAGAAGACCGCCGTTGCTGCCTCCCACGATGGCGAGATGCTCGGGAGAAGTCCATCCCTCGTTGACGAGATATTCCGCGGCACCTATGAAGTCATTGAAGACGTTCATCTTGTTCATCTTCGTGCCCGCGAGATGCCAGGGCTCGCCATATTCCGAACCTCCGCGTAGGTTAGCCTGTGCGTAGATGCCACCGTTCTCGAGCCAGAGCATCCTGTTGGCAGAGAAGCCCGGAGGCAGCGACACGTTGAAGCCGCCGTAGCCGTAGAGATAGACGGGGTTCTTGCCATTCTTCTCAAGACCCTTCTTATAGGTGATGAACATCGGTATCTTCGTGCCGTCGGCCGAAGGATAGAACACCTGCTCCGTCACGTAGTCATCCATGTTGACGCCGTTGATCTCCGGAGAACCGATCTCCTTGCTCTCGCCGGTAGCCAGATCATAGGAGAAACGCGTGGAAGGGTAGGTGAACGATGTCAGCGCGTAATACACCTCGTTGTGATCCTTGTCGGAGGAAATGCCTACGGAGCCGAATGTGGGGAATTCCATCTCGCGGATCATCTTTCCGTCGCGGTCGTAGACATAGGCATGGTCGGAGGCATCCTGCTCGAAGCTTACGATAAGTTTGTCGCCTGCGAGCTGTGCACCTGTCATCACACCTTTCCCCTCCGGTATGAGCTCTTTCCAGTTCTCACGCTGCGGAGCCTTCACATCGGCCACCATGAGGCGGTTCTTGGGAGCGTTCCAGTTGGTGAGTATATAAATCTTGCCGTCGGCCACATCCATGATGTTCATCTCATAATCCTGTGAGGGTTCCATCACAGTCCATCCCTTACCGCCTTTCAGATCCTTCACAATTATGGAGTTGCCGAGTCCCTCGCCGGCACCTATCACGAAGAGCATGTCTTCCGATTCCGGCACATAAGCCGAGTGGAAATGTAGCGGATGGTCCTTGTCTTCATACACGAGCTTGTCCTCGCTCTGGGGTGTACCCATCTTATGATAATAGATCTGATGGTTCTCGTTGGCGTTGGAATATTCCTTCCCTTTCTCGGGACGCGGGTAAGCGCTGTAGTAGAATCCGTCGCCGTCCCAGGAGGCGTCGGTAAACTTGGCCCATTCGATATGGTCGGGGAGAAGTTCCTTGGTCTTGGCGTCCATCACGTATATCTCGTTCCAGTCAGAGCCGTTGCGCGAGATGATGTAGGCCGCGTATTTGCCGTTGTTGGAGAAGCTGAGACCCTGGAGGGCCACGGTGCCGTCGTCGGAGAGGGTATTGGGATCGAGGAACACTTCAGGTGTGCCTCCGAGAGAATCCGTGCGGTAGAGCACGCTTTGGTTCTGGAGGCCGTCGTTCTCGTAGTAATAATATTTGCCGTCCTTATGTTTCGACGGAAGCCCAGTCTTCTTGAAGTTGTTGAGTTGGGTGAGACGTTCGCGTATCTTGTCGCGATACGGTATTTTGGAGAGATATTCCTCCGTGAGGGCGTTCTCTGCCTTCACCCATTCCAGGGTGGCGGGGGCGGTGTCATTCTCCAGTGGCCGGTACTTGTCGGCCACTTTCGTGCCGAAGTATTCATCGACCACGCTGTCGTCGGTCGGCGCGGCGGGATACTGGATCTTCTGCGATGAGCAGGAGGCCATGAGCGCGCCTGTGAATGTCGACATCATCATGAGTTTAAGAATTCGATTCATATATGTGGTTTTAAAAGTTGATCTCGGGAAAATCCGTATTTTCGCGATTCAGCCACAAATTTAAGAATAATCACTTAATCCCCAAAATAAACGGTCAGAAAGTTTCGGGAGCGGTGATTTAAGGAAAGTTAGAACGTTTTCGCGGTTAATAATCATTCCTCCGGCAACCAGGTGGCTACGCGTCTGCGCGCTTTCTCCTTGATGTCATCCGTGACACTGCCCCGGATGCGACGGTAGACGTACCATATCACCGCGAAATCGTCGGTGAATCCTATCAGCCCCATAATATCCGGGAGGAGATCGGCGGGGAGTATGAAGTAGCCGAGCGCCGCTATTATCATGGCCCTGTCCTTTAGCGAGACGTTGCCTCCGAGCAGGGAATAATAGAGCACAAGGATGGCATATGCACTCTTTGCTCCGATCTTTCTGGCGGTCTTTTCAAGTTTCGCGAAAAGTTTTGCCGGATCGTAGTGCGGTTTTATCCGGTCTATTCTGGCATTGAAATATTCGATAGCTTTTGATTTCATGTCTTTAAAACAATTTGCGAAGCAATAGGGTCTTATAATTGGCTGAAGAGCTCATGTTTTCTGGAATGCTGTGTTAATGACTGTAAACATATCGGGGATAAACAGGTTGTTTTGTTAAATAAATGTTAAATATATGAAGTTTTTTTATGTTTTGTAGCAGTGTTTGAGAAAAAAGAATTAATTTTGCAGTGAGTTTTTCATGGTATTAGATTTTAAGGTTAACTGAAGATTGGTTGTCGGGAGAC
>PPYF01593594.1_pt1 | contig 18823 bp, 9 predicted proteins | sample 1559871 | NCBI WGS metagenome assembly PPYF01 (sample SAMN08240021, study PRJNA423297) | Human gut metagenome, whole genome shotgun sequencing project. | reverse complement strand
TTTGGCAACGCAGATGCCGTGCCGCAGCCGTCGGAGCGGTGCTTAAGCCGTAAGGCGGGAATTATGCGGTATTGCCTTAAATAAAAACGGATTTGTTTTTTCTAACATTTGGTGTATAATACTTTTATACTGGGTTTGTCTATGCAGGATGAATGGTGCCTGCATGGAGGGCAGGGGAGAACGCTTCCCTGACTGGCTCAGAAAGACACCATATAGAAAAGGAGAATCCGCCATGTCGGAAGCATTGAAAGAACGCAAAGAGATGGACCCGCAGTACCAGTGGGACCTGACCAAAATGTACGCCAGCGATGCGGAATGGGAAAAGGCTTTTGCCGCCATTGACCCCAAAATTGAAGCTTTGGCTGCCTGGGAGGGCAAGCTGAACAACGCTGCCAGCATTCGTGAATTTTATGATGCAGAAATCGGCGTGTTCCGTGAACTGGAAAACCTGGCTGTCTACACCAGCCTGCGTCTGAGCGAGGATACCCGTGCTGATGACGCCCAGAGCATGGATGCCCGCGCTACCGCCAAATATGTAAAGGCTGTCGGTACCATCGCCTATGCTCAGCCGGAAATCCTGGCACTGCCGCAGGAAACCCTGGATGCCATCATGGCTGACGAGCAGGTTGCCCCCTATCGTTTTGCTCTGGAAGACCTGCTGCGTGCAAAGCCTCACACCCTGACCGCCCCGGAAGAAAAGCTGCTGGCTGCTTTCGGTGAGGCATTCGGCACCCCGAAAAATGTTGCCGATAACCTGGAAGACGCCGACATGGTGTTCGATTCCGTCAAGGATGGCGAGGGCAACGATGTGGAGCTGACCGCTTCCAACTACATCCTGCTGCAAACCTCCAATGACCGCGTGCTGCGCAAGAATGCCTTTGAAAGCTACTACAAGAGCTTCCGCCAGCACATCAACACGCTGGCTGCCTCTTACTCCGGCGCTGTCAAGACCGCTACCGCCGAAGCCTCCGTCCGTCATTATGAATCTTCCCGCGCCATGTCCATGGCAGGGGAGAACGTGCCCGGCCAGGTCTATGATAACCTGGTGGCTACTGTGCGCAAGCACCTGCCGGATATGTACCGCTATGTTGCTCTGCGCAAGCGCATCCTGGGTGTGGACGAGCTGCACTACTATGATGTGTACGCCCCGCTGACCAAGGGCGTCAGCGCCCATTACACCTATGACCAGGCCAAGCAGATGGTTCTGGATGCCGTTGCACCGCTGGGCGAAGAGTACGGCACCATCGTTCGCAAGGGCTTTGCCGAGCGCTGGATCGATGTGTTCCCCAACAAGGGCAAGAGCGGCGGCGCTTACTCCGGCGGCAGCTATGATTCCAACCCCTATATCATGTGCAACTTTACCGGTACGCTGGACAGCGTTTCCACCATTGCGCATGAGATGGGCCACAGCATGCACAGCTGGTTCAGCCGCCATACCCAGCCTGCCCAGTATGCCGACTATACCCTGTTTGTCGCAGAGGTCGCTTCCACCGTCAACGAGAACCTGCTCATTGAGCACCTGCTGGCAGAAAAGAACCAGGATCCCGCAACCCGCCTGGCCCTGCTGAATCAGTACCTCGAAAATTTCAAGGGAACCGTCTACCGCCAGACGATGTTTGCCGAGTTTGAGCGCGATGCCCACGCCATGGCCGAGCGCGGCGAAGCCCTGAATCCCGCCGCCCTGAACAATCTGTACAAGAAGCTCATTGTGGACTACTTTGGACCGGAGCTGGTTGTGGATGACGAAGTACAGTACGAGTGGGCACGCATCCCGCACTTCTACCGCCCGTTCTATGTTTATAAGTATGCAACCGGCTATTCCACTGCCGTGGCATTGTCCGAGGGCATCCTGAAGAACGGCGAACCGGCTGTTAAGAAGTACCTGGAGTTCCTGCACATGGGCGGCAGCGCTTACCCGCTGGATGAGCTGCGCCATGCCGGTGTGGACCTGACCACCCCCGCCCCGGTGGATGCTGCCCTGGATAAGTTCGGCCGCATTCTGGACGAAGCCGAAGCCTGCGTGGCACAGCTGGAAGCTGCAAAATAAGCAGGGGAAAGTCCGAGGGGGTATCTGATTCTTTGCTTTCAGATACACCTTAAACGCAAAATTAGAACCCACGGTGCAGAAAATCAGCATCTTGCACGATTATTTGAAATATTTTTTGTGAATACTCTTGACAGAGCGTGGTTTATCCGCTATTATAATAAATGCGTGAGTTAAGGGGTTAAGTGCGGCCAAAATGGAAGCACAACCCCCGCAAAAAACTGCGCGGAATAATCAAGAAAGGAGAAAAGAAATGCCTACTTTTAACCAGCTCGTACGCAAAGGCCGTGAGGTCCTGGTAACCAAGAGCACTGCTCCTGCCCTTCAGAAGAGCTACAACTCCCAGAAGAAGCAGTACACCACCATGAACAGCCCCCAGAAGCGTGGTGTTTGCACCGCTGTTCGTACCATGACCCCCAAAAAGCCCAACTCTGCTCTGCGTAAAGTTGCCCGTGTCCGCCTGACGAATGGTATCGAGGTCACCTCCTACATTCCTGGTATCGGCCATAACCTGCAGGAGCACAGCGTTGTCCTGATCCGTGGCGGTCGTGTTAAGGACCTGCCCGGCGTCCGTTACCACATCATCCGTGGTACTCTGGATACTCAGGGTGTTGCAAACCGTAACCAGGCTCGCAGCAAATACGGCGCAAAGCGTCCCAAGGCCGGTGCCAAGAAGTAAGGAAACATCTTTTCGCCATAAAATGGTCAGCTGACCCTTTTGTGGCATAACGGGAGTTTTCTTTAACTTTCGAGTACCGATGATATCATTAATGTGAAGGAGGGAAGAAAGATGCCCAGAAGAGGTAAAATCGCAAAGCGCGAAGTTCTGGCTGATCCTATTTACAATTCCAAGCTCGTCACCCGTCTGGTCAACAGCATCATGCTGGATGGCAAGAAGGGCGTCGCTCAGAAGATCGTTTACGAAGCTTTTGAGACTGTCAAAGAGAAGACCGGCAACGATCCTCTCGAAATGTTCGAGAAGGCCATGGAAAACATCATGCCCAGCCTCGAAGTTAAGGCCCGCCGTGTCGGCGGCTCCACCTACCAGGTTCCCCTGGAGGTCAGCCCCGCCCGCCGCGAGACCCTCGGCCTGCGCTGGCTGACTCTGTACAGCCGCAGCCGTGGTGAAAAGACCATGTCCGCTCGCCTGGCCGCCGAGATCATCGACGCTACCAACAACGTTGGCGGCGCTGTCAAGAAGCGCGAAGATACCCACAAGATGGCAGAAGCCAATAAGGCTTTCGCGCATTACCGTTATTGATCTGCTTACTGAGGAGGTTTAAGCCATGGCAACGCCGAGAGACGTATCCCTGCAAATGACCCGAAATATCGGTATCATGGCCCACATCGACGCAGGCAAGACCACCACCACCGAGCGCATTCTGTACTACACCGGTATTAACCATAAGATCGGCGAAGTTCATGACGGCGCTGCCACGATGGACTGGATGGAGCAGGAACAGGAACGTGGTATCACCATCACTTCCGCTGCAACCACCTGCTACTGGAGCCACACCGAGACCCAGCACGATCCGGCTCTGTTCAAAAAGAACCGTCATCGTATCAACATCATCGACACCCCGGGCCACGTTGACTTTACTGTTGAAGTTCAGCGTTCTCTGCGTGTTCTGGACGGTTCTGTTACCGTTCTGGCCGCAAAGGGTGGCGTTGAACCTCAGTCTGAAACCGTTTGGCGCCAGGCTGATGAGTACAAGGTTCCCCGCATGGTTTACGTCAACAAGATGGATACCATGGGTGCTGACTTCTTCCGCTGCGTACAGATGATGCATGATCGTCTGCATGCCAACGGTGTGCCTATCCAGCTGCCTGTCGGCCAGGAAGACACTTTCCGCGGCATCATCGATCTGATCGACATGAAAGCCGATATCTACTATGATGATATGGGCAATGATGTGCGCGTTGAGGAAATTCCTGAAGACCTGAAAGAACAGGCTCAGGAATATCATGACAAGCTGATCGAAGCTGTTGCTGAGACCGACGAAGAGCTGATGATGAAGTACCTGGAAGGCGAAGAGCTGACCAAGGGAGAAATCAAGGCTGCTCTGCGTAAGGCTACTATTTCCAACGAGATCGTTCCTGTTGTCTGCGGCTCTTCTTACAAGAACCGTGGCGTTCAGAAACTGTTGGATGCAATCGTTGATTATATGCCTGCTCCGACCGACGTTGCGGCCATCAAGGGCACCAACCCGGAGACTGGCGAGGAAGAAGATCGCACTTCTTCCGATGATCAGCCGTTCTCTGCACTGGCATTCAAGATTATGACTGACCCGTATGTCGGTAAGCTGTGCTTCTTCCGCGTGTACTCTGGTACCGTTGAGGCTGGCACCACTGTTTACAACTCTGTTAAGGATCAGGACGAGCGTATCGGCCGTATCCTGCAGATGCATGCAAACAACCGTAAGGATATCGACATCTGCTACGCTGGCGATATCGCCGCTGCTGTTGGTCTGAAGAACACCACCACTGGTGATACCCTGTGCGATGAGAAGCATCCCATCATCCTCGAGTCCATGAACTTCCCCGAGCCGGTTATCCGCGTTGCCATCGAGCCCAAGACCAAGGCTGGCAGCGAGAAGATGGGTATTGCCCTGTCTAAGCTGGCTGAAGAGGACCCGACTTTCCGTACCTGGACCGATGAAGAAACCGGTCAGACCATCATCGCCGGCATGGGCGAGCTCCACCTGGAAATCATCGTGGACCGTCTGCTCCGCGAGTTTAAGGTCGAAGCTAACGTTGGCGCACCTCAGGTTGCCTACCGTGAAACCATCCGCAAGGATGCTAACCAGGAAACCAAGTACGCACGTCAGTCCGGTGGTAAGGGCCAGTATGGTCACGTTAAGATCAAGATTGAGCCCAACCCGGGTAAGGGTTATGAGTTTGTCAACGGTATTGTTGGCGGCGCTATCCCGAAGGAATACATCCCCGCTGTTGACAATGGTATCCAGGGCGCGATGAAGTCCGGCATTCTGGCTGGCTATCCCGTCGTGGATGTCAAGGTCACTCTGTGGGACGGCTCCTATCATGAAGTTGACTCCTCTGAAATGGCGTTCTCCATCGCCGGCTCCATGGCATTCAAGGATGCTATGAAGAAGGCTGACCCCGTCATTATGGAGCCCATCATGAAGGTTGACGTTGTTGTTCCTGACGAGTATATGGGCAACGTCATTGGCGACTTGAACAGCCGCCGCGGCGCGATCCAGAACCAGGAATCCACCGATGGCACTGCCCGTGTCACCGCTATGGTTCCTCTGTCCGAGATGTTCGGTTACGCTACTGACCTGCGTTCCAAGACCCAGGGCCGTGGCCAGTACTCCATGGAGCCGGCTGATTACCAGCAGGTTCCCAAGAGTGTTGCAGATAAGATCATGACCGAGCGCAATAAGGGCTGATTCTGCACAAATTCGCGCAAAATACTTGATTTTTCTTGAAAAATCTAGTATGATAGCCTTACAACAGGCTATTTTATCTGTTTGAATTAAAGGAGGATACTTCCAATGGCTGAAAAGGAAAAATTTGACCGCTCTTTGGAGCATGTCAACATCGGTACCATCGGTCACGTTGACCACGGCAAGACCACTCTGACTGCCGCTATCACCAAGGTTCTGGCTCTGAAGGGCGATGCCGATTTCATGGATTACTCCAGCATCGATAAGGCTCCTGAAGAGAAGGCTCGTGGTATCACGATCAACACCGCTCACGTTGAGTACCACACCGCGAAGCGTCACTATGCCCACGTTGACTGCCCGGGCCATGCTGACTACATCAAGAACATGATCACCGGTGCTGCTCAGATGGACGGCGCTATCCTGGTTGTTGCTGCAACCGATGGCCCGATGCCGCAGACCCGTGAGCACATCCTGCTGGCTCGTCAGGTTGGCGTGCCCAAGATCGTTGTGTTCCTGAACAAGTGCGATATGGTTGACGACGAAGAGCTGCTCGACCTGGTCGAAATGGAAGTTCGCGAACTGCTGGACAGCCAGGATTTCGATGGCGACAACACCCCGATCATCCGTGGTTCCGCTCTGAAGGCTCTGGAGAGCACTTCCAAGGATCCCGATGCTCCGGAATACAAGTGCATTTGGGAGCTGATGGACGCTGTTGACAGCTACATCCCGACCCCGGACCGTGCTGCTGATAAGCCGTTCCTGATGCCCGTTGAGGACGTTATGACCATCTCCGGCCGTGGCACCGTTGCTACCGGTCGTGTTGAGCGTGGTACTGCTCATGTCGGCGATCAGATGGAAATCGTTGGTCTGAAGGAAGAGAAGCTGACCACCACCATCACTGGTCTGGAAATGTTCCGCAAGAGCCTCGAGTTCGCTCAGGCTGGCGACAACATCGGCGCTCTGCTGCGTGGTATTGACCGTGACCAGATCGAGCGTGGCCAGGTTCTGGCTGTTCCCGGCTCTGTTCATCCCCACACCACTTTCGATGGCCATGTTTACGTCCTGAAGAAGGAAGAAGGCGGCCGTCATACCCCGTTCTTCAACAACTATCGTCCTCAGTTCTACTTCCGTACCACCGACGTTACCGGCATCATCACCCTGCCCGAAGGCACTGAGATGTGCATGCCCGGCGACAACGTTGATATGCACGTTGAGCTGATCACCCCGGTTGCCATGGAAGAAGGCATGCGTTTCGCTATCCGCGAAGGCGGCCACACTGTTGGTTCCGGCGTTGTTTCCAAGATCGAGAAGTAATTTTCGGCTTGTGATATAGCTTTCAAGGCTCCTGCTGTTAAGGCAGGGGCCTTTTTGTTGTGTACGACTTATGGGACGAGGAGGGGGCAAAGGCCGGGTGTGGAAGACCAAGGAAGGCATCATGAAAACATCAGGAATTGTAGATAGGGGAGAGGACACCATTCGGAACTTTGAAAAAGTGGAGCAGGAGGGGGCACTCACACCGCCCTACCTTGGGAAGGTGTATTTCAGGTCGCGGTTAAGGGGCAAGGGTTGATCTATCCCTAAGTTTTCGGAACGGTCAGGAACGCTCTCTACAGTACAATTTATAATGGGCAATTCTCAACCTCCAATTTTCCCTTCAAGTTTCCTCCAATCTCTGCCAAATCTCTCAACAACAAGCCAAACCGAAATGACAAAAAATGCGCGATCACAATACCGGGTGATTGGATTAAGAGATTGCAAAGAACATTATCGGGGTAAATGTTTAATCATTTGATAAAATCAGGAATAAACCATTCAAAAATGTTAATAAATACCGCCAAAGAGTCACCGCACCGCAACGCAAATAATGTGCGAAAAACAGGTTTCAGTTGATTCAAGGACAAAAATTTACATAGAAACCGCTCTAATTAACTATGCAAATTCTGGCAACTGTGATATAATGTATATACCTGGATGTGTCGGAAAGGTTATCATTTGCGGGATCAAGGCATGCAGCCGGTACAACGTTTTGTCAGCCGCTGTGCCGGGGCCAAAAGCCCCAAAAGCAGGCCGCAGCCCGGCAAGGGATCGCCAGACCGAGGGGGCATAACCAGGCGTTTTGCAATCAACACCTGCAAAGTGCCGCACATCTGCCGTACCACTTTTCACACAAAAGGGGAAAGTAGTAACACTTAAGGGAGGATAAAACTATGAAGAAAAACCTTCAGCGTTTTGGCGCATCCGTGCTGGCAGCAGCCATGGTTGCCCAAAGCGTGGCGCTTCCCGCAGCAGCCGAAACTACCAAGATTGATTCTTCGGTAGCGCAGTCTGTTGCAGCTAGCGCAGCAAGCGCGGCCAGCGCTGTGCAGTCCCTGCCCAAGTTCACCAGCACCGAAGACCTGATCAAGCAGACAGCCCAAACGCTGGCTGCCCAGGGCGAAGTGCATGAACTGGAGCAGGACGATGCCAAGCTGGAAGCGACTGCACAGAGCAAGGCGGGCATGAGCCTTGCAGCGTTGGAAAATGCACTGGCCGATGCCATGTACGCCAACGCCGCAGCTGGCAAGATCAACACCGAAGCCTATGGCCTGAACAAGGACGAGATGGCATCGGTGATGGCTGCCACCATCAAAACGTATCATCTGTCCAGCGCCGTTACCGACCTGGGCTATGAGACGAACGCCGCAGGCGTTGTGACTGCCGTTACCTTTACCGGCAGCTCCGGCATGACCTCTGCGATGGAGTCCATGACCAATAGCGATGATGAAGTGATTGCGCAGCAGGCTGACAGCTACGCACAGGCTTACGTTGCTGAAAACTCCGATACCTTTGCGGCCAGCGCCGCTGCGGACGGCCATACCTATGGCGAGCCGAAATGGTACTGGAATGACACCAACCCGGAGGATGGCCACACCCATACCTGGAAGGAAACCCCCGATGGTTACTGGACCAAGACCGATGACGGCTGGGCTTACACCGCTGTGTATACCTGTGAAAAGGACGATGCCTACCAGAAGGTAGAAGGCACCGTAACCAAGGATACCACCGAGGCAAAGCCCGGCGCTGCCGGCAAGACCGTTTACTCTGCCAGCGTGCCCGCTGACAAGAGCCCGGTTAAGAAGGAATACAAGGAACCCACCACCCGCACCGACGACATTGCCGCCCTGCCCTGCCAGAACCATGCCGTGCCCAAGGATGCAGATGGCAACTTTGTTGCTACCTTCAACTGGGAAATGAAGAAGATCGAGGGCGAGCTGGCCGCTGACTACAGCAACGCCCAGCTGTTCTATGACAGCGAAACCGGCAAAATTTCTGCCGGCGCTCCCGTTACCATTGACTGGGAATGCACCAGCGTCACCTTCAAGTGCGCTGTCTGCGGCGAAGAAATCAAAACCCAGCCGGTAATGACCATGCCGGTCAGCGTTGTGGTAGACCAGAATGACAATTCCGTCTACATCAATGTGGGCGGCACCCCGACCCTGGATACCACCTCCGGCGGCACCGGCGTTACCCTGGTGTCCGCAATGAAGGACGGCAACTGGTACGATATGCAGAACAACCCGGTTGACGCAAGCAAGGTGAACTTCACCTATCAGAGCGGCGGACAACAAGGGCAAGAACAGCCTGCTGCTGTACGACAGCCAGAAGACTGCCGTGTATGTGGACGACCAGGGCAACCAGGTCACCAATACTTACGATGTCTCGACTGCGCAGATGAACTACTACTACTTCCAGCTGTCGCAGTTCAACCAGGACGAAGCAGAGTACTTCGGCGTGGTTGCCCCGTTCTGGACCTCCAAGGGCGTTCAGAAGCAGGGCGAGGATGGCAGCATCACCGGCACCATGGGCGCAATCAAGATATTGTGCAGCATTGATCCGAACGATGATGTCCCGCCGACCACCATGGCATTCATGCTGAACATGCTGCCGCAGGCGTTCATGTCTTACGTCATGAACTATGGCGAAGCTCTGAAAGCCATCCGTGATGCAGGCTTGGCACAGGTTGCCAAGCTGGGTGACGCTGACTATGTCACCAAGCTGCTGATCCTGCACGACTGGATCTCCCAGGTTGCAGAATTCGATATGGGCTCCATGGGCGATATCACCGGCGGCGGCAACAACGACCCCATCCAGACGACTGCTTTCGGCGCCCTGCTGGGCGGCGAGATCGGCGCTAAGGGCGTTGAGTATGGCTGCATCTGCCTGGGCTATGCAGCTGCATTTAACTACATGGTCCAGAATTTGCCTGACAACAAGAGCATCTATAAGAATGATGACGGCAGCTGGAAGACCCCCGATGAAGTAGGCGATAACGCTGTTGTTGACTTTGCCCAGATCCTGTATTACTGCGATACTTCTGATACCAGTGTTGCCGGTAATGCGTTCGGCGGCGGCATGTTCAACAACGTCCACTACTTTAACGCAGTCAAGGTCAACAAGCTGCAGGGCGACAGCAATTCTGCTACGATGACCACCGGCGAACCCAACAAGAACTGGTACTATGTTGACGTCTGCTATGACGACGTGAACACCGAGTGCATGGCCCAGACCCGCGTTGAGAACGCAGGCGACCTGCGCCATGTCAACTTCCTGGTTTCTCCCTCCGGTCTGGAAGGCCGTTACAGCAAGTACTATGATTACATTGACTCGCTGTACGATGGCTACACCTACACCAAGAACAAGAATCCCGATGTGGATGATGACGGCAATGTTGTGTTGAACAACGGCAAGCCGCATTACTCTTACACCAAGACGGAGAACAAGAACGAGACCCGTTACACCGATACCTGCTACGAGGATACCTGGTTCACCTCTATCTGCAGCCCCATCTACTTCGACAATAATTACTTCTATTACGTTGATACCACGACCAACCAGAACCTGTACAACAACATGCGCCGCCAGCAGTCCGAGAACGGCAACAACGGCAACTCTGGTTCCGGCAGCTCTGGTAACAACTCCCAGATGCAGCAGTTCATGAAGAAGATGCAGAGCCAGGGCCCCGATACTCTGGAAGCACGTCCGCGTAATGCGAACTACTATATCCGCAAAGAGGATTCCAGCAGCAGACCCGGCGGCTTCAGCATGAGCAGCTTTACCAAGACGGATGACCCGTTTGATATCATCCTGATGTACTACAACGATCTGAAGAAAACCAGCAGCAACTTCAATGATGACGACAGCAATGCCGAGGTTCTGGCCGAAGCTGGCACCATCTATAAGATCGATACCAGTGCAACAGATAAGCATACCAAGGTTGAAAACAACCTGAACACCGAGTGCCTGGCAGACGCTGCTGCAAAGCGGATTTACCCCGCACTGGTACACTCTACCGCACTGTATGATGGCAAGCTGTACTTCAACGTCAACAACGCCATCTACCGTATGGACCCGACCACCGGCGCAGTGGAAGAAGTGAAGGAATACAACACCGTCTATGGCGGCATTAAGCTGACCAAGGATAAGGACGGCAACATGGTTCCCGATACCCACTTTCCCGGCATGAGCATGGTTATCATGGATAGCGCCCAAGATACCAGCAGTGTGAAGTATCTGGGCACCTTCAAGAACCATCCTCTGGCGGGCCTGACCCTGCGTGACAGCTACAGCTTTGCTACCACCACCCAGCAGGGCCAGACTGTGATCACCGGCATCAACACCACCAAGGATCAGCTGGTCGTTTCTGTCGGCACCAACCTGTCCAACACCTATAAGAGCCTGGACGAGCTGGGTTCCGATGGCAAGCCGGTTGTTAAGACCGATGTTTCCGGCCTTTCCTATGACCAGCGCAAGAGCTACAAGAACGAGTCCTGGAACTACAACCCGAGTTACAACCAGAACATGGGCAGCTCTGACGAGAAGAACAAGAACGAAGAGTTCATGTGGTGCGCTAACCTGGTTGAAACCATGCCGATGTCCGACATGGTCAGCGACCTGAACAGCGGCGCAACCACCGATGTTTCCGTTGAAGCATGGTGCGATACCCCCGCTTACACCCAGGCCCGCACCAACAAGTATGGCCTGACCAAGGGTGAAAAGAAGTACGCTGACAACGCACTGCCCAAGGGCCATACCTGGGCTCTGGATGAGCTGGAAACCAAGTCCGTTGGCAACAATGTGTACCTGTGCTCTGATTGCCATACCGCAACCGAAAGCACCCCCCACACCGTTACCCTGCCCGATCCAGTTGAAGGTGTTACCCTGACCCTGGGCACCACCAGCAACACCTACATCAAGGACGATACCGTTACCCTGACCGTAGAAAAGAAAGGCACCGATATCGTTACCGTTACCGCAAAGAACGGCGATACCGATGTTGCCCTGACTGAAGTTCAGGAAGCAGCGCAGGACGAAGCCGCAGCCCAGGCTACCACCGAAAAGGCGAAGACGGTTTACACCTTCACCATGCCGGACGGCGATGTGACCATCAGCGTTACCAAAGCCGCTAAGACCTATGCGGTCAAGGTGGCCGATGCTAACAAGGATACGTTGAAGATCACCAGCCCCGAAGCTGACCTGGATAAGGTTGCTGAGGGCACCAGCGTTACCGTTGTGGCTACCCCGAAGGATGGCTATACCCTGACGGCTGACGGTGTGGTGGTTACTTACGGCGACAATCAGACCCTGAAAGCAACTCCTGACACAGAAAAGGCCAACACTTACACCTTTGCAATGCCCGCTGGCGATGCAACTGTCAGCGCAGCGTTTGAAGAGGTTAAGAAGTACACGGTTACGGTTGACCCTGTTGAAGGCGAAGCCGCTGAAGTTACCGCAACCCCGAAGGAAGCTGCGAAGGATGCCGAAATCACCGTTGAGGTTAAGAACATTAAGGATGGCTACAAGCTTAAGGATGACGGCCTGACTTACAGCTACAAAGACGGTGAAAAGACCGAGACCAAAACGCTGACCCTGACTGAAGGCAAGACTACCTTCAAGATGCCTGCTGCCAATGTTACCGTTAGCGCTGCGTTTGAAGCCGTTGAGGTTAAAACTTACAGCGTTGCTGTTGACAAGAAGGGCGAAGGCGCGGTAGAAGTAACAGCTAATGATGCAGCTGTTACCGAGACCACTGCCCTGAAGGCTGGCGACATTGTTACCTTTACCGTTACCCCGAAGAACGAAGCTACTATTCTGACCAAGTTGGCTGAAAATGGCCTGTCTGTTAAGGATAGCAAGGGTACTGCTGTTGATTACAAGGCTGGCACCACAGATGGCACCTATACTTTCGAGATGCCTGCCGATAATGTAACCATCAGCGTACAGTTCACGACTGTTGAGTACAGCATTGTAACTACGGCAGACCCGGCTGAAGGTGGCACGATTACTGTTACAGTTAATGGCAAATCTGAATTGAAACGCGCACCTAAGGGCGCTGAAATGGCTGTAACGGTTACGCCGAATTCTGGCTATGAACTGGAGCAGGCTTCCCATGGTCAGACCGTTATCACCGATAAAGTCAAAGATGGTGGTACGTATACGGTTACCATGAGCGATTGTAACTTTGAAATCACTGCAGAATTCAAGAAGATTGAAACCACTGAACCCACCAACCCCAGCGAAGAACCTCAGGCTATTGAAGCCGAGGAACGCACCGTCCATGGTGCTGCTGAAAAGACCACCATTACCGCAATGGCTGTCTTTACCTGCACCGATAAGAACTGCGCAAGCGCACAGTTCGTGGATGCTACTGTAAAGCAGACCAGCGGCGTTACCACCGCTGCTGTCACCTTCAACGGCAAGGACTACACCGCCAAGTACGGCGAGAAGAACGGCTGGGTTGAAGAAAACGGCAAGAAGTACTGGTACGAAAAGGGCGTGAAGCAGGGTACCACCGGCCGCGGCAAAGAGATCTATGATCCCGATTCCGACGCTTGGTACTGGCTGGATGCTGTCCAGGGCGGCGCAATGACCGTCAGCAAGGACGTTTACCAGGAATCCGCCGCCGGCCAGTGGGCTGATAAGCCCGATGGCACCGGCAAGTGGGTCCGTTACGATGAGAACGGCCACATGGTCAAGGGCTGGCAGACGACCGATAAGGGCACCTACTACTTTGACCTGATCACCGGCGCTATGGCTAAGGGCGCAGGCGATATTGACGGTGTACCTTGCGCATTTGACGAGTACACCGGTATCGCTCTGGACGGCCAGTGGCTGACCATCAAAGGCGCTGACTTCTGGTACGAAAAGGGCGTTCGCCAGGGCCTGGATGGCCGCGGCAAGGAAATCTATGACCCGGCTTCCGATGCTTGGTACTGGCTGGACGCCGTTGACCAGGGCAAGAAAGCCACCAGCAAGGATGTCTATCAGGAATCCGAAGCTGGCCAGTGGGCAGACCGCGCCGATGGTACCGGCAAGTGGGTCCGTTACGATGCACAGGGCCACATGATCAAGGGCTGGAGCGCTGACAAGCGTTACTATTTCGACCCGATCTATGGCACCATGGCTAAGGGCGATGCAGTCATCGATGGCCGCACTTATCATTTCGATAAGAAAACCGGCATTCGGCAGTAATCCCACAGCCGGAACAATGAGCTGTAACCCAGCCCATTAACCCCTAAATAGAAATGCCGCAGCAGATGTAACAGTCTGCTGCGGCATTTTTGTATTTGTGGGCATAGGTTCAGTGAAATATTTGCCGGGCCAGTAGGGCGGGGGACCCCATGATTGTGGTGGCTCCCCTGGAGGGGAGCTGGACGCGAAGCGGCCTGAGGGGGGCCTTGCCGCAAACCTAAAGCAATCGAATCCAACGCCTTGGAACAGTCACTGCGCCCGCAGGCACCTTGCCCTGCCACAAATCCCATCACGACCAATCGGACAAGGCCTCGGAACGGTCAAGACCGTTCCCTACAGAGCATTTTATTGTGTGCGGCCAACCCACAAACACCCAGTAGGGCGGGGGGACCCCACCCCGCCGAAAGCTAGAAATAGTACACGATTAAAAAATCGCAATTTACCTTACCCGCATAATAAAGGAAACACACAAAAACATGGCGAACACATCAGGCCGGTGCAAGGGCAAAACCTACTAAAAAGCTGCGGCTAAATTTGGCAAATATGACGCGCGAAGTATAATTTTTGGAGGATATCACAAGCAGAACAAACAAACTTTGTCAGTTCAAACAACAAAAAAGCAACAAACTGGCATGGATGCCAAAGAATGCGGCCGCGAATTGTGAAAGATTTTAATATATTTTCTTCGTTTTCTCCTTACCTGTTATCATTTGAATTTGCAATCGAAATATGGAACTTGTATAATAGAATAAAAGAAAAGTGTAAACTAAATGGGTGAAGAGGATTTGGTGCAATGGAAGATAAAAATAGATTCAGCATTCTGCTGGAGCATTTGCTGGAAGTTGCGGAGGTCAAGAACTATACCCTGGCCAAGCGCCTGCAATACGATGTTTCCTATATCAGCAAATGGGTCAGCGGCCGCATGCTGCCTGCCAAAAAGACTGAAAAGCGCGTGATGGAGGGCATCAGTGCCTGCGTGGTGGATGAAGCCACCGATGATGGCCGTGACCTGCTGCTGCGGGAATACAGCGTTAGCATCCCCAGTGACCTGAAAGCCGCCATTTATGATAACCTGATTGCTGAATATGATTATTTGCAAGAGGAGCTGGACAGCGGCGAGGCGCGCATTGGCCCCTATACGGACTTTTGGGCCGAGCTGAACATGCTGCAATACCTGACTAAAATGGCGCACCCCGTGCTGCGCCGCGTCAGCCAGCTGGACATTGTGGCTGTGATGGACCTGATGGAAATGGCGCGTGAATACCGCCTGAAAGTTGCCAACCTGCAAAACGGCCAGCTGGTGGACCAGCGCAGCTATGATAACGTCTATTTCAAGCTGATGATCGATATCAGCCGCGAAAAATGGGACCCCATCTATGATGCCGCGCTCATTATCAACGTGTTGACCAACTTCAGCCATATTCATTTCAAGCTGTTTGGCAGCACCGCGGCTGCCGGGCGCGCGGTGTTTGTGGTCAAGGGCGATTTTGCCATTACCGGCCTGTTGGTCAGCCACAGCCGCTGCGCTGCCGTTACCGCCACCGAGGACCCGCAGAACTGCGAAAGCCTGTATGATAACTTCTCCAAGCTCTGCGTGCGGGATGACCAGCTTTTCCGCGATACCAGCATGCGCCAGCTGATCAGCCAGTACGACTATATGCACACGCTGCTGGCCTCCAATCTGCGGTGGATGTTCGGCCACCTGAATGAGCTTCTGCTGCCGGATGACTTGTTTGAAGAGATCCTGACCGCCCACGAGGCCGAGCTGAAAGATTTTTTGGGTGCTACCCCTGCGGAGCTGCGTAGCGTACACAACCTTGCCAAAGGTGTGGTGGAGGAAACAAACATCCGCATCCTGATTTATGAAGCTGCATTTTCCTCCATGGCGGTTTCCGGCGAGCTGGACTTTTTCAGTTACAAGGTCAGCCTTACCCCGGATCAGCGCAGCCGGTGCATCAGCTATGTGCTGCAGCTTTGCAAGCAGCGTGAAAAACTTGAATTCCGCTTGATCAGCGGCCGCATTGTGAACGATTTCCAGTATGTGGCGGACCCCAATATGTTTCTTTCTGGCGCTGCATCGTATCTTCGGCTGGATAACAACTGCCCCATCAACCGGATTGCAATGGTCAACAACAGTGTGATGGAAGACCGCCTGAGTGAATATTTTGATCAGGTCTGGAATTTGGATGACCAGAACGTGACAAAAGAGCGCAACGCCATTGCGGAGCACATCCATCATGTCCTGCAGGGAATCCATCTGATTACCCGCGCCAAAAGTGATGAAATGGAAGAACTGCAAGAGAGCTGGATGAACAAAATCTAAAAATACAACATACATACGCATAAACATAAAGCCCTGGCTGCTGCGGTAGCTGGGGCTTTTGTTGTACCGAGGAAAATGAAATTGCAAGAAAACTCCATGTCAAAGCGTGAAAATCCATGTGAAAAAAGTGAATCATGCGGAATCAATTTCTGGAAATTTGTGCCATGGGATTCTCGTGCTTTCCGTAAACAGGAATGGTATACTATGTTCAGCACCGAAGATAATTATAGCATTATGGTTCGGCGACGCTGTGCAACGATGTGCACAGCAGGGGAAAGCGCCATAAAGGTTTGGCGTGATTTGATTTGGATAATTTAATTCCCTGCAACTATAAGGGAAAGACATTTGGAGGAAATTGCAATGAATGAAAACGCGATGTTGACTGGCAAGCCCAGCATTGACCGCCCCTGGATGAAGTTCTATCCAGAAGTTCTGCGCGGTATCCAGGTTCCGGCCTGCACCGTGGAGCAGTACCTCTCCGTGCGCGCTGCAGACCCTAACGTGATTGCCATGCACTACTATGGCGTGGATATCACCTGGGGTACCGTGTTCCGTAAGGTGGACGCCACCGCCCGCGCTCTGCAGGTGCTTGGCGTCAAGCAGGGGGACCAGATCCCCGTGTTCCTGCGTTCTGTGCCGGAATTCATTTATCTGCTGCTGGCAGCCGAGCGCATCGGCGCTTCGCTGCTGTGCCGTGACAACACCCTGGAAGAAAACATTGAAGCTGTTCAGAAAGCCAATGCCAAGGTGATTTTTGTTCACGACTTCTTCTCCAAGGCCGAAATTGAAGCCTACCGTGAGCAGACCAACGTGAATACCTATGTTATCGTTCCCGCTCTGGAAAGCGGCGACCGCGCCGCTATGCCGGTTTACCTGCAGCATTCCCTGGATGCCCTGTATCCGGATGTTCCCGCCCGTGGCTCTGATACCATGATGTGGGCTGATTTCTGTAACATGGGCCAGCGTTTCCGCGGCTTTGTGCCCGCTCCTGTCAACATTGACCGCCCGCTGCTGCGCGCCTATACCAGCGGTTCCACCGGCCCTTCCAAGCAGGTCATCCATTCTGCACACAGCATCATCGGCGTGCTGGCCCAGATGAACTTCTATGGCTCTTCGGATAAATTCCGCCCCACCTGGCTGCTGACCATCCTGCCCCCGGCTCTGATCGCTGTTGTGGTTTCCATGATGCTGCTGCCCCTGGCCGGCGGTATGCTGCTCATTCTGGATCCGTTTGTGGATGTGTACGATGTTGACCTGGAAATGATGCGCTACCGCCCCAACAACTGGCCCCTGATCCCCATGTTTGTGGAGGTTATCCGCCGCAGCAAGCGTCTTCCGGCTGACTATGATATGTCCCACATGCTGGCCATCGGCGCCGGCTGCGAGGCATTCAACAACAAGCAGCTGCGCAATGTTGAGGAGTTCCTCAAGCAGCATAACTGCAACCTGCGCTTTACTGCCGGCTACGGCAGCAGCGAGGCCGGCTCCAACGCCACTCTGCCCATGGCTCCGTTCCCGGTGCGTGACGGCAACGTTGGTGTGCCGATGATCCACAGCGTCATCAGCATCTTCAAGCCCGGCACCCAGGAAGAGCTGACCTACAATACCCCCGGTGAGATCTGCATGACGGGCCCCGGCGTGATGTTGGGCTATGACCGCCCCGAAGCAACCGCCAAGGCACTGCAGGTCCACGCAGACGGCAAGACCTGGCTGCACACCGGCGATATCGGCTATATGTCCGAGGACGGTGTGCTCTACACGATGACCCGCGGCGCATCCCCGCGCTTTGGCGGCGGCGACCTGATGGTGCAGCCGCTGGAGAACATCGTGGCCGATGCCGACATCAAGGGCATCAAGGACGAGTTCTTTGTTATCGTGCCGGATGATGAGCACGAGGGCTGCTTCCTGCCGTACCTGTACGTCCAGCTCAAAGATGGCTACACCTTGGACGATGTGCGCGATAAGATCAATGCCTGCCTGCCGGAACGTTACATGCGTCCGGTGGAGATTTTCACCGTACCGGAACGCCCGTTCTTCCACTTCAAGACCAACCGTATTGGCCTGAGCAAAGAAATCATCGCCAAGCGCAACCAGCAGAAAGAGAAAGCCAAGCGCAACAGCTTTGCCGATGGCTGCATTGCCTGATGACTTTGGCGTGATAAAATCATGATAATGTAACGGCATGTGCCCACCTTATGATAGAGATAAGGGGGCACATGCCTTTTGTTTTGGGGTGGGGGAGCGGATGAAGATGAACGGTACGCGCGGTTGGGGGATAGGGGAGAAGGGCAATCGGATTCCGGTGCGGGGGAGATACTTGTGAAGTTGTAAAATAAAACTTTGAAATCCATCCGCGGATGAAAAGCACGATAGGGCACTGTATCATTAGCCACATGCTGAAAAAATGCTGTAGGGAACGGGATTGACCGTTCCGCAGCCTTATGGCAACACCGCACAATTCTCGCCTTACGGCTTAAGCACCGCTTCGGCGGCTGCGGCACGGCATCTGCGTTGCCAAAATGCTCGATAATGTCGGGTTGC
>PPYF01660638.1_pt1 | contig 18826 bp, 18 predicted proteins | sample 1559871 | NCBI WGS metagenome assembly PPYF01 (sample SAMN08240021, study PRJNA423297) | Human gut metagenome, whole genome shotgun sequencing project. | reverse complement strand
AAAATCACAACTTTAAAGAAATCCAAACTTTCATTCAAATATGCTGATAAATACGGCATTTTGTGAAAGAAAAGTTTGGATTTCTTTTTGTTTACACTCCAGTCGATTATGATAGAGCTGGAGGTGATCAAATGAATTTATTACAATCAGACAATACTTATGAAGAACTTATCCAACACATGGAGACGTGTGGCTACAGCCCTTACCACATCCATCGTGTAAAAAGAGAAATGAAGTGGCTTTCCAAAAATCAGGATGCACATGAGATTTCTTCTTATGAAGAAGCCTGCCGTTTACGCTCTTTGGAAACGGAATCCGCTGAGATGAAAGAACAGTTCCGTTCTATTTACAGCCTGTTTCGGCGTTATGCACTCTACGGAACTCTCGTGACCCCAGTCCGTGAACCCTTGTTTCGCCAAAATACATATTCACAGCTTTCCCCATATTTTCAAAACATACTGGACATTTATAAGAAAGACAGTATTGGGCGTGGATTAAAACCCGGTACATATCGCGCGAGTATCTCTGCCTGCAGTGGCCTTTTCCTGCACTGCCAGAAAAAAGGATGCGAAACGTTGGAAGATATCACAGAGGATATGGTTCTGTCTTATTTCTGCACTGAATCTGGAAAACCAACTTTGAGTTCCAGCACAAAGGTAAATATAGCATCTGTTTTCCATGCAGATCTCGGGATGTATACCAATGCTGCCAGAACAATTCTTTCTTATCTTCCGGCATTGAACAGACGACGACCCCCTGTAAACCCATCAGTGCAGGAACAGTTGGCAATGATGCCGGCAGGCTGTATGAAGCCGCATCCATCCGACAAGGGAAACAGGATCGGAAAGGTGCCCATCTTTTCAGGCATAACCTCGCAACTTCTTTTTCCAGAAACGACATCCCCCGCCCTGTGATCAGTGCCACTCTCGGACATGCTGATCCTGATTCACTTGACCATTATCTCTTTGCGGATATCGCACATCTCAGGGACTGCGCAATAAGCATTGAATGCTATCCTGTCGGGAAGGAGGTTTTTTCGTTATGAGTTCTTATATATCAGGATTCTCCGATCTGATCGAACAGTATGAGAAATATCAAAAAGCTTCAGATTCCTGGAGTGACCATGCACATGGGCTGAACATCAGATATTTTGACCGCTACTGCGCCCTACACTATCCCGGACAGCCACTCTGTCAGGAAATGGTAGATGAATGGTGCAGGAAACGTGAGACAGAAACCAATACTTCCTGTTTTACAAGAACTGGCGGTATCCGTTCTTTTATACGCTATCTGCGGGACAGAGGACTGACAACCGTAGAACCGGCATTGCCACCGAAACCGGAAGGAAGAACATATATCCCACATGCATTTACAGACGAGGAACTTCGTAGATTTTTTAATGAATGTGACCGGATCGTCCCATTGCGCCCGGAATTAAAGTATAAGATGAAAAAAATCACATGTCCTGTCTTTTTCCGGCTTTTATACAGCAGCGGAATCCGCACTACGGAAGCCAGATATCTGAAACGGGAAGATGTTGACCTTGAACATGGAGTGCTGAACATCCGAAAATCAAAAGGATATGACCAGCACTATGTAGCTCTCCACAAAAGCATGACAGAACTTTTGAAACAATACGACAAAGTGGCCGAATCCATTCGCTCGGATCGTACTTATTTTTTTGAGACCCCTAATGGGAAGTATTATTCCAGACAGTGGGTTACGCAGACTTTCCAGTGTTTGTGGGAAAAAGCGAATGGAAAACAGAATAAAGCGGTTGCCTACGATCTCAGACATAACTATGCCGCCATGAACATTGACCGCTGGACAAGTGATACGTTTGAATTTAACCAGAAGCTGCATTATCTTTCCAAGTCCATGGGACACAGGAGCATCGAATCTACTTTGTACTATTATTCAATCACCCCCTGTCTCGCTGATATCCTGCTGAAAAAAACAGAAAACAGTTTCAACGAACTGTTGCCGGAGGTAGGACATGAAAAAAACTGATGATGCTGTTAAAATCGCACGGTATATCTCAGAGTTTTTGGATGTTTATGCTCCAAACTTCCTTACTACCAGCGAACATACACTGAAATCCTATCGGAATGCTCTTGGATTATACATAAACTTTCTCGAAACAGAGTCTGTTACTCCGGGAAGCTTTTCCAGACACTGCTTTGAACGGGAGAAAATAGAAAAATGGATCGTGTGGTTAAAAGAATCCAGAAACTGTAGCCCCGAAACATGTAACGTACGGCTTGGTTCCCTGCGGGTCTTTCTGGAATTCCTCGGAAGCAAAGACATCGAATACCTGTATCTATATCAGGAAGCGCAGAAAATAAAACGCCAGAAATGTACCAAAAAGAAAGTGGCCGGTTTTACACGTGATGCGGTAGCTGCCATGCTCGCAGTACCGGATGTATCTACAAAAACAGGGAAAAGGGATCTTGTATTTTTAACCCTTTTGTATGCAACGGCTGGACGGCTGGATGAAATCCGCTCTATAAAAATCCGTCATCTGCACCTTGATGGCAAAAAGCCCTATGTAAACCTGATAGGAAAAAGGGATAAAATAAGAACTGCATATCTTCTCCCCAAGGTAGTTGCTTACATCAAAGTATATCTAAGTGCTTTTCATGATGGCATACCTGACCCTGATGCATACCTGTTCTATTCACGGGTAGGTGGTAAATACACAAAGCTCTCAGAACCCGCACTGGCAAAGCGGATAAAAATATGTGCAGAAGCAGCACACAAAAGGTGTCCGGATGTTCCCCTTGATGCCCATGCCCATCAGTTTCGCCATGCGAAGGCATCGCATTGGTTGGAGGATGGAATTATCTTTCACACAATGCCGTATTTATCAGCATATCTACATGAAAGTTTGGATTTCTTTAAAGTTGGGATTTTAGTAGAAATCCCAACTTTTGGATTTTCCCTACCCATTTCATCAGATCCTGCATTTTCAGTTGTTCCGTCACACCCTGTTTTCCCACCATCTGTTTTACCAAGGTTTCCACCTGCTCTCTGGTCTCCTGATCGACTCGGTTCAGATGTGCTGTTAGTTCCCCCGTCATCAATAAATACTGATATCGTGCCGGTCTATGCACTTTCAGAAACTGTTTTCGCAACATTCCGTATTTACCATATGTCAGTTCTTCCTCATTCACTGCCAGATCCGGCAGGTAATAATCTCCATGCAATGTGTAGCTCAATCCATTACTTTCATCATAAATGTGCTTTTTCATCGTCTTATCTCTCCATTCCTCTATTTTTTGTTTTATTTTTCTTACGCTGTTGATTCTCCATTTCACTTTTACGGGCACCCCAAGCCAGTCTTTCGTGAATACTTCCTTTGGGCATTTGCTCCATTTGCCGTTTTTCTTCTAATGCTTTCTGCTCTTGTATATCTTGCTGTACCGCATCCTCTACAACATTTTCCCCAAGGACACGCACTACCCGGTCATATCTGTCGGAAACATCCTGCAATTGCTGTTTTTCTTGACGCACTGTATCTAACTCTCTCTGAACTCGGTTATATACCTGCTTTGTTTCCTGATATTTATGTTTCCATTTTTCTACTTCTTTAGTAAGTTCTTTGACCTGGACAGCCATTGCAGCAATTTTATTTTTCATCTGGGTAAACAGTGGTTTTATTTTTTTATCCCGGTAAGTTGCTGCACGTTCTAATGCACCAGCTTCCGGAAGTAAAGTCTTTACTGTCCCATATTCCTTTATTTCCTTACTGACATTATCCATAACAGGCTGTAACCGTTCTCTGCGTTCTTCCAAGCTGCACAGATCTTTCTCAGCTTTTTCCGCACGCTTCTCAGCTTCCTCTTTATCTTTAACTGCCTGCTCCTTATCATCTTTTAAAAGCTGGATATCAGCTCTTGCTTCCGCAATCTGTGCAGTCAGTCCTTCATTCTCAGCAGTGAGATATTCTTTCTCCCGTTCCAGTGCCTGTACTTCCTTTTTACGCTCTTTCTTCTTAAAATTATAAACAGCCAGATGTTCCTCATGTGTCCCTTTCTGCTCCCATTCAATTCCATATTGCCGGGCAATCTCTGCAAGCAATTCTTTTTCATGATTGATCCACTGATTCAACTCTGTATCGTGTTTGTTCCCGCCTTGAAATCCCAGGCTTTTTAATGCCTGCTTCAGTGAAACCCTGGTATCCATTCCTTTCCCTTTCCAGCCAGTTACATAAGGAACAAAATCAATATGCAGATGCGGTGTAGCTTCATCCTGGTGCAGATAACAGCTAAATACATGAAGTGTTGGATTTCGTTGCTGAAAATTCTTTACATACTCATCCAGTACTTTTACCGCCAGGTCTCCTTCTGTCGTTCCCACAGCCATATCTTCTCGATTTCCAATCTGGAAAATCACTTCATGGAACAGCTTTTCCTGCTTTCCCTGACGAATTTTTTCATAGTAATTTGTAATCTGCCGGTCCTTTCTTTTTCCCACATTGTACCGTTCCACAGAATCATCAAACAACTCTTTATATACTTCTTTCAGATTTTCATTCTGGTAACAGATATTCAGGTGTACTCTGTCTGGGTCTACATTTTCAGCTACAAAATCCCGTCTGTTATGAGCCAGCGATCCAGCTCCAATCATGCCGCTGATCGTTCTTCTCATCATTATGCTCCTCACCTCTCCTTCTAAAAAGCGTGCCAGATATGGCACATAATTTGTATTTCCGCCAACTATGGCGATTATAAGAAATCTTCGCCGGATACGGCGGTTTTGTTACTTTTGTCAAAAGTAACGCAAAAGCACTTTCGACAGCCGTACCGCCTATCAAAAGTACCCTTGCGCCCTGCCGGGGGCAAGACGTCCGGAGGACGTCTGTTCTGCACCGACTGAAGCGGAGCGGAGACCATTATTCCTTCCGTTGGTCGGATTGCTTCTGCGTTACTCACTTAACTAATCTATTACTGTATTCTCGCCCGTATATATTCCAGATCTCCGCAGTACGGTGTTCCTACCAGATACCATTCCCTTGCCGGATTCATCTCCATTCTGGTCTGCACCCACTGATCATCAATCAGTACTTCCAGGCATTCCCCACAATGAAATCCTGTATCAATCCATAAATCTGATGACAACAAACCATATCTATTGTTACTGCTGTTATAACCTAATCTTCCTTCTCTCATTGCTGTATGCTCCTTTCTATTATCCTGCTGTAAGGAGGCCCTGATTCAGGGCTCCCTTTCGCAACTTGTAATTCGCCTATAAATAATCGGGTAATCTATAACCTCCCGGCTACACCTTACATGCTTTCGCCTTGTCTGATATTTACAGGTGCGTGACACGCTCCTGTTATAAAGTGATCAGCAAGAATCTCTACCAACGAAAGTTTTCCGGTATTCCCTTCCTTTCCAGGTATTCCTGCCTGGACTTTTCTCTCTCTTCCTCTGTTGGGGCTGTTTTGTACTTACTGTATAACTCCCGATCTACCATTGCATTCAATTTCTTTTCTAACCCTTTCCTTATGATTTCTTCGCCCTCATAATTCTCCATCAGGAAATATTGCAACAGTTGAAAGAATAACTCATATGGTATCTGCACATTTCTATTTTTCATCTGATCTCCTTTCAAGGTGGCAAGATGCCCTATTATTAAGATATGGTCATCTTGCCATCTTCCTTTTTCTACTCTGACAACATCCAATACCACTGATTTCCACGTTTTACGGAATCTATTCCCAGTTCCATTTTGGCATTTCTCAGTGTTTTCTTTTTAATTCCCAGTTTTTCTGCTTCTTCCTCAATTTTCTTTTGTGCCATACCTCCATCAGCCAGTATCTCAAGCAGAAATTCTTTTGCTTTCCGGGTTTTCTGTCCTTTTCCCTCTCCATTGAGCAATTCATCTGCACTAATGTCATATTCACCAATCCATTCAAATCCGTTGTTTTTATCCAGACGGAACGCAATAGCTTTACCTTCCGGTGCCAGGGAACTCTTTGTATGGCACACAACTCTTACTTCCGGTTCATCCTTAATTCGTCCGACAATCAAAACGCTTCTTGCAGCTGCCTGAAAATCAATAGAACCAAGTCCCCGGTAAGAAGATTTTCCGTTACTGTTCTTGTTCATGTGTCCAATCAGAATAATCGCACAATGATATTTTTCTGCCAAGACTGCTATACGTTTCATCAAAGGACGGATTTCATTAGCCCTGTGCATATCCACCTCTGATCCAAGGAAGCCCTGAATCGGGTCAAGCACAACCATTCTGGCTTTTGTCTGCACAATTGCTTCTTCCAACCGGACATCTGCCATCGTCAGCGGTTGCTCACTGTCATCGATAACCATGACCTTTGTGCAGTCTGCACCTGCAGCAAGTAATCTTGGTTTTATCGTATCTCCAAGACCATCTTCTGCAGTCTGGTAGATTACATTTACTGGTGCCTCCAAATGCTGTGTTGACGCATTGTTTTCAATATTTTCTGCATCTACCATATCGCTTTCACTATCAATATCTATCCTTTTATCTTTTGTTGAATCAGCTGGAAGAATAGTCTCTCCTCTGGTCAGTTTTGCAATAATTTGAAGCACCATTGTCGTTTTTCCTTCTCCCGGATCTCCCTGTATAATTGTTACTTTTCCATAGGGAATAAATGGATAAAGCAGCCATTCAATCTGCTCCACTTCCACCGTATCCATATTGATGAGTTTCAGTTCCGGTTCCAGCCTTTTCTGTACTGTTTTATTTGTTTCTGTTCTTTTGTTTTCCATCAAATCCTCCTTATTTTCCCGTTGAAAGAAAGAGTGGTTTTTGATAGAATACTCATAGAAGTTTTTTGGAAGAGTATTCTACCAAATCCCTGCCTTTAGGTGTTTGCCGACACTTAAAGGCTCTTTTATTCCGCTTTCATTCCAGCCATTGTTATTGTGATAAGCCGAATCACTTCCAATAAATCCTCCGGCACATCTTCTCCCTTTTTCAGACGTTTCAGCTCACCCAGTACCTTTTCAAGTTCCTTCTTCAAAGCTTTATACACCCTGGGATTTCCTGTAACCACAACTTCTTTTTCCTGCAATCTTCGGATAATATATTCTTGTTTGGTTAATCCCGATAGCCGTACTGCCGTCTCCAGAAGTTCATCTTCTTCCGGTGACATCCGAAATGCTACAACTTTATTTCTCCAACGTCCCTGCTGATCCAGACATTTAGCCGACATTTGCAAGTCCTCCTTCTACTTCATTTAATTCTTCATCCATATTTTCCGCATCCAGCTGCTCTGCCATGTCCTGCTGTACCGACGGAAACAGATGTGCATACCGGTAAGTAATCTTTTCTGCTGAATGTCCAACCCTTTTTCCGATTGCTAGTGCGGTATACCCCATATTGATCAACAGGGATACATGACTATGCCTGAGATCATGAACTCTGATTTTCTTTACCCCACTCGCTTTACAGCCTCTTTCCATCTCATGATTCAGATAATATTTTGTTACCGGAAAAATGCGGTCGTCAGGCTTTAAACTGTAATATAATTTCAGGCAGTCCTGCATTTCATCACACAGAAACTGTGGCATTATGACTGTCCGTACACTGTTCTTTGTCTTTGGCGTACTGATTACATCTTCTCCTTTCAAACGCTGATAGGACTTATTGATCCGAAGCGTTTTCTTTTTGAAATTAAAATCTGCTGGTGTTAAAGCAAGCAGCTCGCCCGAACGAATTCCACACCAGTAAAGCAGTTGAAAAGCATAGTAGGAAAGAGGTTTGTCCATCATTTCTTCTGCAAATCGCTTATACTCCTCTTTTGTCCAGAACAACATTTCCTTGCCTTCTTCTTCTCCCAGTGCCCCAGCTTTTCTTGCCGGATTAATGCTAAGATCGTAATATTTCACTGCATGATTAAAAATAGTGCTTAATTGTCCATGTATCGTTTTCAGATACGTTGGCGAAAGCGGTTTTCCTGTTTTCGTTTTCAGTTTTCTCATCTGGTTATGCCAGTCCATCACATCTTTAGCTGTAATTTCCGATACTTTACGTTTTCCAAGATACGGAAGAATCTTTTTCTGAATAATATTTTCTTTTGTAAGCCAGGTACTCTGCTTCAAAGAAGGTCTGACATCTTCTTCATACATAGTGCAAAAGCTTTCCATTGTCATATCCACGCTTGCTTTCTTCTGTAATTTGAATTGTAATTCCCAGTCCGCAGCTTCTTTTCTTGTAGAAAATCCTCGTTTGCATTTCTGTTTTCTTGCACCTGTCCAGTCCTGATAACGAATCATTACATACCAGGTGCCATTGTCATTCTTGTAAATTGCCATTCCTAATTCCTCCCATCATTCGATCTTGTTCCATAGAACTGCTCATAAAAATACTTCCGGTCAACTTTTCCTGCGATTGTCTGACATCCCATTGCCTGCAATTCCCTGTTTAGCCTTTTCATCAGCTTGTATGCATAGGACTCCGATACTTCCAGGACTTCCATGACCTCTTTCACATTCATAAACATTTTACTCATAGAAAATTTCTCCTTTCTTTTTACTATACTATTTTGTATTGGTTAAATTATACTATACTATTCTGTATGGGTCAAGTGCTTTCAATACATTTACCCATACTTTTTTGTATGGATTTTCTTGTCTCTACCATTTGGATATGCTATACTCAACCTATCAAGAAAAAGACAGGAGATATAAACATATGGCAATAGGCGAAAGAATCCACCATTTCAGACTTCTGCGTGGTTTCACGCAGAAATATTTGGGTCAACAGCTTGGATTCAGTGATTCACAGGCTGATGTCCGCATTGCACAGTATGAAAAAGGGGCACGCAGTCCAAAAGAAAAATATCTGAACGCATTGGCTGATATTTTTGAAGTATCCCCTCATGCTCTTGCTGTCCCGGATATTGACAGTTACGTTGGACTGATGCATACCTTATTTACCTTAGAGGACCTTTACGGACTTCACATTGATGAGATTGACGGAGAACTTTGTCTCCGGCTGGACAAATCCAAGGGAACCACCTACCTTTCCATGTTCGATATGTTCCATGCGTGGCAGGAACAGGCAGAAAAACTCAAATCCGGCGAGATCACTCAGGAAGAATATGACCAGTGGCGTTACAACTATCCAAAAAGCGCAAAATAAAAGCCGACGAAAAAGGCCTTACCAAATTGATTTCACTCAATTCAGTAAGACCTTTTTTGTCGGTTTCACACATATTACTCGATAACCGCAGGATACCTAATAAATAATACAAAAATATCCAGTGTTATCATTTTGTTATCAAATAGAACTTTATTCGCTCGGAAACGCCCTGTTTATAAGGCTTTCCAGAAATTTTTAATTATTCAAACTCAATAGTAGCCGGTGGCTTTCCAGTGCAGTCGTACATTACTCTGTTAACATGTTTCACTTCGTTTACGATTCTGCTTGTAGTCTTTCCGATTACTTCCCACGGGATCTCTGCGCTCTCAGCGGTCATGAAGTCTGTGGTTGTGACAGCTCTTAATGCGATTGCATAGTCATAGGTTCTTTCGTCACCCATAACACCAACAGATTTCATGTTTGTCAGTGCTGCAAAGTACTGGTTTACTTTCTTGTCCCAGCTTGCTTTGGCGATTTCTTCACGCCAGATCGCATCTGCATCCTGTACCATCTGTACTTTCTCTGCCGTGATTTCACCGATGATTCGGATTCCAAGTCCCGGGCCCGGGAATGGCTGACGGAATACCAGATAATCCGGGATTCCAAGTTCCAGACCTGCTTTACGAACCTCATCTTTGAAGAGGTTGCGCAGTGGCTCGATGATTTCTTTGAAATCTACATAGTCAGGAAGTCCTCCTACATTGTGGTGGGATTTGATGACTGTAGACTCCCCGCCTACACCGCTCTCTACAACATCTGGGTAGATAGTTCCCTGTACAAGGAAATCTACTGCACCGATTTTCTTAGCCTCTTCTTCGAATACACGGATGAACTCTTCACCGATAATCTTTCTCTTGCGTTCTGGTTCTTCTACGCCTTTTAATTTCTCGTAGAATCTCTCCTGAGCGTTTACGCGGATGAAGTTCAGATTGTATGGGCCGTTTGGTCCAAATACTGCTTCTACTTCATCACCTTCGTTCTTACGAAGAAGACCATGATCTACGAATACACAGGTAAGCTGGTTTCCAACTGCCTTAGACAGAAGAACTGCTGCTACTGAGGAGTCAACACCGCCGGAAAGTGCACAAAGGACTTTACCATTGCCTACTTTCTCACGGATTGCTTTGATAGATTCTTCAACAAAAGAATCCATTCTCCAGTCGCCTGCACATCCACATACGTTAAATACGAAGTTAGAGAGCATCTTTGTTCCTTCCTGAGTGTGGAGTACTTCCGGATGGAACTGAACTGCGTATAACTTCTTCTCTACATTCTCAACTGCTGCTACCGGACAGTCATTTGTCCATGCACTGATGGCAAATCCCGGAGCTACTTTGGAAATATAGTCATTATGGCTCATCCAACAGATAGTTTTCGGAGATACATCTGTGAAAAGCTTAGAATTATTATCTACGTTTACTTCAATCTTACCGTATTCACGGACAGGAGCCTTCTCAACTTTACCACCCAAAAGATGCATCATAAGCTGAGAACCGTAGCAGATACCCAGAATCGGGATACCTAATTCAAAAATCTCCTTTGTATAAGTAGGAGAATCCGGCTCATAGCAACTGTTCGGTCCGCCTGTAAAGATGATACCCTTTGGCTGGATTTCTTTGATTTTCTCAATATCAGTCTTATAGGAGTAGATCTCGCAGTATACATTACATTCTCTGACACGGCGTGCGATCAGCTGATTATACTGTCCGCCGAAGTCCAATACAACGACTGTTTCTCTCTTCATGTTTTCCTCCTTGGAATTAAATCTTGGTTTACTGATGTTCATTATAAAGTAGAGACCGAACTTTTACAACGTTTATTTTTATTTTAGAGCTTTGAAAGGTAAATTTGAAAATTCGCCTGTTTACACATTTCTTACAAATTCCATAAAATTATCCGCACTGTATGGTTCCTCTCTGAAAAAAATGTATATAAATTTGCGTTTTCCTCTCGGCAGGCATCATCTTCTTTGCTACGCTGAATTCAAAGCTGTTTTAATATATACGATATATGTTGTACTGGTAATAATGAAGTGATAATTGTGCAACTGTGGAAAAGCAGGGATTTATGCCTGTATACGGGCGAGAAAAAATAACAGACAGGTTCCATGACGCATGTAGTCTCCGAACAGACTATCCGTTCATAATAAAATGCAGGGTGAAAGGAATCCAAAAGAAAAGCAAGCGCAGGTGAAACATTTCTGTTGTAGAAAAAACAGACAATCCACAAAGGATCATCTGTCTCTCCGCTCTGAGTCTCTATTTCACTGATTGAATTTTCTTTAATCCTTTTTTAGAAGCTTATCTTGGCCATCTTTCTTCTTTTGGCGGTAAAGGACAATATTCATTTGCAACATTCTCTTCCTGATACCAGTACGCAACACTGGATACATCATCCTGTCGTTCAAATAAGCCGTTATGAGACATACCTATTTGCTGAACTGTAACTCTAATGTCTTCCTGGAAATAAACAGGATCCGGAATATGGAATCTGTACATTCCACGCATTGGCGGACAATCATCATTGTGATACGGATGTACCGTTAAATCGTCATGATTGGAATAGTATGGATAGCCTAAAAACAGTGTAGAATAAGTCTGTTCTGTCATTTTTTCCTGATTTGCTTTTGCAAAGCTCCAAGAGCCACCCACATAGTCTTCCATTCCAGTTCCACAGATTGTCGGAAATTCTTTGTCGCCGTCCAGATAAAATTTCACTTCACCTTCTCCCCACCAGTATCTCTCCAGAGTCTGAAGTGCAATATAAGTACCTACATAAATTCCCCGTCCACAAACGTTGTCCAAAATAGTATAATCTTTCTTTTTACAGGTTACAGATTCCCTGTTCCATTTTGCATGAAAATACAAAACCGGATCTGGCAGGGAATCGTATAAGCAATAATCAATCTGATAGAAAAACGCCGGAATAGGATTTTTATGCTGATTGATCAATTCTATTTTTGCCCTTTTTTTAAATGGCATTGAAAAATAAGAATTTAAACCTCTAGAGGGTGCAACTACTATCGGGTATGAGTTTACCAGACATTCTTTTCCAAAACCACAGCAGAAAAAATCCCCTAATGGAACTTCCACAGCCGGATTTTCGGCATCATCCCAGGTCATGCGTAAAATAAGGTCTCTAAGTACAAAGCAGTCGCCTGCGGTTGTTTTATTATCCACTGTAATCCAAATATGATTAATCACTCCACAACCGGAAATATCTGCCAGTACAGTAGTACTGTCTGGCTGTATATTTTGCAGACATGGGCTTCCTTTTCTTCCAATGCCAAGTCCGCTGGCGGCCATGCCGCCTTTCCCTTTCTCTCCCATTGGATTTTCTGCATTAATGGCTCTTGAACTTCCAAATTTTCCATATGGAAGGATATTTTGAAATATATTCATGTTTTTCTCCCGTCTGTAATGTTTCTGTTTCTATCCTGTCAGCCTATTATATTTTGTTCTTCACCCTCTAATACTTCGAATTTCTTTACCTGAACCTCTCCGTATTCTACAAAAACACCGGCATTTCCAACCGAATAATTATAACATCTTCCGCACAAAGCAACATCATCTACATATACAACAATAATATCATTTGATGTGAGTACTGTAATTTCCGCATACTGATCTTCCCGGAAATGGATTGGTCTTTCCTCATCGAAGAACTGATCCTTTTCTGTTTTTCCGGATTTTTCAAGTGCGATTCTGTTATGGCTCAGTTCCAATCGCAACTGGCACCACTGTTCCATTTTTTCACCATCTATATGGAACATGATTCCCACCGCATGTGTATCCTTTGTCCATTTTAAAGTGGCCTTTATAAGACATACATTCTTCATTGGAGAAAGCTCAATCAGCCCAAATCCAGCTGCTGCTTTTCCAGATATTATTTTTCCGGTATCCCATTCGCCTCTTTTTACAACAACATTTCTTTCCAGCGGACTGGTAAATGCCTGACGGATGGTATCTGGCATTTTCACACCCAGCTCTCCATTTTTACGCTGAACCAACTCATGAACAACTACATTTCCGCCCCATACATAGGGGCTATCATTTTTGCAGTCCTTACGAATTGACTGCCATCCCACAAGGTAACGGTGTTTTCCATCGAAAACTGTTTTTGCCGCGTAAAAATCTCTTCCATCAAATTTATCATCCCATGCAGGTGTGATCCAGGGACCTTCAAAAGCATCTGCCACTTTATATTTTGTTTCCCACTGTTTTTCATAAGAAGAATAGGTCAGGTACCATTTTCCATTGATTTCAAAGCAATCCTGACACTCCAGTGTGGGATAAATCCCCGGCGAACAAATTGTATTATAATATTCCCAGTTAAGAATATCGTCAGATACATACACAGCCGTACAACCGCTGCGGTTTTCTTCACCGTCCTTTTCACAGGCAGTTACCAGCATACTGTATTTTCCCAGTGCCTTGTTCCAGAACACATGGGGATCTCTCCAGTGTCTGCCTGCAAAGTGTTCTTCATCCGGGCAAAACATAAATTCTTTATCTTTCTCCCAAGAAATCATATCCCTGCTCACAGCACGAAGAATTGCCTGCTCATATTTTCCTTCTTTTCCGCGATTTCCTTCGCAAAAGCCTGTATAGTAAAAATAATACTGATCCTTACATTTACACACGCTTCCGGTGGCTGCATGCCAGTCCTGTTCCTGGGGTGTTCCATTCTGCAACACGATCCGGAAATTATCATAATGCACAAAATCCTTTGTTTCCACTGCATAAATACAGTATTTATATAAATATATAAATGTGTACACACCATTCTCGTAAAAAGGCATCAAATCTCCACACATTTCCCCGTGTGGCATCCCTTCATACTGGTATTCTGGTGTATAAAAAATAAAATTGCATCCCTTCATTGTTTTCACCTCTGTTTCAACCTTTTACAGCACCTGCTACTACACCCTCAATAATATGCTTCTGTAATACAAAATACAGAAGAAGAATCGGAATAATCGACAACACCATTCCTGCCATCATCAATCCATAATCCGATGAAAAATCACCGTGGAAAGACTGCGCAGCAATTGGAATCGTATACAGCTCTTTTTTTACCAGAACAAGACTTGGTAAAAGGTAATCATTCCAGATTGCCAGAGAATCGATAATTACCAGTGTCACCACTGTAGGCTTCAAAAGAGGCAGAATGATAGAGCTATAGGTCTTTAATTTTGATGCACCATCTATCTTGGCAGCTTCTTCAAGCTCTGCCGGTATGGAGCTGACAATTGCACCATTAAACATAAAAGTTCCCATACTTACACCAAATCCAACATGCAGACAGATCAGCGTAATTCGGCTGTTAAGAGCATGAAGAACAGATCCATATACAGATACGATAGGTATCATCAGCACCTGAAAAGGTATTACCATTGATAAAATCATCAGTGAGAAAAATATCTTATTGATTTTCCATTTGCATCTTGCAAACAGATATGCAGTCATACTTGAAAAAAGAACGATCAGCCCAACGCTAACTATGGTAATCACTAAGGAATTAATAAATACATTTCCAAAATTCATCCGCTTCATTGCCAGAATATAATTTCCAGGCTGAAAACCTTCCGAGCCAATAATTACTAACGGATTTTTGATCACATCTCTTTTACTTTTAAAAGAATTGATAAGCACCAGCAAGAATGGAAATATATATATCAGCAATAATACCGTCAGCAGAATATAGCGGCTGGCATGTGAAAATTTCTTTTTCATGCTTCAATCTCCTTTCTTTTGGTCACATAAATCTGTAACAGAGAAACAATTGCACAGACAACAAACAGAATAATTGCCTCCGTCTGTCCAAGTCCATAATTTTTCTCAGAAAATGCCTTTCGGTATACATACATGGATGCCATAACAGTAGAGCCAAAAGGATTTCCTTCTGTCAGTGAGAAGTTCAGATCATAGGTCATAAAACATCTTGTAATTGTCAGGAAAATACAGATGATAAAGGAGGAAACCATCAAAGGCATAACAATGTATTTTCTGCATTTTTTATCATCACAGCCATCGATTTTACCCGCTTCTATCAATTCCTTCGGTATATTCATCAGACCGGCTATATAAATAAGCATCATGTAACCGGAATATTGCCAGACAGTTACAAGAATCAAGGCTGCAATAGCCAGATTTGTACTGGACAGCCAAGATTTTGACAGGAATCCAATTTGCATGGATTTTCCGAAAGCTACCAGGACTCTTCCGAATATAAACTGCCATATGTAACCCAAGATTACACCACCGATCAGGTTAGGTGTAAAGAAAGATGCCCTGTAAAAGTTCTGAAAACGAACACCACTGGTCACAAGTCTGGCCAGATGAAATGCAATATAATTGACCAGTGCAACGGAAATTGCGGTAAATACCATAGTCAACAAAAGCGAACTCCAGAATTTACCATCGGTAAATGCGGTAAGGTAATTCTCAATTCCAACTATATTTTTTTCTTTTGAGATTCCGTTCCAGTCTGTAAAGGTCAAATAAACTCCATAAACCAGCGGTACTAAAATCGCCATTACAAAAAAGAAAAGTGATGGACCTGCAAACAAAAAGAAGGTACCTACATTTTTTGCCTTTGTGCTGAATTTTTTGGATATATTCATGTTTTTCTCCCTACTGTCTTACTTCCAACTATATGTATACACTTTTTCTAAAAGGGCTATTGTATATCTGTTATAATAGCTACTGCTCCATAACAGATAATCACAATACCCCTTTTTCCTCTTACATCAGTTTACATACAATAATATTTTTTCAGCTTATTATTTTTTCCAATAATCGGTTACTTCTGTAATAAGCTCAGAACGGTCAATTGCTCCGGATATATACTTTTGAAGAATTGCTCCTACTTCTGTGTTATGGTCACTTGGCATTGCCTGATACCAGTAAACAGATTCTCCGTTCTTAACAAAATCAGCTACTGAAGCACTAAGAGGAGCTTCTGGTTTCTGCTCATTGTTAGAGAAAGCAGTAATCAAAGAGCATGTATCTACCATAAATTTTTGTCCGCAGTCGTTGTAAACCAACCAGTCAAGGAATTCCAGAGCTGCTTTCTGTTGTTCTTCTGTAGAATATGCTGCATCAACGGTCAGCATTTTCGTAGCACCGCTGACCAGATTCTGAGAATTCACATTGTTCTCTGTATCCATTGGGTATGGCATGATTCCTACATTATCGGTAAGCTCACTGACATCCGTTGCCCAGCTTCCATTTGGCCAGAAAGCTACTGTTCCATCTTTTAAATACTCATCATTCATATCGTAGGTTGCAGAAAGCGGATCATCTTTGTTAATGTTATATTCCATGAAAACATCAATCAGATCCATTAACGCATTAAAGTCCTTGTCATTTGCAAGATCTGCCTCACCATTTTTCAGCTTGTCTACAAATGCAAGGGAAGCTTCCTCACTGCCGTCTTCCCGCGCACAATATGCTTGGCCAAATACATGGCTTGCAAGTGACCAGTCATCCTGGTTCAGAGCAACCGGAGTTTCCATTCCGCCATCAACCAGCTTATCCAGAAGACTTTTAAAGGATTCCAGGTCACTGTAGTCTTTCCAGTCAAATTTCTCTCCCGTTATAGCTTCAATTGCATCTGCATTATAAATCAGCCCCATTGCTTCAATTACAAATGGAAATCCATAGACTTTGTCGTCCAGTGTAAGACCATACTGTGAGCCTCCATCTGCAATCCACTTTTCGTTGCTGAGATCATACAGATATTCCTGATAATCTGCTACATCCGAATAATCCATCATCATAATGGTATATGGCTCTCCTGCAGCATATTTTTCTGTAATATGGTTCTCTTCTGTATTGGTATAGAATTCAATTTCAATACCGGTTTCGTCTTGGAATTCTTTTCCCATATCTTCCAGATAATCCTGAATCTCCGTTTTTGTATTCAGAAAAGTAATCTTTGTTCCGGAAAGATCATTGGATTCTGCCATAACAGTTCCCGGAACTGCCATTGTTCCTACCAGACATCCTGCAACTAAAAGTGATACAACTTTTTTCTTCATTTTACATCCTCCTTACTTTTTTTACAGTTTTTTGATGTATTTATATTATCATTTTTATCATTTATTATCAATTATATTTTTCATTTATTTTTAATTTTGTAAATTATGTATATTAACAACACGTAATTATGGCAAAAGCACTGCTAAAAACAATACATTTTTTACTTTTTCAATTTTTCATATTTACATTTTTTACATTTCTATATATACTACAATATAGAAGAGCGGTCAAAAAAGAGCCTTGACTCTAACCTCTATAAGACATTGCTATACAGAACTGGTGCAGGAGCATTTTCGAACGCGCTCTATTACAACAAATTTATCGATCTAGGAGACTCCCAACATGCCCAAGAAGAAAACAACCATTCAGGATATTGCTAACTCGCTTGGTTTTTCCAGAGTTACCGTATCCAAAGCATTAAGAAATTCAGCAGATGTGTCTGAAAAAACAAAAGAAATCGTTCTAAACCGTGCAAAATTAATGGGATATAAGACCTTTCAATCCGATCCACTGCCAGACGCTTTTCCCTCTGAATCTGCTGCAAGCATCAATAAAAGTATTGCTCTGTTTTTGCATATGATTCCTGATAGCTTTCATATGGCCTCTTATTTCATGATGTCACTGGAGCAGGCATTGGGTAAAATCGGCTATTCCCTTTCCCTTCATCTTATAACGGATTATGAGCTGTCGAATCAGCTTTTACCTGCAAGCTTCCATATTCAAAATACAGACGCCATACTCGCCCTGGAGATATTTAACAGAAACTACTGTGAATTTTTGTGTACGCTTGGCAAGCCTATCCTTTTCTCCGATATTTACAGTACTTTTACACAGGGAGATCTTTCCGCTGATATTCTTGTAGCAGACAATTACACCGCTTCGGTAAAGCTTTATTCATCCGTAATTGAAGACTGCAAGCCTAAATCCATTGGTTTTTTAGGTGATCCGGACTACAGTCTCAGCTTCCAGGACCGTTTTAAAGGTTTTCTCAGCGTTACGCAAAAATACGGTTTTTCCGATTCTTATAAGAATCATTCCATCATTTCAAATATCCAAAACTTCCAGAATGATATCTGGATGCAAAATAAATTCAAAACATTGGAAATACCAAACCTGCTTGTATGTGCCAATGACATCCTGGCTATGAAAGCTCTTACCTGTCTGGAGCGCCTGAACATAAAAGTTCCCGATGAAGTTATGGTATGTGGTTATGACGGAACTCCTGCTATTTCCTCTTTATACCCGGCTTTAACTACCATCATCGCTCCCAGCGAAGAAATGGGGATTATGGCTGCTGAAATCATCAGCCATAAAATAAAAAATCCTCAACTTCCAAATATGATTATTACTATGAACTCAAAAATAAAGAAAAACCGGACCACTGGAAATTTTGAGCAACAGACAATCCGAGAATAGAAAATTGTACTTTTGTCCCCACATACAGTTTTTCGCAAGGCATTCAGTTGGCCGATAATGCCGCATATTAAGGAGTATTTGTCAAGTAATATTTTAGGAAATATCAAGTAGGTATCAGAGAGATTATTGCCCGTTTAACAAGCAACAATCTCTTAAGTGAGGGTGTAAAAATTCTTGTGTCTATGGAAAGTAAATCTTTCTGATAAGAAATAGATATGTAAAATTTTGCTGTC